>Ga0302299_10000012_pt1 | contig 59743 bp, 58 predicted proteins | sample III_Fen_N3_4_FD_198795 | JGI IMG/M metagenome (GOLD analysis project Ga0302299, IMG submission 198795) | Peat permafrost microbial communities from Stordalen Mire near Abisko, Sweden - III_Fen_N3_4 | ecosystem: Environmental > Terrestrial > Soil > Wetlands > Permafrost | place: Sweden: Abisko...
GCCGTGTCGTACTCGACGAGGGCAACGTCGGCCCAGTAGTCGTTCTCGGGGTCGAAGCTGACGCGCTCGGCAGGGTCGGCGATGGCGACGGGTCCGGCGCTGCCGGCGCCCGGTGTGGTGGGGGTGCTCACGGAGGCCTCCGTTTCGGGGTCGGTTGACCCCGGGGACCGTGAGCGCAGCCTTCAGTCCGCCAACGCCGCTCTGGCCGGTGCTGCACGGCGCGGCGTCCACGCAACGGGCTCTGGACCAGATGGACTGGACGCGTGCCTCCGCGCCCACGACGAGCCGGTGCGAGACCGGGCGACCTCTCAGGGGAGGTGCTCGACGCGCTGCGTGCGGAGACCGCCCGACTGGCGTCGCTGAGCGACCCACTGGAGGCGATCCGCGCAGTGGGTGACGCCTTCGCGGCGCTCGACGTCGAGCTCGCCGAACTGGCCCTGGTGCGCCTCCGAGCCGTTCACGTCCTCCGCAGTGGAGGCTGGTCCTACGACCAGATCGCGGTGGCGACCGGCCTGAGCAAGGGGCGGGTCGCGCAACTGGCGCGCGACCCCCGAGGTCTCCCGCGCAAGACGGGCCGGACCTCGAGCGGGAAGTGAACGCCTCGGACGGCCTCTGACCTGTCCCCGAGCAATCGAATCGCCATCCGGCGGAATCGAGACGCTCCGCCCCGGAGCAGACAGCCGCTCACCGCGCGGAATCGAAACGCTGCCTGACACGACCCCGTCGTACGACACGCTGACCGGAGACGGGACCGTCAGGCGCGCGCGAGCCGGCCGAGCTCGTGACCGTCCTTGTCGACCAGCACGAGGGTCGCGCCGTCGAAGCCCGCGGTGGTGGCCGTGCTCAGCCAGTGCGGCACGTCGACGTTGTCGCAGCCGACCAGCGTGCTGAACCCGCCCGTCACGACCAGCCCGTCGGCGTCCGCCTCCCAGCGTCCCGAGGTCCCGTTGCAGCCGTCGGTGGCGGAGTAGGTGCCGTCGTCGCGGAGGGTGGCGCCGGCGGGCGTGTGCTGCATCCCGCTCGTCGACGGTCGCGGGCCGGTCGCGACCCACGCGCCGACGAGCTGGGCGCGAGTCGCGGCCGTGAGCGCTGCCGGCAGCGGGGCCGGCGGTGCGAGCCAGGCCTTCAGCGCCGCGGTGAGGGTGGGCGGGTCCGCCAGCGACGGGGCGAGGTTGGGGCCGGGGGTGGGCCGCCCGCCGGGACGCAGGCGGGCCACCACCGAGCCGTCGCGTGCCATCAGGGTCACGCCGGTGGTGTCGACCGCGTAGTCGGCCGCGGCAGCGAGCCACGCAGGCGTGACGTCCGTCGCCGAGCTGAAGCACGACCCGTCGCCGCCCTCGAGCGACGCGGCGAACAGCGAGACGCCGCCGACGCGCCAGCTGCCCATGCGGTAGCCGCAGCGCTGCCACAACGAGAGGTCCTCGCCGATGCGGAGCACCGTGCCGGGCTCAGCTCCTGCCGCGTCGACGACGAGCCACGACCCGACCAGCGTCGTCGGGTCCTCGGTAGCCGCTCGCGAGGTGAGCGGGGACGGGGTCGCGGTCGGCGTCGACATCGGACCGGTTGCTGCCGTGGACCCGCAGGCGGCGAGCATCGCGGCCGAGCACACGAGCACGACCGCGCGGCAGCTCACGACGCTCATGCTCCTCCGACGTGACGTGTCCCACAGCGGTTCCGCGTGATGTTCACCTCCTCGCAAATCCCACGGAACCGGATGGAGACGACCGAGGGGGATGTTGCAACCGACGACGAAGGAGGTGATCGACATGACGGCAACGACGGACTTCTCCCCGGAGACGGTGGAGGACCTGTATGCGCTGTGGGACCGACTGCGCGCAGAGGCGATCAGCGAGAGCGACCGCCACGAGATCGACGACATCTTCGCGCGGCAGCTCCCCTGATCGTGTGAGCACCGTCGCGTGACCACCACGCGATACGACGACGGCGCGGGTGCGCAGTCCCCTAGGGTCGGGACCTCCACGAGGAGGCGACGATGACGGTCGAGGCCATCGGGCTCGGCAAGACCTACGGGAGCACCCGCGCCGTCGACGCGCTGTCCTTCGAACTCCGGCCCGGGATGGTGACGGGATTCCTCGGGCCCAACGGCGCCGGCAAGTCCACGACGATGCGGCTCATGCTCGGTCTCGACGGCGGCGAGGGCACGACGCTGTGGGACGGCAAGCGGCTCGTCGAGCACGACCACGTGACGCGCGTCGTCGGCGCCCACCTCGACGCGAAGTTCTTCCATCCCTCGCGCAGCGCCCGCAACCACCTGCGGATGCTCGCGACCGAGGCGTCGATCCCCGCGTCGCGCATCGACGAGGTGATCCGGCTGGTCGGTCTCGACGAGGTCGCGACCAAGCGTCCGTCGGGCTTCTCCCTCGGCATGGGGCAGCGGCTCGGTCTCGCGGGCGCGATCCTCGCCGCGCCGAAGGTGCTGCTGCTCGACGAGCCGGCCAACGGCCTCGACCCGCAGTCGATCCAGTGGCTGCGCGACTTCCTCCGGCACTACGCCGGACAGGGCAACACCGTCTTCGTCTCGAGCCACCTGCTCTCCGAGATGTCTCTCATGGCCGAGCACCTGGTGGTCATCGCCGCGGGGAAGCTGGTCGCCGACGAGTCGATCGACGACTTCGTCGCGCGGAGCACCCGCAACGACGTGCTGGTGCGGTGCTCGGACCCTGCGGCGCTCGCCGCTGCGCTGGCCGCGGAAGGAGTCGTCGCCGTAGCGGAGGGACCGGACGGGCTGGCCGTGCAGACGGCCGACACGGACCACGTCGGCGATCTCGCGTTCCGGGCGGGCGTCACGGTGCGCGAGCTGACGAGGCGCACGGCGTCGCTGGAGGAGGCGTTCCTCGAGCTGACGAACGACCAGCAGCAGTTCAGGACCGGGGACGTCGCGTGATCGCCGCCCTGCGCTATGAATGGGTCCGCGTCACGACGGTCCGCTCGACGAGGCTGGTGCTCGGCTTCGTGCTCGTCCTCTCCGCCCTGCTCGCGTGGCTCTCGACCGGCCCGCAGGCGTTCTACGACGAGACAGGCACCGAGATCGGGACCGCGCCCATCGACTGGTGGGGTGCGTTCGGGGGCCCGCTCGGGCTCACGGCCGTGCTCGCCGGGGTCGTCGCGGCGCAGGCGATCGGCCAGGAGTACCGCTTCGGGCTCATCCGGCTCACGCTCACCGCGTTCCCGGACCGCGTGCAGATCCTGGTCGCGAAGCTCGTCGTGGTCGTCGGCGCCGCGATCGTCTTCACCCTCGTCTCCTACCTCGGCAGCGCCGTCGGCGTGACCGTCCGCGGCCACCCTCTCCCGCCGGACGACGCGGTGTCGCCGGGGTCGGCGTACCTGCTGCGGGGCGTGGTGTTCGTCGTCCTGTGGGCGCTGTCGGCGTTCGCCCTGGCCGGCGTCACGCGCCAGACTGCCATCGGCATCGCGGTGCCGATCGTCTCCGGGCTCATCGTCGAGCAGCTGCTCATGGCACTGCTCGCCGACCGCGCGCTGTGGCTCGTGTCGAACCTGCCGTGGAGCTCGGCGGGTCGCTGGGGGCAGGAGCTCAGCTCGCCTCGTGGCGGCTCGCTGTTCGGCCAGGACGTCAGCGTCGGCTGGGCGGCGCTCGGCGTCTTCGCCGTGTGGGTCGCCGTGTTCCTCGCGGTCGAGGTCGTGGCGTTCCTGCGGCGTGACGCCTGATCGTTAGGCTCGCGGGCGTGAGCGCTGCCCGAGGTGACGAGGTCGTCGCCGTCGCGCTCGGCGGGATCGTCGGCGCTCTCGCGCGCGCGGCGATCTCCACCGCGGTCCCGCACTCCGACCGCGCTGCGTGGCCGTGGGCCACGTTCGTGACGAACCTGCTCGGCTGCCTGCTGCTGGGCGTGCTCCTCGACTGGGTCGACCACCGCCAGCCCGAGTGGAAGCGCGTCCATCCGCGACGTGCGCGCCTGGCCCGGCCGCTGCTCGCGAGCGGGGTGCTCGGCGGGTTCACCACGTTCTCGACCTTCTCGGTGGAGACCTACGGCCTGCTCGCCACGGGGCATCCGGACTCGGCGCTCGCCTACGCGGTCGGCAGCGTCCTGCTCGGCGTCGCGATGGTCGTGGTGGGTCGTGCCCTCGGGGCCGCCGCGTTCGGCGCTGCTCCTCTCGACCTGCGCGAGGACGAGGCGCTGTGACCCCGCTGACCGTCCTGCTCGTCGCCCTGGGCGCGTCGATCGGCGCCCCCGTGCGCTACCTCGTCGAGAAACGCCTCGCAGGCGCGTATCCCTGGGGCACGTGGGTGGTCAACGTCGTCGGCTCCGCCGTGCTCGGTGCGACCGCCGGCTACGTCGTCGGCCCGGGCGCTCCTGGCTCGACCACAGCCGTCGTCGCGCTGGTGGGCACCGGCTTCTGCGGGTCGCTCACGACGTTCGGCGGGTTCGCCGCGCAGGTCCTCGACCTCGCGGCGTCGCCGTCGCAGCTCCCGCTGTCGGCTCGGTCCTGGCGCGCTCTCGGTTACGGGACGATCTCGGTTCTCGCCTGCGTCGCGGTCGCGGCCGTCTGCTACGCCGCCACCTCGCGATGACGGACTGATCCACGGGTCAGGGCCCTACCCTGTGCGCGTGCGCAGACTCGGCAAGGTCCTCGGCGTCATCGGCATCGTCCTCCTCCTGCTCGTGGTGGTGGTGGCCTCCTACGGCGCCTGGACGGTCCGCCGGTCGTTCCCGCAGACCTCAGGGGAGCTCACCCTCCAGGGGCTCACCGGCACGGTCGACGTGCTCCGCGACGAGCGCGGCATCCCGCACGTCTACGCCGACACCCCCGAGGACCTGTTCTTCGCGCAGGGCTACGTCCACGCCCAGGACCGCTTCTACGAGATGGACTTCCGCCGTCACATCACGAGCGGTCGCCTGTCGGAGATGTTCGGCACGTCCCAGGTCGACACCGACAAGTTCCTGCGTGCCTCGGGCTGGTACCGCGTGGCCGAGAAGGAGGTCCCGCTGCTGTCGGCGGAGACGCGGCGCAACCTCGACAGCTACACCAAAGGTGTCAACGCCTATCTCGCGGACCACTCCGGTGCCGCTGTCTCCCTCGAGTACGCCGTCCTCTCGCTGACCAACAAGGGCTACACGATCGAGCCGTGGACCCCCGTCGACTCCGTCGCGTGGCTCAAGGCGATGGCGTGGGACCTGCGCGGCAACATGCAGGCCGAGATCGAACGGTCCATCGAGAGCTCGATCGTGGGCACCGCACGGACCGCGCAGCTGTTCCCGCCGTATCCCTACTCCCGGCACCGCGCGATCGTCGAGCAGGGCGCGGTGGTCAACGGCATCTGGGACCAGCGAGCGACCGCCGGGGCGCAGCAGGTCGCGTCGAAGGCGCCCTCGACCCCCTCCGCTGCGGTGCCGGCGCTGCTGCGCATGCAGACCGCGGTCGCCGGCATCGACGCCCTGCTCGGCCCGAGCGGTTCCGGCATCGGCTCGAACTCGTGGGTGGTCAGCGGCGACAAGACCGACACCGGCAAGCCGCTGCTCGCCAACGACCCTCACCTCGCACCGATGATGCCGAGCATCTGGTACCAGATGGGCCTGCACTGCCGCACCGTGTCGGCGGAGTGCCCGTACGACATGGCGGGCTACACCTTCTCCGGCACGCCCGGCGTGATCATCGGACACAACCAGACCGTCGGCTGGGGCTTCACGAACCTCGGCCCGGACGTGTCCGACCTCTACCTCGAGAAGGTCGTCGGCGACACCTACCTCGTGGGAACCACGGCGAAGCCGATCACGAAGCGCACCGAGGTCATCAAGGTCGCGGGCGGCGCCGACGTGAGCATCACGGTCCGCGAGACCGAGCACGGCCCGATCCTCTCCGACGTCTCCGACGAGCTCACCACGGTCGGCAAGGACGCGCCGAACGGCGCGGCGGCACCTCCGAAGGGCGACGGCTACGCCGTGGCCCTGCGCTGGACGGCGCTGACGCCTGCCCGCACCGCGGACGCCATCAACGACCTCGACACGGCGCAGACGTGGGAGCAGTTCCGCACCGCGGCGTCGGAGTTCAACGTACCCGCGCAGAACATGATCTTCGCGTCGACCGACGGCACGATCGGCTACCAGACGCCCGGCCAGATCCCGATCCGCGAGGGCTACGACGGCACCTACCCGGCGCAGGGCTGGGATCCGAAGCAGAGGTGGGCGGGCTACATACCGTTCGACGCGCTGCCCCACGTGGAGAACCCCGACGACGGCTGGGTCGTCACGGCCAACAACGCGTCGGTCTATCAGGAGTATCCGTACTTCATCACCGGCGACTGGTCCTATGGCGCGCGCAGCCAGCGCATCACCGACCTCGTCAAGCTGGCGACGTCAGGCACCGCGAAGATGACCGCCGACACGATGCGCTCGATCCAGTTCGACAGCTGGAACGAGAACGCGTCGTTCCTCGTGCCGCGCATCACGGGCGCGAAGGTCACGGGCGCCACGGCGGACGCACTGAAGACCCTCACGGCGTGGGACTTCACGCAGCCCGCGGACTCGGCGCAGGCGGCGTACTTCAACGTGTTCTGGAAGAACCTGCTGCTCGACACGTTCGGCGACGAGCTGCCGAAGGACTACCTGCCCGACGGCGGCGACCGCTGGTTCACCGTGGTGCGCACGCTCTGGGACAACCCCAAGGATCCGTGGTGGGACGACGTCACCACCAAGGACAAGGTCGAGACGCGTGACGACGCAGTCGTGCGCGCGCTCGACGAGGCCACCGCCGAGCTGACCGGTCTGCAGGGCTCGGACCCGTCGGGGTGGAGCTGGGGGAAGCTGCACACCCTGACCGTGAAGAACCAGACGCTCGGCAAGTCGGGCATCGGTCCGGTCGAGAGGCTGGTCAACCGCGGGCCGATCACGACCAGCGGCGGAGGCTCGATCGTGAACGCCACCGGCTGGACGCCGTCGCAGGGCTACGCCGTCACCTGGATCCCGTCGATGCGGATGGTGCTCGACTTCGCCGACCTCGACAGCAGCACGTGGGTGAACCTCACCGGCGCGAGCGGCCACGCGTTCAACGCGCACTACGTCGACCAGCTCGACGCGTGGCAGAACGGCACGACCTATCCGTTCGCGTTCAGCGCCGCGGCCGTGCAGGCAGCGACGAAGGACCACCTGGTCCTGAAGCCGGGCTGATCAGGCCGGCAGGAGCTCGAGCCGGGGCTCGGCACGTCCGATCGACGCGGAGATCGGGACCGAGCGACGGTAGAGGTGGCCCCACGCGACCGCATGGGTCGGGCACGCCATGTCGAGCCCGCTGCGCCCGTCCGGGATGAGGTACGTCGTAGCAGCGTGGTCGCACCAGCAGCACAGCACGGGGCGCGCCTCCTTCGATCGTCGTCGTCAGTCCTAGGGGACCACCGCGGCGCGCGCGAATCCACCAGCACGGCACAACGTGAGCAACACGTGAGCGACAACGACCCTCCACGGCCTGGGTAGTCTCGGCGGGACGGCGACGACCGGAGGAGGCGGGGGAGCGGTGGGTCAGGACCACGGGCACGACCACGACCACGGCCTCGTCGCCGTGGCCGTGACGCACCGCCGACCACTGGCCCGGGTGCTCGCGATCTCCTCGACCATCCTCGTCGTCGAGGTGGTCGGTGCCGTCCTGTCCGGCAGCCTCGCGCTGCTCGCCGACGCCGGGCACATGCTCACCGACGTCGCCGGGCTGTCGATGGCCCTCGTCGCGGCGACGCTCGCCCTGCGGCCCGCGACGCCGGAGCGCACGTGGGGCTACCGCCGCGCCGAGGTGCTCGCCGCTGCCGCGCAGGCCGCGCTGCTGCTGGCCGTCGGCGTCTTCGTGATCGTCGAGGGAGTACGTCGCCTCCTGGAGCCGCCCGACGTGCAGTCGGGCGTCATGGCGGTGTTCGCGGTCGTCGCGCTGCTCGGGAACGCCATGTCGATCCTGCTGCTGAGCCGGATCCAGGGCGGGAACCTCAACACCCGCGCGGCATTCCTCGAGGTCGTCAACGACGCGCTCGGCGCTCTCGCGGTCCTCGTCGCCGCGCTGCTCATCACCTGGCTCGGATGGCTGCGCGCCGACGCCGTCACGTCGATCGCGATCGGCCTGCTCATCGTGCCGCGCACGCTGCGCCTGCTGCGCGAGACGGTCGACGTGCTGCTCGAGGCGACGCCGCGCGACGTGGACCTCACCGAGGTGCGCGCGCACATCCTCGGTGCGTCGCACGTCCTCGCGGTGCACGACCTGCACGCCTCCCGCGTCTCGAGCGACCTGCCGATCGTGACCGCCCACGTCGTGGTCGAGGACGGCTGCTTCCACGACGGGCACATCCCGCCGTTGCTCGACGAGCTGCAGACCTGCCTCGCCGACCACTTCGACGTCGCCCACTCGACCTTCCAGTTCGAGCCGGCGAGCCACGGCGACCACGAGTCCGGTCGTCACGACTGAACCCGCCCGCGCGACGGCATAGCCTGCGGGCATGACGCATCCCGTTCGAGCAGCCATCGAGGCCCGCGACATCGACGCGCTGATGGCGCAGCTCGCGGACGACATCGTCTTCAACAGCCCCGTCGCGTTCCACCCGTTCACCGGGCGCGAGACCGTGGCCGCGGTGCTGACGAACGTGATGGAGGTCTTCACCGACTTCGTCTACGTCGACGAGCTCGCTGGGGACGGCACGCACGCGCTCGTCTTCTCCGCGGGGGTCGGCGGCAAGGCCGTGCTCGGCCTCGACCACCTGCGCTACGACGCCGACGGGCTCGTGTGCGAGTTCACCGTGATGGTCCGCCCGCTGTCCGGCCTCATCGCGCTCGCCGAGGCGATGGGACCGCGCGTCGCCCACCTCGCGAAGGGCTGAGCCGACGTCGACCTGGGACCGGGAGGTCGCGGAGCTCGCCGAGCGGCTGCGCGCCGCGGGGTGCGTGTACGCCGAGGACGAGGCGGTCCTGCTCCTGCAGGAGACGGACGACCCGGACCGGCTCGAGGGCCTGGTGCAGAAGCGGATCGAGGGCTGGCCGCTCGAGCAGGTGCTGGGTCGTGTCGAGCTGTGCGGTGTGCGGGTGCATGTCTGCGACGGCGTCTTCGTGCCGCGTCGACGCAGCGAGCTCCTCGTCCGCGAGGCCCTCGCTGTCGCATCGCAGGGTGCTCGGCGACCGGTAGTCCTTGACCTCTGCTGCGGCTCCGGCGCAGTCGGTGTCGCCGTCGCCACGCTGCACGGCGACGTGGAGCTGCACGCCTCCGATCTCGATCCCGGCTCGGTCAGCTGTGCCGGCCGCTTCGTGCACGGCGTCGGCGGCGTGCTCTATCTGGGCGATCTCTACGACCCGCTCCCGGACTCGTTGCGCGGGCGCGTGGACGTTCTCGTGGCCAACGCGCCCTACGTGCCGACCGGCGAGCTCGCGTTCATGCCCGTCGAGGCGCGCGAGCACGAGCCGCTCATCGCGCTCGACGGCGGAGCGGACGGAGTAGAGATCCAGCGCCGTGTGGTCGCGGGGGCACGCGAGTGGTTGGCACCGGGCGGGCATCTGCTCGTCGAGACGAGCTCGCGTCAGGCGCCGTTGACCGTCGCGGCGTTCGAGGCCGCGGGGTTCGCGGTACGCGTGGCGACGGATGACGACCTCGAGGCGACCGTCGTGGTCGGGTCCTAGCGATGGTGGTTGGCGGTCGTGTCGAGTCGCTTGCTGGTGCTTGCTCGCTTCCAGCGGGGTGAAGGGCGCTGGCTACGGGGTGGGTGGCTGGCGTTCGCGCGTCTCCCGCCGTGGTCTGTGTCGGCTGCGCTCTGTCATGATCGATCGCTGAAAGTAGTTGGAAATACTCAGGTTTCGGGGTTGTCAGTGTCGGGGCCATCGAGTAGCATTAGCACATGAGTTCGATCCTGGAGTTCCCTTCCCTGCCGCGCCGTCGGTGACGACCGCGGTCGAGGAAGCCCGGGTCGTGATCGGGAACCTCTCCTCGCTGGTCGCGGAGGGTCGGCTGGAGGGGTTGTCGGAGTCCGAGCTCCTCGCGGTCGTGGTGGACCTGCAGGGGATGGGGTCGCAGATCGAGGCGGTCACCGTCGCGGCGGTGGCGGAGGTCTGCGATGGCGAGGTCGCGGCGTGCGAGGGGTTCACCTCGACGACGCGGTTCCTCGAGATGAGGGCCGGGTTGTCGAAGAGTCAGTCCCACGCGCAGGTCGCGTTGGGCGAGAAGCTGCAGTGGGAGTTCGAGGCGACCCTGGAGGCGTGGCTCACCGGCGAGATCACCGAGGGCATGGTCCAGGTCATCACCACCGTGATCCCGCGCAAGCTGAGGAGACTGCCGGAGGCGGAGTACTACGCCGAGCGCGTCAGGTTCGAGGCGATGGCCCTGGAGCACGCGAAGACCAAGACCGTGGTCGAGGTGAAGCGGGCGATCGAACGCGCGGCGATCGCCGCCGACCCGGCCGGCGCCGCGGAGGCTGCGGTGGTGGCGAAGCAGAACGAGTTCCTGTCGTTCACGCCCACGACTGACGGGGTCGAGGTCCGCGGGTTCCTCGCGTGGGACACCGCCGGCGTCGTGCTGCCGTGCTTCGACCAGGCCAACGACGCGAAGTACCGCAGCGGGCAGCTCGCGCAGGACTACTCCGACGACGCCGACCTCGAGCGATTCATGACGCGAACCCCGAGCCGACGGCGCCAGCGTCGGGAGCGCCGCAACGCGCAGATCTTCGCCGAGCTCGCCACCCGTCTCCTCGACGACGGTGAGCTGGGGACGAAGCACGCGCAGCGCCCGCACCTCACCGTGACCGTCCACGCGGACGACTTCGCCGCCGGCCTCGGCGGCGACATCCTGCTCCCCGGCTACGGGTCCGTGCCGGTCCCGAACGAGACGATCGAACGGTTCCTCTGCGACGCCGAGATCCACCCCGTCCTCACCCGACGCCCGCGACCCGCACCCGAATCTCGACCCGCATCACGACCCGGCTCGCTGACTCCCCCGACCAGTGGACAGGACATCGGACCGGACACCGGACCTGAACGTCGGCTGTTCCCGGGCAGTGTCCCGGCGTCGACGGATCCGCCGTGGCGACCGCCCCTGCGGCCTCGCGACGGTGGTGGATGGGAGTACGACATCCCCGGCGAGCACGAACCCACACCCGAGGAGCTCGAGGGCGACACCGACCTCGCGACGATGACGGAGTTCGAGGCGGACCTCGACGACCCGGCGTCGTCGTGGAACCGGTTCCTCGGCGAACCGTCACGCCACGTCCTCGACGTCGGCCGGTCCCGACGAACCGCACCGCCCAAGCTCCGACGGGCGTTGACGATCCGCGACGGTGGCTGCGCCGTGCCCGACTGCGACGTCGACGCCTCCCGCTGCGAGGCCCACCACATCACCTACTGGGAGAACCACGGAGAGACGTGCATCTCGAACATGCTGCTGTTGTGCGCGAAGCACCACCACCTGGTCCACGAGGGCCGCTGGCGGATCGTCCGGAACACCGAGCTCGACCCCGGCGACCCGGACTACATCACCCTCGTCGCCGCGGCGTCCCGCCCCTGACGTCCCCGCGCAACAGAGAAATTCCCGGCAGTAGGCGCGACCGGCTCCAGCAGCTGCTTCCCTGGCGCGAGCGATTCCCGGGGCGAACGCGGATCCTGGATGCCACAGTCTGCGGCAACGGCCACCCGGGCCGAGCCAGGGAGGAACCGCCGAGATGTGGTCGCAGTTGATCTCCATCCAGGTGAAACCCGGTCACGACATCCACGCGGTGATCGAGGCCATCAAGGCCGCAGAGCTGCCCGACTCCGGCCTCATCAGCGAGACGTTCATGCGCGACCGACACGACCCGACCCGGTTCTACATCGTTCCGTTGTTCCGGAGTGAGGAGGAGGCGCGCGCCCGCGAGGCCGATCCGCGCCGCGTCGAGGCGACGGCGACTATCCAGTCGTTGCTGCGCGACATCCTTGCTGGCCCGCCGCAGTTCACGGACCTAGACGTCCTCGAGCACTGGATCGTGTAGGCGTCCGGCGCGGCGCCCGCGATCAAGGAGAGGGTGGCCGGGGTCGATGTCCTGAGGCGTGGGGATCCGTACCGTCGTGGTGGTGGCCCTGGCCGGGTGGCTGGGGTGGCTTCTGTTCCGCGGCGTCGTGCGGCGAAAGGTGCCGTGGGTCGGCGTGGCTCTGATCAGCGTGCCGCTCGTGCTGCTGTTCTGGACCGAGCGGCAGTGGATCTCGGCCGAGCGGCAGTTCACGTCGGTCGCGCGCACGATCGCGCCGGGCAGCGCCGGTGTGCACTGCCAGCGGATGGGCGAGGCGTTCGTCTACGTCGGGGGCGAGCTCGGCCGCGTCGAGTGGTCCGAGGGCGGTGGCCCGGCGGGGCCGGCGATGATCACCTACGAGACCTGCCAGCGGCTCACGGACTACGCGCGGGCGAGCACGTTCGACCGGATGAGCCCGTCGCTCGACACGGTCATCGCCGTCCACGTGCTCAGCCATGAGTCGTGGCACCTGACCGGCGACCACTCGGAGTCGGACACCGAGTGCCAGGCCATGCAGAGCGACGCGGCGGTCGCCGAGCGGCTCGGCGCCACGACGCAGCAGGCGCGCGCCCTGGCGGAGACGTACGCCGCGGCCGTCTACCCGCAGATGTCGGACGCCTACCGCGACCGTGACTGCGTCGAGGGCGGCTCGCTCGACCGGACGCCGGGCGACGGGCTGTGGCCCTGAGCCAGCGGCGTCGCGCATGGATCGTCGCGCTCACCCCGTAGGGTCGGCACGTGCGCAGCGTCGAGGAACACCTGCAGGCCGTGCTGGCCGACGTCGAGCCGCTCTCGCCGCTCGACGTGACGCTGGTGGACGCCCGCGGGTGCGTGCTCGCGGAGGACGTCGCCGCACCGTGGCCGCTGCCGCCCTTCGACAACGCAGCCACCGACGGATACGCCGTCAAGGCTGCCGACCTGCTCGCGGCGAGCGACGGCAAGCCCGTCGTCCTTCGCGTCATCGACGACGTGCCTGCGGGCTACCGCGCGAGCACGGAGCTGCGTGAGCACACGGCCATCCGGATCATGACGGGTGCGCCGCTGCCGGAGGGCGCCGAGGCGGTCGTGCCGCTCGAGTGGACCGACGGTGGGATGCCCGAGGTGCGCATCACCCGCAGCGTCGCGCGCGGGGCCAACGTCCGCCGACGCGGCGACGACGTGGGGCTCGGCGACGTCGTGGCCACCCAGGGCACGGTGCTCGGTCCCCGCGACATCGCGCTGCTCGCGGCCGTGGGCCGCGGTCGCGTGCTCGTCCACCCGCAGCCGCGCGTGGTCATCATCTCCACGGGCAGCGAGCTCGTGGAGCCGGGCTCCCCGCTCGCCCCCGGGCTGATCGCCGACTCCAACGGCGTCACGATCGCCGCGGCCGTGCAGGAGGCGGGCGCCATCGCCTACCGCGTCGGACCGCTGCCCGACGACGCGAGCACGCTGCTCGCCGCGCTCGAGGACCAGCTCGTCCGCGCCGACCTGGTCGTCACCACCGGCGGGGTCAGCGCCGGTGCCTACGACACCGTGAAGGCGGTGCTCTCGCGGCTCGGGACGGTCGAGTTCACCACCGTCGCGATGCAGCCGGGGATGCCGCAGGGCCACGGCGTGATGGGCCCGGAGGACACGCCGATCTTCACGCTGCCGGGCAACCCGGTGTCGGCCTACGTCTCGTTCGAGGTCTTCGTCCGTCCCGTCATCCGGCGGATGCTCGGGCACGAGAAGATCTACCGCCCGGTGGTTCGAGCCGTGCTCGTCGACGCGCTCCACTCACCCGCGGGGAAGCGCCAGTTCGCCCGCGGCCACCTCGCCGTCGAGGACGGTCGCTACGTCGTGCGCCCGGCCGGCGGTCAGGGCTCGCACATGCTCGGCGCGCTCGCGAAGGCCAACGCGCTCGTCGTCATCCCCGAGGACGTCACCGAGGTCAAGCCGGGCACGGCCGTGGCCGTCCTGCGACTCGACGAGGTCTGAACGTCATGGACGACAAGGGATCTGGCACCTTCACGCACGTCGACGCGTCCGGCGCAGCGCGGATGGTCGACGTCAGCGGCAAGGACGTCTCGGTGCGCACAGCCACGGCGACCGGCCGGGTGCTCGTGTCGACCGAGGTCGTGGCGCTGCTGCGCGGGAGCGGCGTACCGAAGGGTGACGCGATCGCGGTCGCGCGGATCGCGGGGATCCAGGCCGCGAAGCGCACGCCCGACCTCGTGCCGCTGTGCCACCCGATCGCGATCCATGGCGTGACGGTCGACCTCGAGGTGCTCGACGGCGCGGTCGCGATCACGGCCACCGTGCGCACCGCGGACCGCACGGGCGTCGAGATGGAGGCGCTCACCTGCGTCGCCGTCGCGGGGCTCGCCATGGTCGACATGGTCAAGGCCGTCGACCCCGCTGCCACGATCACCGACGTGCGCGTCGAGGAGAAGACGGGCGGCAAGACCGGCCTGTGGCGTCGCGACGGGGGCTCGTGATGCGCGCGCTGGTCGTCGCCGTCTCGACCCGGGCTGCCGCAGGCGTCTACGCCGACCGCACTGGCCCGGTCATCGTGGCGGAGCTGACGAGCCTCGGCTTCGACGTCGACGGACCCACCGTCGTGCCCGACGGCCCCGAGATCGAGAGCATCCTGTCCTCCGCGGTCCACGACGACTACGACGTCGTGGTCACGACCGGCGGCACCGGGCTCTCGCCGAACGACGTCACGCCGGAGCACACGCTGGCCATCGTGCGCCGCGAGGTGCCGGGACTCGCCGAGGCGATCCGGCTCGCCGGACTCACCAACGGGATACCGACCGCCGCGCTCTCGCGGGGCGTCGCGGGCATCGCGGGGACCACACTGATCGTGAACCTCCCGGGCTCGCCGGGGGGAGTGAAGGACGGGCTCGCCGTCCTCGCGCCGGTGCTGGTCCACGCCGTGGAGCAGCTGCGCGGCGGTGGTGACCACGGAGTGACGTCATGACCGAGGGCTGGCCGACGACCCTCACCGAGGGCGCGGTCTCGCTTCGCCCGCTGCGGCAGCGCGACGCCCGCGAGTGGCGCGCGGTCCGCGCGCGCAACGCCGAGTGGCTGCGGCCGTGGGAGGCCACGAGCCCGGAGCCGGCCGTCGACGCCCCACCGACCTACTCCGCGATGGTGCGCCGCCTCAAGGCCGAGGCGCGCGAGGGGCGCACGATGCCGTTCGTCATCGCGTTCGGCGACGTGCTGGTCGGTCAGCTCACCGTCGGCGGGATCGCCTGGGGCTCGCTGCGCTCGGCGCACATCGGCTACTGGGTCGACCAGCGGGTCGCGGGTCGCGGCATCATGCCGACCGCGGTCGCGATGGCCACCGACCACTGCTTCGACGTGGGCCTGCACCGGATCGAGATCAACATCCGGCCCGAGAACCTGGCCTCGCGCCGCGTGGTGGAGAAGCTCGGGTTCCGGCCGGAGGGGATGCGCCCGCGCTATCTCCACATCGACGGCGACTGGCGCGACCACCTGTCCTTCGCGCTCACGGCCGACGAGGTGCCCGGCGGGCTCGTCGCCCGCTGGAAGGCCTCCCAGGCTCGCATCGTCTGAGGACCGAGCGGACTTCTCGGGGTCGCCCCTCGCGGGCGTCGGAGGGTCGACCTAGACTCGTTGCATGCTCAACGACCTCCACTCCCACGCCGACGCCGACTTCTGGTTCGATCCGCTGTGCCCCTGGGCCTGGGTCACCTCGCGCTGGATGCTCGAGGTGCAGCAGGTCCGCGACGTCCAGGTCCGCTGGCACGTGATGTCGCTGGCCGTGCTCAACGACGGCAAGGACATCCCCGAGGACTACCGCGGCTGGCTCGCCACGGCCTACGGCCCGGTGCGTGTCGTCACGGCTGCGCGGCTCGCGCACGGCGAGGACGTCGTCCTGCCGCTCTACACCGCGCTCGGCACGCAGCTGCACCTCGAGAAGAACGGGGACCGTGCCGACGCCATCGCGAAGGCGCTCGCCGAGGTCGGCCTGCCCGCCGAGCTCGCCGCCGCCGCGGACTCGACCGACTATGACGAGGCGCTCAAGGAGAGCCACTACGCCGGCATGAACCCGGTCGGCATGGACGTCGGCACCCCGGTGATCCACGTCGCCGGCGCAGAAGGTGACCGGGTCGCGTTCTTCGGCCCCGTCGTGACCCCCGCGCCGAAGGGCGAGGCGGCCGGTCGGCTGTGGGACGGCACGCTGCTCGTCGCGGGCACGCCGGGTTTCTACGAGATCAAGCGCACGCGCACCGAGGACCCCCGATTCGACTGAGAATCGGGGACTTTCTCCGGTAGTCGGTGACGTGCACCGACCTGTCCGCGCCAGTTCGTACGTCGATCGGCTGTGAGTCGCGACACGCCCACGGCGCGTGACGTCCGTGGTGCGCAAGGAACCCCCGCGCGGCATCTAGCCTCGGGCTGTGCCCTCCGGTTCCGGTCTCCTCTACGCGGCGATCATCGGCATGTGGGCGCTCGTCCTCGTCCCGATGTGGCTGCGCCGTCACGACGAGGCGCAGGAGTCCAAGTCGGCCGACCGCTTCGCCCGCGCGATGGGCACGCTGCGCCGCGGCGACGCCGGGTCGATCGGTGGCGGCACCACCCGCGAGGTCCTGATGCCGCGGCGCCCCAGCTCGGTCCGCGACACCCAGGTGGTCGTCACCAACGCGGGTGCGGAGCTCAGCCCCGCGGCCGCCGCGGCCGGGCGTCGTCGTCGCGTCCTCGCCGTGCTCGGAGTCCTACTCGCCGGCTGGGTCGTCCTGGCCGTGCTCCACACCGTCCCGCGCTGGACCGTGGCCGTCCCGGTCGTGCTCGTCGGCGGCTTCCTCGTCGTCGCCCGCCGCCAGGTCTCGCTCGCCGCCGACCTGCGCCGCCGCCAGGCCCGTCGCGTCACGCTCGCGGAGGCTGCCCGTGCTGCCGAGGCCCGCTACGGCGCCGGCGAGAGCCAGGCCCGTCGCGGTGGTCGCGTCGTGGCTCCGGCCCCGGTCGCAGCGACCATGGTCGTCAGCCACGTCGACGTCCCCGCCGAGCGCGTGGCCGTCAACGACTCCTGGAACGCGGTCCCCACGACCCTGCCCACCTACGTCACAGCACCCCGTGCCACCACGATGCCGCGTGTCATCGACCTCACGACCCCCGGGTCGTGGAGCGGTGCCGCGATGGTCGAGCAGGCCCGCGAGACCCTCGCGACCGAGCAGGTGGCCGAGGGCCAGATGCGCGTGGAGACCTTCGAGATCGCCGTCCCGCGCGACCCGGCCGTCCGCGCGGGCGTCATGGTCGAGCCGGCGACGTACGCCGACCGCTTCGTCGAGGACGACGTCGAGGTCGCGGCGCTCGCGGCCGAGGACGACCTCGACGAGCTGCTCGGCGACCCGCGCACGGGCGTCCACGGTGCCACCTGGCGCCGCGCCGCCAACGGCTGACCCAGACAACGACAGAAGGACCCGGCCTGGACGGCCGGGTCCTTCTGCGTTGGTGGAGCTGAGGGGATTCGAACCCCTGACCCCCTCGATGCGAACGAGGTGCGCTACCAGCTGCGCTACAGCCCCTTGCGGTGCGCACAGGGTAGCAAGACGCCGGGGAAGCCCCCAAACCGGCGTTGCGATGTGCGGTGCCTCCGGTCTCCCGGTGCGTGGGCACATCGCTCGGGGGTGCGACGCGGCGGTCAGGTGACGTCGACGGTGATCGTGTGCAGGCCGCTCGACGCGCCGGGGAAGACCGGTCGTACGGCGCTGTCCTGAGGCGTGCCGTCGAGGTCGTGCATGCGCACACGCAGCTCGTGCGTGCCCGAGGTGGCCTGCCACTGCCATGACCAGAGCCGCCACGCGTCGGTGCCGATCGGTGCCGCGAGGGTCGCCCGCTCCCAGGGACCGCCGTCGACGCTGACGTCGACCGAGCCCACGCCGGTGTGCTGGTGCCACGCGCGACCGCCGACCGCGACGGTCCCTGCGCTGATCCGCGTGCCGGTGCGCGGCACGTCGATGCGCGAGGCGGCCTCGATGGTGCCGTCCTCGGCCCAGCCGCGCTGCAGCCAGAAGGGCGTGTCAGCGGCGAGCGTGGTGAGCCGGATCTCGCGCAGCCACTTCGTCGCCGACACGTAGCCGTAGAGACCAGGCACGACGAGCCGCGCCGGGAACCCGTGCCGCACCGGAAGCGGCTCTCCGTTCATGGCGTACGCGATCATGGCGTCGCGACCGTCGGCGAGGATCGAGCGCGGGAACCCGGCGGTGAAGCCGTCGACCGACACGCCCAGCACCAGGTCCGCACCGTCTTGCACGTCGACCTTCGCGAGCACGTCGGTCAGCCGCACGCCCTGCCACAGCGCCGTGCCGACGAGGTCGCCGCCCACGTCGTTGCTCACGCAGGTGAGCGCGATCCGACGCTCGATGCTCGGGAGCGCGAGGAGCTGCTCGAGCGTCAGCGTCAGCGGCGAGTTCACCTGCCCGGTGATCGACAGGGTCCAGCTCACGACGTCGATCACGGGCGCCGAGAGCGCGACGTCGATCTGGTAGAAGTCCGCGTTCGGCGTGATGGCGGGCGCGATGCCCGGGACGTCGGGGGTGACGCCCGCAGGGAGGGGCGATGCCGGATCCGTGGGCTTCGGGATGCGCAGGGCGGTGCGCACGGCATCGACCGAGGCGGTCGAGGCCCGCCGCGTCAGGGCGACCACGCCGACGCCGACGACGGCCACCGCGCCCACGACGCCTGCGGCGCGCAGGAGCGTGCGGCGCTCGACCAGCGGTCCGGTCGCCGAGCCGTCACGGGACGGCGCGGGTGCGAGCCGGGTCCAGACGAGCAGCGCGACCGTGACGCCGGCAGCCACGACGAGGGCGAGCCCTGGCGCGTCCGCCGTGGTTCCGTTCCACGCGACGAAGAACGCGAGCACGCCTCCGACGACGAACAGCGCCGGGCCCAGCGAGCTGCGGCGCGTGGCCGCGAGCCCGATCAGGGCACCACCGCCCACGACGGCGAGCACGATGCCGACCACGAGCAGGGGCTTGTCGAGCGTGCCGACGGCACCGATGAGCGCCTCGCGCGGACCGTCGGGCATCCCGGCGACGATCCGGTCGGCGACGAAGGTGACCGGGCTCGGGTGGCCCGGCAGCACGAGCCCGAAGAGCTCCGCGGCGACGAGGCCGGCGAGCGCGGCGAGCGCACCAGTCAGCGCCGTACGCCGATGGTCGACCGGGACGCCGGTGCCGGGACGTTCGTCGGTCTGGGTCACGCCGTCAGCATCTCCCGGCTCGGGCACCTGCGCGATCCCGCAGGCCTTACGGACTCCTGACGGCACGCGTCGATCGGCGTGCGCCGGCCGTCGCCGTCCCTACGCTGGGCCCATGCCCCGCGTCCTGGTCGTCGACGACGACCTCACCGTGGCCGAGGTGGTCCTCGGCTACCTGCGGCGCGACGGGTTCGAGGCGGCGCACGCCGCCGACGGCCTCGCCGCCCTCGCGATAGCCGCGGCCGCCCCGCCCGACGTCGTCGTGCTCGACCTCATGCTCCCCGGCATCGACGGGCTCGAGGTGTGCCGCCGGCTTCGGGCCGAGCGGCCCGACCTCCCGGTCATCATGCTCACAGCGCGCGGCGAGGAGGAGGACCGCATCGCCGGGCTCGAGGTGGGCGCGGACGACTACGTCGTGAAGCCCTTCAGCCCCAAGGAGCTCGCGCTGCGGGTCCGCTCGGTGCTGCGCCGCGGCGAGCAGCGGGAGGTGCCCGACGCTGCGGCCGTGGTGGTCGACGGCGACCTGCGGCTCGACACGCTCGCGCGGACGGCGTCGCTGGCGGGCGAGGACGTCGCGCTGACCACGCGCGAGTTCGACCTGCTGGCGTTCCTGCTCGCGCACCCGGGCCGGGCGCTGCGCCGCGAGGACCTCATGCGCGAGGTGTGGGGCTGGGAGTTCGGCGACCAGTCGACCGTGACGGTGCACGTGCGCCGGGTGCGCGAGAAGGTCGAGGCGGACCCCGCCAACCCGACCCGGCTCGTGACCGTGTGGGGCGTCGGCTACCGCTGGGACCCGGCTCCCGACTCGAGCGGCGACCTCCTGGCGCAGACCTACGGCGGCGGCACAGGATGACGGTGCGCGGATGACCGTCGACTGGGGGCTCGCCCTCCAGGCGGCGGTCGCGGCCGCCGTCGTCGGGCTGCTCGGTGCGCTGGTCGTGACCGCCGTGGCCCGCCGGTCGCCGGCCGCGGCGGCGCTGCTCACCCCGGTGACCGTCGTGCTCGCGGTGGCTGCGGGCACTCTCGCGGCCGCGAGGTCCATGGCGCTCGAGGGCGGCAACCTCACGGTCGTCTGGACCGTGCTGCTCGCCACCGTGCCCGTCGCGCTCTGCGTCGGCCTGGTGCTGGCGCGGCGCACGATGATGCTGCAGCGCGACGCGGAGCGTGCCGAGATGGAGCGCCAGCGCGACGCCGAGGTCGAGGCGAAGCGGCGCGAGATGGTCGCGTGGGTGTCGCACGACCTGCGCACGCCGCTCGCCGGGATCCGCGCGATGGCCGAGGCGCTCGAGGACGGGGTCGCGCCCGAGCCGTCGGCGTACCACCGGCGCATCCGTGAGGAGGTCGATCGCCTCGCCGCGATGGTCGACGACCTGCTCGCGCTCTCACGCCTGCAGTCCGGGCAGTGGGAGCTGCATCTCGAGCGGCTCCCGCTGCGCGACCTCGTGTCCGACTCGATCGCCGGCGCGTCCGCGCTCGCCGAGCAGCGCGGGGTGCGGCTCACCGGCGAGTGCGACGACCACGTGACGGCCTACGCCGACGAGCGCGTGCTGGCGCGCGCGCTGACGAACCTCGTCGTGAACGCCGTCCGCTACACCCCCTCGGGCGGTTCGGTCCACGTGCGCGCGACGGGCGCCGGCGATCGCACGACCCTGCAGGTGCGCGACACCTGCGGCGGGATCCCCGACTCCGACCTGCAGTGCGTATTCGACGCGGGCTGGCGCGGCGAGGCCGCGCGCACGCCCGACGCCGCGGCCGGCGCGGGGCTCGGGCTCGCGGTCGTGAAGGGTGTCGTGGACGCGCTCGACGGCTCGGTCGAGGTGACGAACGAGGGAGACGGGTGCGTGTTCAGCGTGTCCCTCGCTGCAACAGCACCGGGGTCAGTGCCAGGCTGACGCGCATGACGCAGCAGACCGGCACCGGAGCAGTCACCCAGGCGGCCGCGGGCGGAGTGCTCCTCACCCTCGCGTCGGCGCAGTTCCTCATGACGCTCGACAGCTCGGTCATGAACGTGTCGATGGCGACCGTGGCCCAGGACCTCGGCACGACGATCACCGGCATCCAGACCGCGATCACGCTCTACACGCTCGTCATGGCCACCCTCATGATCACCGGCGGCAAGATCGGCTCGCTCATCGGCCGCCGCCGCGCGTTCGCGATCGGGTGCGTCATCTACGGCGCCGGCTCATTCGTCACCGGCCTCGCGCCCAACCTGACGGTGCTCATCCTCGGCTGGTCCTTCCTCGAAGGGCTGGGGGCGGCGCTGATCCTCCCCGCGGTCGTCGCGCTCGTGGCCGGCAACTTCGAGCCGCGGGACCGGCCGCGGGCCTACGGCCTGCTCGCCTCCGCGGGTGCGATCGCCGTCGCGACCGGCCCGCTGATCGGCGGCGCGGCGACGACGTACGGCTCGTGGCGCTGGGTCTTCTTCGGCGAGGTCGTCGTGGTCGTCGGGATCCTCGCGCTCTCGCGCCGGATGGCCGACACCCCGGTCGAGTCGCACGCGAGGCTCGACGTCGTCGGCACCTTGCTCTCGGTGGTCGGGCTCGGCATGTTCGTCTACGGCGTGCTGCGCTCCAGCGAGTGGGGCTGGGTGAAGGCCCGCCCCGACCAGGCGTCGCTCGCCGGCATCTCGATGACCTTCTGGCTGATGGGCGCCGGCCTGCTCGTGGTGTGGCTGTTCCTGATGTGGGAGGGCCGCGTCGTGAGCCGCGGCGGCGAGCCGCTCGTGCGGCCGGACATGTTCCGCAACCGGCAGCTCAACGGCGGGCTGCTCATGTTCTTCTTCCAGTTCCTGCTGCAGGCCGGCATCTTCTTCGTGGTGCCGCTCTACCTCTCGGTGGATCTCGAGCTCTCGGCGATGGCGACGGGCGTCCGCGTGATGCCGCTCTCGATCGCGCTGCTGGTCGCAGCCCTCGGCGTACCGAAGCTGTGGCCGCACGCGTCGCCGCGGCGCGTCACGCGGGTCGGCATCCTGCTCATGCTCGCGGGCATCGTCACGCTGCTCAGCGGCATCACGCTCGACTCCGGCCCCGCCGTCGTGACGATCCCGATGCTGCTGGTGGGGCTCGGCATCGGGGCGCTCGCCTCACAGCTCGGTGCGGTGACGGTGTCCTCGGTGCCGACGCACCAGAGCGGCGAGGTCGGCGGCCTGCAGAACACCGCCACGAACCTCGGCGCCTCGCTGGGCACGGCGCTGGCCGGCTCGATGCTCCTGTCGGTCCTCACCGGGTCGCTCATCGCGGGCATCCGCGACAACCCGCAGATCCCGGCGTCGGTGCAGCAGCAGGCGAGCGTGCAGCTCGCGGCGGGTGTGCCGTTCCTGTCCGACTCGCAGGCGCAGGCCGCGCTCGACAAGGCCGGCGTGCCGGCCGACGTCACCTCGCAGATCCTGGACGCCAACGCGAAGGCGCGCACCGACGGCCTCGACGCCGCGCTGGCGGTGCTCGCGATGATCGCGGTCGTGTCGCTGCTGTTCAGCGGCCGCATCCCCGAGCACCAGCCGGCGGGGGACGAGACGGATGCCGACCCGGTGGCGGTCGCCTGACGGCTAGGCGGTGGGGAGCGGGTCGGTCGTGAGCTCGGCTCCTACGGCGGAGCCCTTGATCCACTCGGGCCAGGAGGTGTTCCAGTCGCTGGCGCCAGGGTCGCCCTTGGCCACGAGGTCGTCGATCGTGCGCGTGGTGTTGAGCACGTTGACGATGTCACCGTACTGCGCGAGGTCGAAGTAGGTCTTCGCGTGGTCGAGGGTCAGGTGGATGCAGCCGTGCGAGACGTCGGCGAGGCCGAGGTGGCTGTCCCACGGCGCGCCGTGGATGAACGTGCCCGACCATGACAGCCGCGTGTCCCACTGGACCTTGAGGTCGTAGTACTGCGGGTCGGTCTTGTCGCAGGTGATCTGCGCCTGGCAGGAGGTCATCTCCCGCAGCGCGTCCTTCTCCAGCACGATGTAGTTGCCCGTGCGGGTCTCGAACTCCTTCTTGCCGAGGCTCGTGACCCAGTTGAAGACGACCTTGCCGTTGACCTTGAAGACGAACGTGTGCGTCTTGTCGTTGACGATGGTCTGGTGCGCGTCGCCGACCGTGAAGCGTGACGTGGCGTCGCGGGTGCCCCAGCGCGTGTCGCTCATCTTCAGGCCGTCGAAGGCCGCCGTGACCTCCACCGTCGTGTGCGCGGGCCAGGCCACCTTGGGCCGGAAGTGGATCTCCGCGGCGTTGACCCAGTGCCAGGCGCCGAGGACGGGCGTGGAGGAGGCGACCTTGAGCGCGTTCTCGACGTCGACCTTGTTCGTCACCTTGTGGGTGAAGCGGATGACGATGGGCGCGTTGACCCCGACGACCTGGGTCTTGCCGGGCAGGATCCCGAACTTCATCTTGCTGGAGTCGGGCTGTGCCGCGACGGTGACGTTGGCCGCGAGCTTCTTGGTGGTGTCGTCCTGCGCCACGACCGCCGTCACGCGGTAGGCCGAGCCCGACGACGGCCACTCGGTGCTCACCCAGGTGCCCGTGGCCGGGTCGACGGCACCGGCGAGCGGCTCGGTCGTCTGCTTGTCGGTGACCGTGACCGAGGTGAAGGTGCCGTCGGCCACCGCGACCGTGAGCGGCTCGTTCCAGGGCGCGGGGCTCGTCACGCTGAGCTTCGGCGCCGGCTTCTGGCTGGCCGACGCGGCACCGGACGGGGCGCCGGTGGCACCGGAGCCGGCGTGCACCTGGAGGCCGGCGCAGCCCGCGAGAAGGACGACGGACGCCAAGGAGGCGACGAGCACGAGGGGGAAGGGCTTGCGCTGCACGGTCCTGGCTCTCGAGTGGGCTGGAAGGTCCACGGTAAGTCACGCGGCGGCTACTGACCACCTCGTGGCGTCCACCGATCGGACGAGCCTCGACGTCGGGCGGTTCCGTGTGCGGGCGTCAGACCCAGGTGGGGAACCACATCCGGATCTGCCAGGCGGAGTAGGGGATGACCTCGCCGGTCCAGACGGGGTAGAAGAACCAGCTCAGCACGAGCGCCGACACGAGGAACAGGCCCACGGCGCCCCCGCCGACCATCCGCCGCCACGGCAGGGCGTCGCTCGGGCCGAGGATCGCTCCGAGCGAGAGAGCCAGCACGATGCAGAGGAAGGGCACGAAGGCCACGGCGTAGAAGGTGAAGATCGTGCGCCCCTGGAAGCCGAGCCAGGGCAACCAGCCGGCGAGGACGGCGAGGACCACGGCACCCGAGCGCCAGTCGCGACGGGCGAACCAGCGCCAGGCCTGGTGGACCAGGGCGAAGGTGGCGGCCCACCAGATGAGCGGGTTGCCGAGCGCGACGACCTCCGTGGAGCACTTGGCGACGGTGCAGCCGCTCTGGCCCTGGGTGGGCGACTCGTAGAAGAAGCTCGTCGGCCGGGTCTGCAGGAGCCAGCCCCACGCGTTGCTCTGGTAGGAGTGCGGGGAGGTCAGGTGGGTGTGGAAGTTGAGCATCTCCGCGTGGTAGTGCAGCAGGGACCGCAGACCCGCGGGCACCATCGACCAGATGCCCGTCGCGGGGTTCGTCTCGGCCCACTGGCGGTCGTAGCCACCGGTGGTCAGCAGCCAGCCGGACCAGGAGACGACGTAGACGACGAACGCCGTGCCCGCGATCGCGACGGCGGCGAGGACGCCTTCGAGGACCGAGCCGAGCCACGCCTCGGCCGTGCGCACGCCCACGACGCGGCGCATGCCGACGTCCCAGACCACGGTCATGAGGCCGAACGCCACGATGAACCAGACGCCGGACCACTTCGTCGCGCACGCCATGCCGAGGGCGAACCCGGCCGCCCAGCGCCACGGGCGCAGTCCGGTGAACGGGCCGATCCCGGCGCCGATCTCGGTCATCGCGGACTTGTCGTCGCGGAACGCCCGGACCTTGGCGGCGAGCCGGCCGCGGGTGCGGTCGCGGTCGAGCAGGAGGCACGCGAAGCCGACGAGCACCCAGAACATCAGCGTGCCGTCGAGGAGCGCGGTGCGCGACATCGAGATGGCCATGCCGTCGATCGCGAGCAGGAAGCCCGCGATCGCGCCGATGAGCGTGGAGCGGGTGAGCCGGCGGGCCACGCGGACGGTGATCAGGACGGCCAGCGTCCCGAGCACGGCCATCGAGAAGCGCCACCCGAACGGGGTGAGGCCGAAGGCGTACTCGCCGAGGGCGATCGTCCACTTGCCGACCGGCGGGTGCACGACGAACGCCGGGCCGTTGCCGAAGACCTCGAGGGTGCGCCAGTTGCCGTCGCTCGCCAGGATCTTCTCGTTCGCGCCGTCGACGAAGGACTTCTCGAACCCCCACCGGAGCAGGGAGAAGCCGTCCTTCATGTAGTAGGTCTCGTCGAACACGACCGCCTTGGGCCGCGCGAGGTCGACGAAGCGCAGCACGCCGCCGAAGATCGTGATGGCCAGCGCCACGAGCCAGGAGACCGCGCGGTCGTCGGGCAGGGCCGGCATCAGGCGGTCGGCGAGCGTCGAGACGCGCGTGCCCGAGGGGTGTACGACAGGGGTCGGCCGCTGCTCGAGGGTCGCCGTCACCCGCACAGCATAAGGACGTGGCACGCTGAGTCCGTGGCTGACGGGACTGGAGGCGTGCTCGTCGTGGCGGGGACACCGATCGGTGACCCGACCGACGCCTCCCCGAGACTTCGCGCCGAGCTCGCCGGCGCCGACGTCGTGGCGGCCGAGGACACCCGGCGGACCCGACGGCTGGCCGCCGACCTGGGCATCTCGCTGGCCGGGCGGGTCGTGTCCTACTACGACGCCGTGGAGCGCGAGCGCCTCCCCGAGCTGCTCGCCGCCCTCGGGGCGGGGGACCGCGTCGTGCTCGTGACCGACGCGGGGATGCCCAGCGTCAGCGACCCCGGCTACCGCCTCGTCGCAGCCGCGTCCGAGGCGGGCTACGCCGTGACCGCCGTCCCCGGCCCGAGCGCTGTGCTGACCGCGCTCGCCCTCTCCGCGCTGCCGGTCGACCGCTTCGCGTTCGAGGGCTTCCCGCCGCGCAAGGCCGGCGAGCGCGCCCGCGCCCTCGCCGAGGTGGCGCACGACCCCCGCACGCTCGTGTTCTTCGAGGCGCCGCACCGCATCGCCGAGACCCTCGCGGCGATGGCCGACGCGTTCGGCGCGGAGCGACCCGCAGCGGTGTGCCGCGAGCTGACGAAGACCTACGAGGAGGTCCGTCGCGCCCCGCTCGGCGAGCTGGCGGCGTGGGCCGCCGACGGTCTGCGCGGCGAGATCACGATCGTCGTCCAGGGCGCTCCGGCGGGGTCGGCGCCGGTCGTGACGGCCGAGGGCGGCGACCCGCGCAAAGCCGCGCTGGCCGCCGTGGCAGCGGCGTACGGGCTGGACCGCAAGGCGGTCTACGACGCGGTGGTGGCGGCGAAGAAGGCCCAGCAGGCGGGGCCGGCGGTTACTCCGGAGAGTGTCCTGCCGCCACGCCCGTAGGATTGGTGCGTGTCCGACACCAAGGCCTTCTACCTCACGACGCCGATCTACTACGTCAACGACGCCCCCCACATCGGGCACGCGTACACGACGACGGCCGGCGACGTCCTCACCCGGTGGCACCGGCAGCGCGGCGAGCGCGTCTGGTTCCTCACCGGCGTCGACGAGCACGGCCAGAAGGTGATGCGGACCGCCGAGGCCAACGACGTCACTCCTCAGGAGTGGGCGGACCGCCTCGTCGGCACGGCGTGGGTGCCGGTGCTCGAGACCATCGACGCGGCCAACGACGACTTCATCCGCACCACGGAGGTCCGCCACAAGGAGCGCGTGCAGCGCTTCCTGCAGGGGCTCAAGGACTCCGGCGAGATCTACGAGGGCAAGTACGACGGCCCCTACTGCGTCGCGTGCGAGGAGTTCAAGCTCCCCGGCGACCTCCTCGACGGCGAGGGCGAGTTCGCCGGCCAGAAGGTGTGCCCGATCCACGGCCGCCCGGTCGAGCAGGTCAGCGAGACGAACTGGTTCTTCCGCCTCTCCGCCTACGCCGAGAAGCTGCTGGCCCACTACGAGGCGAACCCCCTCGCCGTCGAGCCGCAGTCGGCCTGCAACGAGGTCACCTCGTTCCTGCGGGGCGGCCTGCAGGACCTGTCGATCTCGCGCTCGTCCTTCGACTGGGGCATCCCGGTGCCGTGGGACCCGAGCCAGGTCGTCTACGTCTGGTTCGACGCGCTGCTCAACTACGCCACGGCCGTCGGCCTCGGCGACGAGCCCGGCACGCCCGGCGCCGAGCAGTTCGCCGCGACGTGGCCGGCCGACGTGCACCTCGTCGGCAAGGACATCCTGCGGTTCCACGCCGTCATCTGGCCCGCGATGCTCATGGCGGCCGGACTGCCGCTGCCGAGGAAGGTCTTCGCGCACGGCTGGCTGCTCGTCGGCGGCGAGAAGATGAGCAAGACCAAGCTCACCGGCATCGCGCCGAGCCAGATCATCGACCACTTCGGCTCGGACGCGTTCCGCTACTACTTCCTGCGCTCGATCACGTTCGGGTCCGACGGCTCGTTCTCGTGGGAGGACATGAGCGCCCGCTACACCTCCGAGCTCGCGAACGGCCTGGGCAACCTCGCGTCTCGCGGCTCGGCGATGGTGGGGAAGTACTGCGACGGTCTGCTGCCCGAGGCGACGGCGTACACCGACGCGGAGACCGACCTGCAGGCGCTGCTCGCGGCGACGGCGACCACGGCCGACGAGGCGATCTGCGCGCTGGACTTCCAGGGCGGGATCGGCGCGGTCAAGGCGTTCGTCGACGCGGTGAACCTCTACGTCACCGAGCAGGCGCCGTGGGTGCTGGCCAAGGACGAGGCGAACCTCGCGCGCCTGCACACCGTGCTCTACACGATCTGCGAGAGCCTGCGCGCGATCGCGGTCCTGCACCACGCGGTGATGCCGAAGGCCACGACGTCGCTCTGGCAGCAGCTCGGTGCCGATCTCGCGCTCGGCGACCTCGTCGACCAGCGGGTCACCGACGCCGGTCGCTGGGGGCAGCTTCCGGTGGGCACCACCGTCACCAAGGGCGTCAACCTCTTCCCCCGTCTCGAGGACCCCGCGTCCTGACGCGGGTCGCCATGTCGTCGACGGATGAGCCGGTGCGTGCGCGCGCGACCACGCAGGAGTCGGGGCACGCGCGCGAGCTGCAGCGCCCCCCACAGCCCGAGCCGCTGAGCACACCGGTGATCGACACGCACTGCCACCTCGACATCGCCGACGGCGACTCGGGCGCGGAGTGGCTCGGTGTCGACGACGCGGTGACGCGGGCGACGGCAGTGGGCGTGACGCGCATCGTCCAGGTCGGCTGCGACCTGCCGAGCGCGCGCTGGTCGGTCGCCGCGGCGGTCGAGCACCCGGCGCTCGTCGCGACGGTCGCGCTGCACCCCAACGAGGCGCCGCGCATCCTCGAGCGCGAGGGACGCGAGGCGCTCGAAGCGGCGTACGCAGAGATCGCGGACCTCGCCGCGCTGCCGCAGGTCCGCGCGGTCGGCGAGACCGGGCTCGACTTCTTCCGCACCGGCGAGGACGGCCGAGACGTGCAGGAGGAGTCGTTCCGCCGGCACGTCGCGCTCGCGAAGGAGCTCGGCAAGGCGCTCGTGATCCACGACCGCGACGCGCACGACGACGTGATCCGGGTGCTCGAGAGCGAGGGTGCTCCCGAGCTCGTGGTCTTCCACTGCTACTCCGGCGACGCCGCGATGGCGCGGTACTGCACCGAGCGCGGCTGGTACCTCTCGTTCGCCGGCACCGTGACGTTCAAGAACGCCGCGGCGCTGCGCGAGTCGGTGGCGGCGGCGCCGCTCGACCGCGTGCTGGTCGAGACGGATGCGCCGTACCTCACCCCGATGCCCTTCCGCGGCCGGCCGAACGCGTCCTACCTCGTTCCGCTCACCGTCCGGGTGATGGCCGCGAGCGCCGGCGTCGACGAGGACGAGATGGCCACCGCACTCTGGGACAACGCCCAGCGCGTCTTCGGCCCCTGGTAGGTCCTCACGGGGTCAGAGCGACGGCGAACGTGGCGCGGGCCGCGTCGACGTCGCCGGTCACCGCGAGGCGGTCGAGACCCGTACGACGCCACAGCGCGAGGAGCAGGTCCTGCGCCGTCCCCGTGACGGTGGCGACGGTCGGCGCCGAGGAGTCGGTGCAGTCACCGGCGAGGACATACGACGTGCCGGGCACGTCGCTCAGCTCGAGCCGCACGCCGTGCTCGATCGGGGCGATCCGCTCGAGCCGCACCTGGCGCGGCGTCATCATCGTGGCGACCTCGTCGACCCCGTCCGCGGCGAGCTCGGGACGGACGGCGTGCGGTACGCCGAGGGCGCGTCGCGCGTCGCCGAGGTGGATCGAGGTCTCGTGCGGCTGGCGCCGCACCCAGAACTCGACGCGACGCGGCTTCGGGCCGAAGGTCCAGACCGGGGTCTCCGGGTCGGCGGTGCGCAGCGCGTCCAGCAGCTGCGCCGCACCGGTGTCGAACCAGTCGATCAGCTCGTCGTGGGCATCGGGACCGGTCGGCTCGTCACCCGGTGACCCGGTGGTCACGATCCCGTGCGCCCAGCGGTGCACGCCGCCGAGATGGCGCGTGAGGTCGGCGAGCGACCAGCCGGGGCAGTCCGGGACGGGTGCCGTGAGGTCCCCGCGACGGAGCAGCTCGCCGAACGACCGAGCGTCGCCGTCCAGCGTCTCGAGGTAGGTCTCGCGACTCAGCACAGGGGGATCGTGACACGTCGAGCCGACGGTGCGGGAGAGTGCTCCCATGACCGAGCCGGACCACCCGCAGAAGGCGCACTTCTCCGGGATCTTCCACCGGGCGTCGGAGACCTACGACGCGGTCGGCGTCGACTTCTTCGCGCCGCTGGCGGCGCAGCTGGTCGCCCGCGCCGACCTCGCGGTCGGGGACTCGGTCCTCGACCTCGGCTGCGGTCGCGGCGCTGCGCTGTTCGCGGCGGCCGACGCGGTCGGTCCGTCAGGTCACGTCCTCGGCGTGGACCTGGCCCCCGGGATGGTCGAGCGCACCGCCCACGACGTCGAGCGGCACGGCCTGACCCAGGTGCGGGTGCAGCTCGGGGACGCCGACCGCCCGCCGGTGCGCGACGGCGGATGGGACGCCGTGGTCGCGTCGTTCGTGCTGTTCTTCCTCCCCGACCCGGTCGCCACGGCGACGCGCGTGCGCGAGGTGCTCCGGCCGGGCGGGCCGTTCGTGCTGTCGACCTTCGACCTGCCCGACGACCGCTGGAAGGTCGTGGAGGGCGCGGTCGCACCGTTCTGGCCGCCCACGGACGAGCCCGAGCCATCGCACCCGGCGACGAAGTCCCACTTCTCGTCGACCACCGCGGTGGAGGAGCTCCTCGCCGAGGCCGGGTTCGTCGACGTCGACACCCTGCTCGTCGGGCACGTCACAATCTACCGCGACGTGCAGCAGTGGCTCGACTGGACCTGGTCGGCGGGGGCTCGGGTGATCTGGGAGCGGGTGCCGGAGACCGATCTCGACGCGGCCCAGGAGGCGGCGTACGACGTGGTCTCGGGTCTCGCCGAGCCGGACGGCACGCTCCGCGAGCACTTCACCGTGCGGCTGCACCGGGGGGTGGCGCCGTGACGGACGAGCGCGTCGCGGGCAACCCCGACGCGAGCGACGGGCTGCTCGGGGCGACCGACGTCCGTGCGCTGGCCGCGCGGCTCGGGGTGCGGCCGACGAAGCAGAAGGGGCAGAACTTCGTCATCGACGGCAACACCGTGCGGCGCATCGTGCGTTCGGCCGAGCTGCGCGAGGACGACGTCGTGGTCGAGGTGGGTCCTGGGCTCGGGTCGCTCACCCTCGCGCTGCTGCCGCACGTGTCGCGGGTGGTCGCCGTCGAGATCGACGACGTGCTCGCGGGCGCGCTCGCCGAGACCGTCGAGACCAGGCGCCCCGACCTCGCCGACCGCCTCGAGGTGGTGCTCGCCGACGCGCTGGCCGTCACGTCGCTGCCCGGACCGGCCCCGACCGCACTCGTGGCGAACCTGCCCTACAACGTCTCCGTCCCGGTGATCCTGCACCTGCTCGAGGCGTTCCCGTCGATCCGTCGCGTGCTCGTCATGGTGCAGCTCGAGGTGGCCGACCGCCTCGCCGCCGGACCGGGGAGCAAGGTCTACGGCGTGCCCAGCGTGAAGGCGCGGTGGTACGGCGACGTCGCGCGCGTCGGTGTCGTGGGCCGCACGGTGTTCTGGCCAGCGCCCAACGTCGACAGCGGTCTCGTGGCCATCACGCGGACGTCGCCGCCCCGGACGACAGCCACCCGCGGCGAGGTCTTCACCGCCGTCGACGCGGCGTTCGCGCAACGGCGCAAGACGTTGCGGGCCGCGCTCGCCGGGTGGGCCGGCAGCCCCGTGCGTGCCGAGGAAGCACTGCGCGCCGCCGGAGTGGACCCCGGTGCGCGAGGCGAGATGCTCACGGTGGCCGACTTCGCGCGGATCGCCGAGCACCGCCCCTCCCTGATCGTCCCTTAGGGACGAACAAGGGCAGTCTCTTCGCTCACAGCGTCCACACGTCGTGATCTTGACCGTGGCGGCCGGCGATCGTCGCGCCGCATAGGGTTGGTCCGTGCTGGCATCGGTCACCGTGCGAGCCCCCGCGAAGGTCAACCTCGCGCTCGGGGTCGGTCCGCTGCGCCCGGACGGCTATCACGGCCTTGCGACCGTCTTCCACGCCGTCGGCCTCTACGACGACCTCGTGGCCACGCCGCTGCCGCAGGGCTCGGGCCTGCAGCTCGTCGTCGAGGGCGAGGGCGCCGGTCTGGTCCCGCTCGACGGCACGAACCTGGCCGCGCGAGCGGTCCACGCGCTGGTCGCGCACGGTGCCTCGACCGACGTCTCGCTCACGATCCGCAAGGGCATCCCGGTCGCGGGCGGCATGGCCGGCGGCAGCGCCGACGCCGCGGCGGCGCTCGTGGCCACCGACGCGCTGTTCGACCTCGGCCTCGGCAAGGACCACCTGCTCGAGATCGCGGCGACGCTCGGCAGCGACGTCCCGTTCGCGCTGCACGGCGGCACCGCGATCGGCTCGGACCGCGGCACGAACCTCACGACCGCGCTCGTGCTCGGCACCTACCACTGGGTGTTCGTGCTCGCCGAGGAAGGGCTCTCGACGCCGCTCGTCTATCGCGAGTTCGACCGCCTGCACGAGGGCGTCACGCCGATCGGGGAGCCGACCGTGCCCGACGAGCTCATGGCGGCGCTGCGCGCAGGCGACGCCGTGGCCCTCGGCAAGTCGCTGCACAACGACCTGCAGCGCCCGGCGGTCACGCTGCGCCCGCACCTCGCGCAGGTGCTGAGCATCGGGCACGAGTACGGCGCTCTCGGCGGTGTCGTCTCCGGCAGCGGTCCGACGTGCGCGTTCCTCGCCCGCGACGACGCGCACGCGGTCGACCTCGCCGTGGCGTTCACCGCGTCGGGCGTGTGCCGCACGGTGCGCCGCGCGACCGGCCCGGTCCCGGGTGCGCGCGTGGTCGACCAGCGGGTCGACACCTGATGCCGCCGATCACCTACGTCGCGCTGGAGAACGTCCGCAAGGCGCTCGGCACGCGCACGCTGCTCGACGGCGTCACCGTCGGTGTCACCGAAGGTGCACGCATCGGCGTCGTCGGACGCAACGGCGGCGGCAAGACGACGCTGATCCGTGTCCTCACCGGCCTCGAGCCGGTCGACTCCGGACGCGTGATCCGATACGGCGGCCTGACGATCGGCGTCCTCGCGCAGATCGACGACCTCGACGAGACGTCGACCCTGCGCGACGTCGTCGTCGGCGACCGGCCCGAGCACGAGTGGGCCGGGGACGCGCGCGTGCGCGACGTCCTCGACGGCCTGCTCGGAGGCGTCTCGGCATCGGCGTACACCGACGGGCTCGACACCGTCGTCGGCACGATGTCGGGCGGGGAGCGGCGTCGCGCGGCGCTCGCGCACCTCATCGTGCAGGACCCGGACCTCCTCGTCCTCGACGAGCCGACCAACCACCTCGACGTCGAGGCCGTGTCGTGGCTCGCCGCGCACCTCGCACCTCGTCGCGGCGCCCTCGTCGCGGTCACCCACGACCGCTGGTTCCTCGACGAGGTCGCGAGCGAGACGTGGGAGGTCGTCGACGGCGGCGTCGAGCGCTACGACGGCGGCTACGCGGCCTTCGTCCTCGCGAAGGCGGAGCGCTCGCGCCAGGCCGCGTCGAGCGAGGAGCGCCGGCAGAACCTGCTGCGCAAGGAGCTCGCGTGGCTGCGTCGCGGCGCGCCCGCGCGCACGAGCAAGCCGAAGTTCCGCATCGACGCGGCCAACGTCCTCATCGAGAACGAGCCGCCGCCGCGCGACCGCCTCGCGCTGGAGCAGTTCGCCACCGCACGTCTCGGCAAGCAGGTCTACGACCTCGAGGACGTCACGCTCGCGCCGGCCGTGGGCGCCGACGTCGTCATCACGAACCAGACCTGGCGCCTCGGTCCTGGCGACCGGGTCGGCCTCCTGGGGCCGAACGGCGCGGGCAAGACCACGATCCTGCGCCTGCTCAACGCCGCGCACGACGGCAAGCTCGACCTCGGGGTCGATGCCGCGGGCGCGGCCGTCGGCGACCCGTGGGCGCCGCCCGACGTGCGCGGCGGAACAGTGCGCGTCGGCCAGACCGTGCACGTGGCCCACCTGTCGCAGGCGCTCGCGGAGATCGTCGCCGACGAGCGCGTGCTCGAGTCGCTCCAGCGCCAGGCGCGCTACGTCGAGCTCGGCAAGGGACGCACGCTGACCGCGCAGCAGCTGCTGGAGAACTTCGGGTTCACCGGCGACAAGCTCTTCACCCGGCTCGGCGACCTCTCCGGCGGTGAGCGGCGGCGGCTGCAGCTGCTGCGCCTGCTGGTGAACGGCCCCAACGTGCTGCTGCTCGACGAGCCGACCAACGACCTCGACGTCGAGATGCTCACGGTGCTCGAGGACCTGCTCGACACCTGGCCCGGGACGCTCGTCGTGGTGAGCCACGACCGCTACTTCCTCGAGCGCACGACCGACGACATCTACGCCCTGCTCGGCGACGGCGCGATCCGCCACCTGCCCAACGGTGTCGACGAGTACCTGCAGCGCCGTCGCGGCGTCCTGGCAGCAGCGACGGGAGCGGCGACCCGCGCCGCGTCGGCCGCGGGCACGAGCGCTGGATCTGTTTCTGGCGCACGGGATTCGGCGCAGGACGACGGCGTACCTCGCGTGCTGTCGGCGGCGGACGCTCGGCTGCTGCGCAAGGAGCTCACGAAGGTCGAGCGCCGTTCGCAGCGGCTGCACGTCGAGGAGGACCGGCTGCACACCGAGCTGGCCGCGGCCGCGACCGACCACGAGAAGGTGCTCGCCCTCGACGCCGAGCTGCGGGTGGTGGTCGCCGAGCGCGAGGAGCTCGAGGACCGCTGGCTCGAGATCGCCGCAGCGCTCGAGTAGCGAGTACCTGGCGCAACTGTCGTTCCGGTGGGTCCGGGAACGACCGTTGGAGCAGGTACTCGCCTCAGCTCGCGCGCACGATCGTGATGCCGACCATCGTCGGCACGATCACGTCGCGGCCGGACAGCGCCGGCGTCGCGAAGCGCGACGTCACGCCGACAGGTGTGCGGGACAACGTGCGTCCCGACGTCGGGTCGAGCGAGTGGAGCACGCCGTCGTCGGGCTGCATCGACCAGAGCCGTCCGCCGCCCAGGACGGGCGAGCCGGTCGCGGCGGAACCCGCGTGCCAGAGCACCTGCATCGACCCGTCGTCAAGGATCCGCACGGCGCGCAGGCCGTCGGTGCACGGCACGTAGACGACGTCGGCCGCGACGGCCGTGCCGCCGAACGACGTGCACACGTCGAGCGAGGACACCTGTCCGCCGATGCCGCCGAGGTGGCCCTGGCGCAGGACGTAGGCCGTGCCCTTCTTGCCGGCAGCGAAGACCCACCGGTCGCCGACGAGAGCAGGTCCCTGCGAGCCCAGGTCGAGGTCGGCCTCGTTGTCGGTGCGCCACGAGTCCGGGGAGAACGAGTCGACGAGCCTCGTCCCCTCGAGCTCCAGCACCGAGTCGCTGAAGTCGTACCGGTCGCCCGTGCCCGACTCGCCGTTGCCGACGGCCACGAGCAGGTGCCCGCGCCCGTCCACGGACGGCCCGGGCGGCGTCCAGACCCCCGCCTCCCGCGTCGTCGGGACGGTGTACGCCGACGGGACGTGCGGGGCGGCGAGGGGCACGCCGACGACACGCCCCTTGTACGCCCCGCAGTCACCGGCCAGACCGCCGAACGGCACCCATACGGAGCCTGCGGCGACCGTGAGCGCTCCGCGTTGCTGCATCGCGGTCGCGTCGGCGCCGGGGAGGTCCACTCCCGTGCGCCAGGCCACCGTGCCGTCGCTCGGCGAGAGCGCGACGACCTCATGGCTCACGGGGGAGCCGTGCTCGGCCACGGCGTAGACCAGGCCGGTGCCGGCGTCGAAGACGGGAGTGCCGGTGATGCCGAGCGGGTCGATGTTGCCGCACGGCAGCTCGGACCGGCGTGCAGGTGCGCCCAGCGAGGTGTGCCAGAGCCGGTGGCCGTCGGCGTCGAGCCCGTAGACCGAGTCGTTCTCGGTCGCGACGACCGTCACGCCGCCGACCACGATCGGGGAGGCGTAGACAGCCGCGTCGAGCGCCAGGGCCGCGACCACCACGGGTTCGCCGGTCACCGGTGGCATGCCCGTGCTGACACCGGTGCGGGCGAGGTCGCCGTGGTAGGTCGGCCAGTCGGTGCGCGCACCGGTCGGCGTCGCCGACGTGGGCGGCGCCGGGCTCGAGGCGACGGGAGCGGGTGCCGTGCCGGCGCAGGCGCTGAGGAGCACAGCGGCGGCGAGCGGGGCGAGCACGGCACGGCGCATGAGAGCCAGTGTGCGGTGCGTCGGCGATCCGCACGAGCGGTCGACGCGGATCAGCCGGCGCTACGCCGTGTCGAACGGGAGCGTGAGCCGGCGCAGCAGGTCGGCGAGGTGGTCGCGGTCTGCGGCCGGGAGGGCCGAGAGGATCTCGCGCTCGTGCGCGAGCAGGTCGGTGAGCGCGTCGTCGACCCGGGTGCGTCCGTCCGTCGTGAGCACGACCTGCACGCCGCGACCGTCGTTGGGGTCGGGCACGCGCGCGACGAGCCCCTTCGCCTCGAGCCGGTCGATGCGGTTGGTCATCGTCCCGCTCGTCACGAGCGTGACCTGCAGCAGGCGACCGGGCGACAGGGTGTACGGCGCTCCCTCGCGGCGCAGCGCCGCGAGCACGTCGAACTCCCACGGCTCGAGGTCGTGGGCCTCGAACGCCTCGCGCCGCGCGAGGTCGAGGTGCCGCGCGAGCCGGCTGACGCGGGAGAGGACCTCGAGCGGTCCGACGTCGAGGTCGGGGCGTTCGCGGCGCCAGGCGTCGACGAGGACGTCGACCTCGTCGATCGGCCGCTCCGCGCCCGGGCTCATGCCCCGAGCCTAGCGAAACTCTCTCGACGTCGAGATACCTGGGTCGGTCATGACGAGGGCGGCCTTCATCGCGCTCAGTCCGTGCTGGGTCCGAGCTCCCAGCGGGTCTCGCCCTCGTGGACGACGTCGGTCGGAGTCAGGCCGAGGTGGCGGGCCACGGACTCGGATGCGACGTGGCCGGGAGCGATGTGGGCGTGGACCAGCGTGACGTCGTCACCCGTGGCCGAGCCCGGTCCGCGGACGCCGACGAGCACCGCGAAGGCGGCCTCCGTGGCGTAGCCGCGGCCCTGGAACGGCACGGCGATCACCCACGCCAGCTCTGCGCTCGTCATCCCGTCGTACGGCGTCGCCCGGGTGTCGACGCTCGCGAGCGAGGTGCCTGCCGTGGCGCCCACGGTCGCCTGCACGAAGCCGATCGCCGCACCCGACGACCGCTCCCGCACGATCCAGGAGTGCCACACCTCGCGACCGTCCGCGGAGATCCCGACGGCCTGGCGGGAGTAGCGGTCGCGCAGCTCGTCGAGCGAGGGCGACGCCTCGTCGTCGTAGAAGGAGTAGAGGCTGCGGTCGGCGAGGAGGTCGACCATCTCGTCGGCGTGCGCGGGCGAGACCGGCTCGAGGTCGAGCCGGTCGGAGCGCAGCGGGGGAGTGGTCAGGACGCTCCGCCGCGCTCGGTCACGAGGCGCGGCTTCTTGTCGAGCCCGACGATGCCGTTCCACGCGAGGTTGACCACGTGCGCGACCACCTCGTCCTTCTTCGGCTTCCGGACGTCGAGCCACCACTGCCCGGTGAGCGCCACCATGCCGACGAGCATGTTGGCGTACATCGGCGCGAACTTCGACGGGAATCCCGAACGGTCGAACTCGCGGGCGAGGCGCTCGTCGACCTGGCTCGCCACGTCGCGCAGCAGCGAGGCGAAGTTGCCGGTGTTCTGCGCGACCGGCGAGTCGCGCACGAGGACGCGGAAGCCGTCGCTGCGCTCCTCGATGTAGTCGAAGAGGGCACGGGCCGCCTGCTCGAGGAGCGCGCGCGGGTTGTCGGCGGTCAGCGAGTCGCTGACCATGCCGAGCAGGATGTTCATCTCGCGGTCGACGATGACGGCGTAGAGACCGTCCTTGCTGCCGAAGTGCTCGTAGACCACGGGCTTGGAGACGCTCGCCTTCGCGGCGATCTCCTCGATCGTGACGGCCTCGAACCCCTTCTCCGCGAACAGCTTGCGCGCGACGTCGACGAGCTGCTCGCGGCGCTCGCGGCCGCTCATCCGGACTCGCTCGCTGCGCACGCGCTCGGTCCGACGTGGACGTGCGGTCGTCGTGGCGGTGCTCGGCTCGTCGGTCTCGCCGTCGTGCGGGTCCTCGGTCACGATGGTCATGATGCCGTGACCACGGTCTCCGACGTACGCCGGACCGCCCGAGTCACGTGACCTTCCGCGACAGCCGGGTGCCTGACGGGTCGACCATCCGGGCGCGGAGCCGCTCCGCGCGGGGCCAGCGGACGTCGCTCGCCCAGCCGCGCCACTCGAACAGCTCGATGAGCCGGGCGCTCGTGTCGACCTGCCCGCGGAGCACGCCGTGCCGCGCCGCGGTGGGGTCGCTGTGGTGCAGGTTGTGCCACGACTCCCCGCCGGAGAGCAGCGCGAGCCACGCGACGTTGCCGGAGCGGTCGCGGGTGCGGAACGGGTGCTTGCCCCACACGTGGCAGACCGAGTTGATCGACCAGGTCACGTGGTGCACCAGCGCGACACGGACGAGCGACGCCCAGAAGAACGCGGTCAGCGCGCCGTGCCACGACCAGGTGAGCAGGCCGCCGATCAGCGCGGGCGACAGCAGCGAGACCGCGACCCACAGCGGGAAGAGCCGCGAGACGCGGACGATGTCCTTGTCCTTCAGCAGGTCAGGCGCGTACTTCTCGATCGGCGTCTGCTCGACGTCGAAGAGCCACCCCGTGTGGGCGAAGAAGAAGCCCTTCATGAGGCCACGGGCGGAATCGCCGTAAGCCCAAGGGGAATGGGGATCACCCTCGGCGTCGCTGAACGCGTGGTGCTTGCGGTGGTCGGCGACCCAGCGCGCGACAGGGCCTTCGATCGCGAGGCTGCCGGCGATCGCGAGCGCGATCTTCAGCGGCCGGTTCGGCTTGAACGAGCCGTGGGTGAAGGCGCGGTGGAAACCGATCGTGATGCCGTGCGCCGCGACGGCGAAGAACACGGCGCCGATCGCGAGGTCGAGCCAGCCGAGCCCCCAGCCCCAGGCGAACGGGACGGCGAGCGCGACGGCGAGCAGGGGCACGGCCACGAAGACGCCGACGGTGATCCGCTCGGCGATGCTCTGGTGGTCGGCGCCGGTGAACATCGGGGCGCTGCCGTCGGCACGGGCGGCGGAGTACGCCTGCCCGGTCAGCGCCTGCTCCTCGGCGAGCTCAGCGGCGCTGAGGGCGAGGTCGGAGGTGGTGGTCACGGGACTCCTTCGGAGGTCTCGGCGCCGGGCGGCGCTGCCGCAGCAACCTACGGCTACGCAACCGTAACCTACGCCACCGTAACCTTGTCAATCCCGTGCGTGGCAGGACCCCCTACGCTGGTCCTGAGACCTTCCCGGGTTGCTCTGCTGGCAGGGGCGACCGCACTTTGAATGCGGGTACGACGCAGGTTCGATTCCTGCCCCGGGAGCCGCCCTCACGAAGGCCCCGGCCTTGGCGTGGCGATCACGCCGTGAGGCGACCGCTCTCCGACCGTCCGTGTCACCACGAGGAGCTTCGATGGCCCTGCCCGACTTCCCGCGCCACCCGCTCACCTTCGGACCGAGCCCGGTGCACCCGCTCGAGCGGCTGTCCGACCACCTGGGCGGGGCACGGGTCTGGGCCAAGCGCGAGGACGTCAACAGCGGCCTGGCCTTCGGCGGCAACAAGACGCGCAAGCTCGAGTACATCGTCCCCGACGTGCTCGCCGAGGGCGCCGACACGCTCGTCTCGATCGGCGGCTACCAGTCCAACCACACCCGCCAGGTCGCCGCAGTCGCAGCATCGCTCGGTCTCAAGGCGGTGCTGGTGCAGGAGAAGTGGGTCGACTGGCCGGACTCGGTCAACGACCGGGTCGGCAACATCATGCTGTCGCGCATCATGGGCGCCGAGGTGCGCCTCGACCCGGCGGGCTTCGACATCGGCTTCCGCGACAGCTGGACGCGAGCGATGGACGACGTGCGTGAGCGGGGCGGCACGCCGTACGGCATCCCGGCAGGCGCGTCGGACCACCGGCTCGGCGGCCTCGGCTTCGCGAACTGGGCCTACGAGGTGCAGGCGCAGGAGCAGGAGCTCGGCGTCTTCTTCGACACGATCGTGGTCTGCACGGTCACCGGCAGCACGCACGCCGGGATGATCGCCGGGTTCGCCGCGCTCGAGGACGCCGGAGGGCGTCCCCGCCAGGTGATCGGCATCGACGCCTCCGCGACGATCGACAAGACGCGCGAGCAGGTCGGCCGCATCGCCCGGGGAACGGCGTCGCTGATCGGCCTGGAGCGCGACCTGCGCGAGGACGAGATCACGGTCCTCGAGGGCTGGGCCGGCGAGCTGTACGGCGTACCCGTGCAGTCGACGCTCGACGCGATCCGGCTCACCGGCAGCCTCGAGGGCGTGATCATCGACCCGGTCTACGAGGGGAAGTCGATGGCCGGGCTCATCGACCTGGTGAGCACCGGTGAGATCGCGAAGGACAGCACCGTGCTCTACGCCCACCTCGGCGGCCAGCCCGCGCTCAACGCCTACAGCGCCCTGTTCACCGGATAAGGACGGGGCTGCGCGAGCGCGGGTGAACGGCAGGTATCGTGTGCCACGCCTCGCCCGCCGCAATCCGGAGAGCAGCCGCCCTCGTGAGCAGCCCGCGCCCGTCCGCCGTCGTCGTCCTTGCCGCCGGTGAGGGAACGCGAATGCGGTCGGCGACCCCGAAGGTCCTCCACGAGGTGGCCGGACGCTCCCTCGTCGGCCACGTCCTCGCGGCTGTCGCCGCCCTCGACCCCGAGCACACCGTCGTCGTCGTGGGGCACGGTCGTGACCGCGTGGTCGCCCACCTCGCCGAGGTCGCGCCGTCGGCGTTGACGGTCGTGCAGGAGGTCCAGAACGGGACGGGCCACGCGATGCGCGTCGCGCTCGAGGGTCTCTCGGAGTCCGGCGTCGTCCTCGGGGCCGGCCCGGTGCTCGTCGTGGCGGGGGACACGCCGCTGCTGACGACCGCGACCCTGCAGAGCCTGATCGACCTGCACGCCGCAGAGGGCGCGGTGTCGACCGTGCTGACGGCCGTGGTCGACGACCCGACCGGCTACGGCCGGGTGCTGCGCGACTCCGTCACCGGCCACGTCACCGGCATCGTCGAGCAGAAGGACGCCGACGACGCGCAGCGCGCGGTCCGCGAGATCAACTCCGGTGTCTACGCCTTCGACGGGGCCGCGCTCCGGGAGGCGCTCGGGCAGCTCACGACGGACAACGCCCAGGGCGAGGAGTACCTCACCGACGTCCTCGGTCTGCACGTCGCCGCCGGTCGCCCGGTCGCCGCCGTGGCCGCTCCCGACGCCGACGAGATCCTCGGCGTCAACGACCGCGTCCAGCTCGCCGAGGCACGAGCGCGTCTGCGCGACCGCGTCGCGACAGCGTGGATGAGGGCCGGCGTCACGATCGTCGACCCCGCCACCACGTGGATCGACGTCGACGTCGTCCTCGAGCGCGACTGCGTGGTCGAGCGCAACACCGGTCTGCACGGACGCACGAGCGTCGCGACAGGTGCCGTCGTAGGACCGGACACGGACCTCACCGACGTGGTGGTCCTCGAGGGTGCCAGCGTGATCCGCACGCACGGCTCGGGGGCGGAGGTCGGGCCCGGCGCCACGGTCGGCCCGTTCACGTTCATCCGGCCCGGGACGAAGCTCGGCGCGAAGGCCAAGCTCGGTGCCTACGTCGAGGCCAAGAACGCGATCGTCGGCGACGGCTCGAAGGTGCCGCACCTGTCCTACATCGGCGACGCCGAGGTGGGTGTGGGCTCCAACATCGGCGCCGCCACGGTGTTCGTGAACTACGACGGCGTCGCGAAGCACCGCACCACGGTCGGTGACCACGTGCGCGTCGGCAGCGACTCGATGCTGATCGCGCCCGTGACCATCGGCGACGGCGCCTACACCGCGGCCGGCTCGGTGATCACCGACGACGTCCCGCCCGGGGCGATGGCGGTGGCGCGCGGCCGGCAGCGCAACGTCGAGGGCTGGGTGGAGCGACGGCGCCCCGGCTCGCCGGCGGCGGAGGCGGCCCGGGCCGCTCGAGAGACCTCCGGATCGGCGTCCGCCGACCGGGATTCGGCCACGCCCGAGGAGCAGCAGCAGTGACCGGAATCGTCCAGACCAGCCAGAAGCGGCTCGTTCTCATCGCGGGTCGCTCGCACCCCGACCTCGCGCAGCACGTGGCGAAGGAGCTCGGCGTCGACCTGGTCGAGACCCAGGCCTACGACTTCGCCAACGGCGAGATCTTCGTGCGGTTCGAGGAGTCGGTGCGCGGCTGCGACGCCTTCGTGCTGCAGAGCCACACCGAGCCGATCAACAAGTGGATCATGGAGCAGCTGCTCATGGTCGACGCGCTCAAGCGGGCGTCGGCGAAGCGGATCACCGTGATCATGCCGTTCTACGGCTACGCCCGGCAGGACAAGAAGCACCGCGGTCGCGAGCCCATCTCCGCTCGCCTCATCGCCGACCTGTTCCAGGCCGCCGGTGCCGACCGGCTCATGGCCGTGGACCTGCACACCGCGCAGATCCAGGGCTTCTTCGACGGCCCGGTCGACCACCTCTTCGCCCTGCCGCTGCTGGTGAAGTACGTCGCCGAGTCGGTCGCGGACCGCAACCTGATCACCGTCGTGTCGCCCGACGCCGGCCGCGTGCGCGTCGCCGAGCGCTGGACCGACCTGCTCGGCGCGCCGCTCGCGATCATCCACAAGCGCCGCGACCCCGACGTGCCGAACGAGGCGAAGGTGCAAGAGGTCGTCGGCGACGTCGAGGGCCGCATCTGCGTGCTGATCGACGACATGATCGACACGGGCGGCACGATCGTGAAGGCGTCCGAGGCGCTGTTCGACAACGGTGCGAAGGACGTCATCGTCGCCGCGACCCACGCGATCCTGTCCGGCCCCGCGGTCGAGCGCTTCGCCAACAGCCGGGTCCGCGAGGTCGTCGTGACCGACACCCTCCCGATCCCCGACGACCGCCGCTTCGACAAGCTGACGATCCTCCCCGTCGCGCCCCTCATCGCCCGAGCCATCCAGGAAGTCTTCACCGACGGCTCCGTCACCTCGATGTTCGAGGGAGATCGGGTCTAGCTCGGCCGGTTTGGGGCTGGGGGCTGGGCGCATTAGACTCTGGGGGCTCCCCGGCGAGGGTGCGTGGTTCGGGTCGACCTGCTCCGCAGGGCGTTGCTCCCCGGGTCGCGGACCGTGATCGACTCGGATGCGCGGTCACGCGCGCCCGCGTTGCTACGCCGAGGCGCCGACCGCCCCGCCGCGAGGCGCGGCACCCCCACCCGTTCCGGCGGTGCGTTGCATCACCGCCGGTCTCGCACCAACTGTCGTGCGCTCTCACGCGCGGCGATCGACGTAGGAGTAGTTGTGGCTCAGGTCAGCATCACCGCGGTTCCCCGCTCGGACTTCGGCAAGGGCGCCGCGCGCCGGACCCGCCGGGAAGGCCGCGTCCCCGCGGTCATCTACGGCAAGGGCACCGAGCCGCAGCACGTGTCCCTCCCGGACCACGAGCTCACCCTCGCGCTCCGCAACCCGGGTCTCGTGCTCGAGGTCACCATCGAGGGCAAGACCCTCCTCGTCGCCCCGCGCGACGTGCAGAAGGACCCGGTCAAGCGCGTGCTCGAGCACGTCGACCTCGTCATCGTGAGCAAGGCAGAGGCCGCCGAGCGCGTCGAGGCCGGCCTTGCCGCCACGGCTGCCGCCGAGGCCGCCCACGAGGCCGAGCTCGAGGCCGCGGCGCACGCGCCCGAGATGGACCTCGAGGCCCACCTCGGCGACGACGCCGCTCCGGCCGAGGCCGAGGCCGAGGAGGCCTGAGCCCCCACGAACGCCAGAACGAGCCCGGCCCCGTGAGGGTCGGGCTCGTTCTGCTTCTCGGCCGGCCGCCCCGCACGCGGGCGAGCCTGTAGGAGCCGAGGGCGGCTGCTAGATGAAGAGCAGCTGCGCCCCCGCGGTCAGCTCGATGAAGTCCGAGGCGTTGATGATGTCCTCCACGCCCTCGTAGAGGTCCTCGAGCGCCACGTGGTTCATGTCGGCGCTCATCCGGCACGCGTGCAGGTGGCCGCCGCTCGCCACGATGTGCGCGAGGAACTCCGGGACCTCGGGGACACCGAGGTCGGCGATCTGCTTCTTGAGCATCTTGGTCGCCATCGGCTGCATGCCCGGCATGGGCGCCAGCGCCTGCGGGATGCGGACGTCGCCCATCGGCATGTGCATCGCGGTGTTGCCGCTGGGGCTGAACTTCAGCTCGTTCATCCGGCCCGGGATGATCATGTCCATCCCCCAGAACGTGAAGAACAGGTGGAGCTCGACGCCCTCGCCGAGCGCGGCGTTGCCCAGGATGAGCCCGGGGTAGGCCATGTCGAGGTTGCCCTTGGAGCAGATGATGGCGAGCTTGCGCACGCCGCTGTCGTCGCTGTCGTCGTCGAACTTCGGGATGATGGCTTCCTGAGCAGTGGTCATGGGGTCACGTCCTTGACGAGTGGGGATGGGGCGGGGCTGCGGCGCGCGAGGCGGCGCGTCAGACGCAGCCGGCGGGCTTGGGGAGACCGGCGATGTAGGCCATCTTCTTGGCCGGCTTCTTGGGGAACAGCTCGAAGAGCTTCTTGGTGTCGAAGCCGCCCACGGTCGAGACGCGGCGCAGGGTCGGGGTGTGCCCGCCCTCGGCCTTGAAGTCCTCGCGCAGGAAGCGGATCGGGCCCCAGGAGTCGGCCGTCAGCTCGACGCCGATCGCGTCGGCGAGCGCCTTCCCGAGCTCCTCGGTCCACTCGTCGTACTCGGTCATGAAGCCCTCGGCGTCCACGTGGATCTCGTGGCCCTCGATGGTGGTGACTGGCATCTCTGCTCCTTGGTGCGTGGCTGACGTCGGGTGGTGGCGGGCGGTCAGGCGACCGGGACGTCCTTGCCGGTCATGGACATCGCCGCGCCGATCGGCATCGGGCGTCCGGGCATGAGCACGTTCCAGTAGGCCCAGCGGAAGGCGAGCTTGCCCATGTGGTTGACCTTGGTCTCCTTGAGCAGGCTCATCGGTCCCACGCCGGGCACGGGGAACTTGCCGGGCAGCGGCTCGGTGTCGTAGTTGAAGTCGATGAGCATCGCCTTGCCGTAGCCGGTCTCGATGAAGCAGTTCGCGTGCCCGTCGAACGAGCCGGTGAGCGGCTTGCCGGCGATGTGCTCGACGAAGTTGTCGATGAACACCTCGATCTCGAAGTGCGCGACGGACCCGGCCTTGGAGGCGGGGATGTCGTTCGCGTCACCGAGCGCCCAGATGTCGTCGTGGTGCTTCGACAGCAGCGTGTGCTTGTCGACCGGCACGAGGTTGAGCTCGTTGCCGAGGCCGGAGCGCGCGACGTAGTCGGCGCCCATGTTGAGCGGCACGGTGACCAGCAGGTCGTAGGGCACCTCGCGCTCGTCGTACGACACGAGCATCTTCGCCTCGCTGTCGACCCGCTCGACCATGTAGTCGGTCTCCAGCGTGATCGTGCGCTCGGTGAGCAGGTGGCCCATGTGCTCCGAGCAGACCGGCTTGGTGAACGCCGACGGCAGCGGGGTGACGTAGGTGATCTCGACCTTGTCGCGCATGCCGCGCTCGGAGAAGAACGACTCCGCGAGGAAGACGAACTCCAGCGGTGCCACGGGGCACTTGATCGGCATCTCGACGACCTGGACGACGAGCTTGCCGCCCTGCCACGTCGCGAGCTTCTTCGCCAGCGCCGTCGCGCCCTCGTGGGTGTAGAAGTCGAAGACGTCGACGTACCACGAGCCCTCGTCGTCCATGCCCGGCGTCTGGTCGGGCCGCGGCGTGACGCCGGTGGCGATGATGAGCTGGTCGTACGGCAGCACGGTGCCGTTCGTGAGCGAGACGGTCCTCGCCTCGGCATCGACGCGGTCGATGTCGCCGTAGACGATCGGGATGTCGTCGGAGACGTACTTGCGCCTCGACTTCGTGACCTCCTCGGGCGTGTACGTCCCGAACGGGATGAACAGGTAGCCCGGCTGGTAGTCGTGCTTGTCGTGGCGGTCCACCACGGTGATCTGCCACTCGACCTTGTCGAGGGCCTTGCGCAGCTTGTTCGCTGCCATCGTTCCGGCGGTCCCGCCGCCGAGGATGACGAGGTTCTTCATCGTTGCTCCCTGGCACGGCACCCGGTCGCGGCAGCCGGGACGGGTTGCCCCGGTGCGTCGAACGAGCGCGGTACCTGTGTGGCTCCTACGGGACTCATCATCCCCCTGCTGAGCCTCGATAACACCTGCGCCCACTGCGATGTGACGAGGCAGACAGCAAGCCCCTGGGGGTATATGCCGATGGGTAGAGGCCCACCTGTACCTCGCCCCGGCGCGTGCGACGAGGTGCCGAGCACCCGGCGACACGATCGTGCGCGATGATCAGCCCTGTGAGCACCGAGACCGCGCCCTGGCTCGTCGTCGGCCTGGGGAACCCGGGACCCGACTACGCCGGCACCCGGCACAACGTCGGCGTCCTCGTCGTCGACGAGCTCGCAGAGCGGGCGCGCGGGCGGTTCGCGAAGCACAAGCGCGCGCACGCGCAGGTGGCTGAGGAGCGGCTGCAGGGCCACCGCGCGGTGCTGGCCAAGCCGTCGTCGTACATGAACGAGTCGGGCGGTCCGGTGAAGGGGCTGCTCGACTTCTACAAGGTGCCGATGGAGCAGCTCGTGGTGATCCACGACGAGCTCGACATCCCGTTCAGCACCCTGCGGCTCAAGCTCGGCGGCGGTGACAACGGGCACAACGGCCTCAAGTCGATCCGGCGCTCCACCGGCAGCGGCGAGTTCTACCGCGTGCGTGTCGGGATCGGTCGTCCCCCCGGCCGTCAGGACCCCGCCGACTTCGTCCTCAAGCCGTGGAGCTCGGTCGAGCGCAAGGAGCTGCCGATGCTCGTGTCCGACGCGGCCGACGCCGTCGAGCTGCTCCTGCACGAGGGCCTCGAGCGCGCGCAGAACCGCTTCAACACATGACCGTCGCCGGAGCCGGGCCGGACGGCGACGCCGCCCTGTCGCGCGACGTCGCGCGCGCGGCCGGGGAGCTGCTGCTCGACATCCGCTCCTCGTTCGGCGACCTCGACCCGGCCGACCGCGTGCGCAGTCGCGAGCTGCGCGACACCGCCGACCGTGCGGCGCACAACCTGATCGCGGCGCGGCTGCGCGCGGACCGGCCCGAGGACCACCTGCTGTCCGAGGAGGGCGTCGAGGACCTGGCGCGGCTGCGTGCCGACCGGGTCTGGATCGTCGACCCGCTCGACGGCACGTGGGAGTACGGCCAGGGCCGCGCCGACTTCGCCGTGCACGTCGCGCTGTGGACGAGGACGGCCGACGGGGGAGTCCTGTCGGCCTGCACCGTCGACCTCCCGGCCGCGGGGACGGCGTACTCCGTGCTCGACGCCGTACCGGCCGTGGCTGCGGTGCCCACGGACCGCCCGGTGCGCGTGGTGGTCTCGCGGTCGCGGCGGCCCGAGCAGCTCGACGCCGTCGTCGCCCGCCTCGCTGCACGGCTCACCTCCGACGGGCACGGCGACCGCGGGGTCGAGGTGGTCGAGGTCGGGTCGGTGGGCGCGAAGGCGGCCGAGCTGTTCGCCGGCCGCGCGGAGGTCTACCTCCACGACCGCGGGTTCAGCGACTGGGACCTCGCGGCACCGCTCGGCGTCGCGCTCGCGCGTGGCCTGTGGTGCGCGTCGCCCGAGGGCGGCGGCTTCGCGTTCAACCTGCAGTCGCTCCTGCAGCCGGGCATCGTGATGGCCGTCCCCGCGGTCGCCGCCGCCGTGCGCGACGCCGTCGGGCTCATCTGACACCAGCGATGTGCCCACGCCCCGGTCGTCGCGGGCGTGGGCACATCGTGGCGTGCCGTGCGTGACTAGCTGAGGTCCTCCGCCGTGCGCCGCGTGGTGGCGGCGATCAGCGCGAACCCGATGAGGAGCGCGAGCGCCCCTCCGGTCGCGATCCCCGCGGCCGTGCCGGTCGAGCCGGTCTGCGGCAGCACCGACGCCGGGCAGGTGGTCGCTGCGGTCAGGCTCAGGGTGGCGGACCACTCCGGGTCGGACAGCTGGTAGCCGGTCAGGGCGCGGGCCGTGACCGTGCCGGACTTCGGTCCGGTGTAGGTGCCGGCGGCGACGACCGTGCCGTCGAGCAGGTACTCGATGCCGGTGGTCGACGCGATCGTGTAGGTGCCCTCGACCTCACAGGTCTGAGAGGGGTCGGTGGTCGGCGCGACCGGGATCACGACGACCGGGGCATCCGGCTCGCAGGCCTGGGCTGCCGCGAGGTTCAGCGCGAACGACCAGCCGGAGTCGGACAGCGTGCGCACCGCGAGCGGGGCTGCGGTGGTGGTCGTCGACAGGACGTAGCCGTCGAGGGCTGCCGCAGTGATGGTTCCGGACTTCGGCCCGGGGTAGGTGCCCGCGGCGATGGGCGTGCCGTCGAGCAGGTAGGTGATGCCGGTGGTCTCAGGGATCGTGAACGTCCCCTCGACCTCGCACGTGGTGGAGGCGACGACGGTCGGGTCGACCGGGGTCACCGACACGAGGCAGGACAGCGACGGGTTGGAGAAGGTCCACGACGTCGTGCCGGTCAGGGCGTACCCGTCCTGGGCGACCGCGGTCACGGTGCGGGAGGTCCCCTGCGCGATCGGGATGGAGGAGTAGAGGATCTTCGCGCCGTCGACGTAGAAGTCGACGCCCTTCTGGTCCTGGATGGCGATGCTGCCGTCAGGCACGGTGCTCGACGGTCCGTCGCAGCTGCTGACCGTCAGGATCGGGGCGATCGGCTCGACCTTGGTGAGGCACTGCTCGCCGGTCAGCCTCGGCTTCACGGTGATCGTCCAGGAGTGCGTGCCGGAGAGCTGGTAGCCCTCGTTGGCCTCGGCCTTGATCGTGTAGGTGCTCGGGCCGGTGCCGCGCGGGGTGGACTTGTAGGTCACGCCCGTGACGGTCGGGATGACGAGCGTGCCGTCGTCGGTGCAGGTCGGTGCTGTCGCGCTGGGCGCGGTCGCGACGACCGTGACGTCGGGGGTCTCGCAGGCCGCCGCCGGCGAAGCGGCGAGGACGGCGAGGAGCGGTGCGAGCGCGCAGAGCACGAGCACAGTCATGCGCCGGCGTCCGGTGCTGCGGTGGTGGCGGCTCGGGTGGTCGGAGCCGGAGATGGTCATGACGTCGCTCCCATTCCCCAGGGCAGACCCTGGCGGGGCGGTCGCGGGGCCCGGCCCGCGATCGAGAGGCCGTGCGCGGAGCCGATGGTGCGGGCTCCCGGGCGTCTCCATCGTGACGCTCCGCAGTCACGGATGCAGGCCAGAGCGGCACAGATCGGCCATTCGGCCCATGTCGGGCACCGGACGGGGCCGTCCGGTCACGCAGCGTGCACGATCTCCGACCGTGTCGGCGCACTCCGTCCGTGAGCGGTCAGGACCCAGCGAGGAACGCGCAGAACTCGTTGCCCTCGGGGTCGGCGAGCACCCACCAGTCGGTGTCGTCCGATCCGTCGCCGCGCTCGCGCAGCACGGTCGCGCCCGCGTCGATCAACGCCTGCGGGGAGTCGTCGCGGAGCACGACGTCCCAGTGCATCCGGTTCTTCACCGTCTTCGGCTCGGGCACGGCGCCGAAGACCCAGGCGTACCAGGGGAATCCGGCCGCTCCCTCGACCCACCAGAAGGGCCCGCCCCGCGTCTTGGCCTCGCCGCCCGTGCGTGCCGCCCACCAGGTGGCCAGGGCCCGTGGGTCGGCGCAGTCGACGTTGATCTCGAACGGCGTCGGTCGGTCCACCGGCGGAGCCCCCCACTCGGGCGGGGCCGGCGGCATCGCGCAGAACAGGTTGCCGTCGGGATCGGCGAGGACCCACCAGCGCTGCGTGTCCGTGCGGTCGTGCGCGAGGACCGCACCGGCCTCGAGCAGCGGCGCGACGTCGTCGGACGGCAGGCGCAGGTCGAGGTGCACCCGGGTCTTCCCGGTCCGCGGCTCCGGCACGGGATCGACCCAGATGCCGGTCGCCTCCGGGCCGTCGGGCACCACCCGCCAGCCGCCGTCGTTCGTGTCGACCAGCTCGCGCCCCAGCACGCGGGTCCAGAAGGCGGCGAGCCCGTGCGGGTCGGACGCGTCGAGGCAGAGGTCCTTGAAGCGGACGTCGGGGGAGGCGGTGTCGTCGGCCATGACCGCATCCTGCCGCGCCGGACCGACAGCCGTGCGGCGTACGTCGTGAAGGCTCGGACTAGGCCTCGGTGCGGAAGGCGCAGAACTCGTTGCCCTCGGGGTCGGCGAGCACCCACCAGTCGATCTCGCCGTCGGGTGGGCGCAGCAGCGTCGCGCCCGCGTCGAGCAGCGGCTGCGGGGAGCCGTCGAGCAGCACGACGTCCCAGTGCATCCGGTTCTTCGCCGTCTTCGCGGCCCTCTGCGGGACGAACATCCAGAACATCAACGGGAATCCGGCCGCGCCGTCGACCCACCAGAACGTGGCGCCGGGACGTGTGCGCGCGCGGCCGCCGCTGCGCTCCGCCCACCACTGCGCCTGGGCCTGGGGGTCGGCGGCCTCGACCACGAGCTCGAACGGCGTGGTCGTCCCGACCGGAGGGATGTGCAGCTCGGGCGGGGGCGGCGGCATCGCGTGCAGCCGGTTGCCCTCGGGGTCGGCGAGCACCCACCACGAGCCGCCGTCCTGCGGGGTGGAGACCAGTCGCACGCCCGCCATCAGCGGGGCGTTGACGTCGTGCGCGGCGAGCTGCACGTCGAGGCGCACCCGCGTCGAGCCGTCGCCCGCCTCGGGAACGGGCAGCACGCACAGCCCGACGGGATCGCCGTCGGCGTCGGCCGGGACGGTGCGCCACCCTCCACCCTCGACCGCCTCGAGGTCGCGGCCGAGCAGCGCCGCCCACACCGTCGCGACGCCGTGATCGTCGACGGCGTCGAGGCAGAGGTCGAAGAACCGGCACTCGGCCGACAGCGCGTCAGAGGTCACGAGAGCCATCCTGCCCGGCGTATCCCTGCGGGGGCAGCACGCCGTTCCACCCAGCCGACCACCGCCGGGATCGGACGTAGGATCGGCGGTGGCGCTCGCGCCGACCCCCGCCCTCGTCGAGGAGCGGGGCGCGTCGGCGTGTGCGCGTCCAGCAGGACGGCGTACGCCGAGCACGACCAGGTCCGACGAGCGAGAGGTGCCGCGCATGTCCCTGCCGACCTTGCACGGCCTGGTCGACGCCGTCGGGGCGCTCCCGGGGCTCCAGGACGCGGTCCGCCGGGCCAGGCTCACCGGCTCGGCCTCGGCCACCGAGGCGCTCGACGTCACGGCGCCGCCGGCGCTCTACCCCGTGGTCGCGGCCGCCGTCGCCGAGGCGGTGCCGATGCTCGTCGTCACGGCCACCGCGCGGGAGGCCGAGGATCTCGCCGCCGCGTTGTCGAGCATGCTGCCCGAGCACGCCGTCGCGGAGTTCCCCGCGTGGGAGACGCTGCCGCACGAGCGGCTCTCGCCGTCGAGCGACACGGTCGGCCGGCGTCTCGCCGTGCTGCGCCGGCTCGCACACCCCGACGACGCCGAGCACGGGGCCGTGCGCGTCCTCGTCGCGCCGATCCGTGCGGTGCTGCAGCCGGTCGTGACCGGGCTCGGCGACCTCGAGCCGGTGCAGGTGCAGCAGGGCGACGACGTCGCGATGGACGACCTCGTGCGACGCCTCGCCGGAGCTGCCTACACGCGCACCGACCTCGTCGACAAGCGTGGGCAGTTCGCCGTGCGCGGCGGCATCCTCGACGTGTTCCCGCCCACCGAGGAGCACCCGGTGCGGCTGGAGTTCTGGGGCGACACGGTCGAGGAGATCCGCTACTTCAAGGTCGTCGACCAGCGCTCGCTCGAGATCGCCGACGGCGGGCTGTGGGCGCCGCCGTGCCGCGAGCTGCTCCTCACCGACGAGGTGCGGGCGCGGGCCCGCGCCCTCGCTGACCAGCATCCCGAGCTGCTCGACCTGCTCGACAAGCTCGCCGACGGCATCGCTGTCGAGGGCATGGAGGCCCTCGCCCCCGTGCTCGCCGACGGCATGGAGCTGCTCGTCGACCTGCTGCCCGCGGGCTCGGTCGTGCTCGTCTGCGACCCCGAGCGGGTCCGCACGCGTGCGCACGACCTCGTGGCGACGAGCGAGGAGTTCCTCGAGGCGTCGTGGCACAACGCGGCCGCGGGCAACGTCACGCCGATCGACCTGCGGGCCGCGGCGTACCGGTCGGTCGGCGACGTGCGCGGTGCCGCCCTCGCGCGGTCGATCCCGTGGTGGGGCGTCTCGCCGTTCGGTGGCGAGCTCTCCGACGACAACGTCGACATGGTCGCCCTCGACCCGGACGCGATCGACCGCGTGACCCTCGACGCGCGCCCGGCCGAGAGCTATCGCGGCGAGACGTCGAAGGCGTTCGCCGCGGCCGCAGAGTGGCTGCACGACGGCTGGTCGGTCGTGCTCGTCACGGCGGGCCACGGCACGGCCGAGCGGGTGGCCGAGTCGGCGCGGGGCGAGGGCCTCGCCGTACGCCTGGTCGACGGTCTGGACTCCGCGCCCGAGGGAGGCGTGGTCTCGGTCGTGACGGGTGATCTCGAGCACGGGTTCGTCGCGCCGTCGCTGCGTCTCGCCGTGCTGACCGAGACCGACCTCGTCGGCCAGAAGTCCACGACGCGCGACACGCGACGCATGCCGACGAGGCGGCGCCAGACCATCGATCCCTTGCAGCTCAAGGCCGGCGACTACGTCGTGCACGAGCAGCACGGTGTGGGTCGCTACGTCGAGATGGTGCAGCGCACGGTCGCGGGTGCGACGCGCGAGTACCTCGTCGTCGAGTACGCGCCGGCGAAGCGCGGCCAACCGGGCGACCGCCTCTACGTGCCGACCGACCAGCTCGACCAGGTGACGCGCTACGTCGGAGGCGAGGCGCCCTCCCTGCACCGCCTCGGCGGCTCCGACTGGACCAAGACGAAGGCCCGCGCCCGCAAGGCCGTGCGTCAGATCGCGGGCGAGCTCATCCGGCTCTACGCCGCGCGCATGGCGAGCCGCGGCCACGCGTTCGGCGCCGACACGGTGTGGCAGCGCGAGCTCGAGGACGCGTTCCCGTACAACGAGACGCCCGACCAGCTCTCCAGCATCGACGAGGTCAAGGCCGACATGGAGAACGTCATCCCCATGGACCGCCTCATCTGTGGCGACGTCGGCTACGGCAAGACCGAGATCGCCGTGCGCGCGGCGTTCAAGGCGGTGCAGGACGGCAAGCAGGTCGCGATCCTCGTGCCGACGACTCTCCTCGTGCAGCAGCACATGTCGACGTTCAGTGAGCGCTACGCCCCCTTCCCGGTGAAGGTCGCGTCCTTGTCGCGCTTCCAGACGGACAAGGAGGCCAAGGCCGTCATCGCCGGCATCGCCGAGGGCTCCGTCGACGTCGTCATCGGCACGCACCGGCTCTTCAGCGCCGAGGTGCACTTCAAGGACCTCGGGCTCGTGATCGTCGACGAGGAGCAGCGGTTCGGCGTCGAGCACAAGGAGCACCTCAAGGCGCTGCGCGTCGACGTGGACTTCCTGACGATGTCGGCGACGCCGATCCCGCGCACGCTCGAGATGGCCGTCACCGGGATCCGCGAGATGTCGACGATCCAGACGCCGCCCGAGGAGCGCCACCCGGTGCTGACCTTCGTGGGTCCCTACGACGAGAAGCAGGTCGCGGCCGCGATCCGGCGCGAGCTGCTGCGCGACGGGCAGGTCTTCTTCGTGCACAACCGGGTCGAGTCGATCGACCGTGTCGCGGCGAGGATCCGCGACCTCGTGCCGGAGGCCCGCGTGCAGACCGCGCACGGGCAGATGAACGAGCACACGCTCGAGCAGGTGATCGTCGACTTCTGGGAGAAGGAGTTCGACGTGCTCGTGTCGACGACGATCGTCGAGAGCGGGCTCGACATCCCGAACGCGAACACCCTCATCCTCGATCGCGCCGACATGTTCGGCCTCTCGCAACTGCACCAGCTCCGCGGCCGCGTCGGCCGCGGCCGCGAGCGCGGCTACGCCTACTTCCTCTACCCGCCGGAGAAGCCGCTCACGGAGACGGCCCACGACCGGCTCGCCACGATCGCGGCCAACACCGACCTCGGCTCGGGGATGGCCGTGGCGATGAAGGACCTCGAGATCCGCGGCGCGGGCAACCTGCTCGGCGGCGAGCAGAGCGGCCACATCGCCGACGTGGGGTTCGACCTCTACGTGCGGCTCGTGGGCGAGGCGGTCGCGGAGTACCGCCAGGGCGGCGCGGGGGCCGTCGACGAGCTCGGCGACATCAAGGTCGAGGTGCCGATCGACGCCCACATCCCGCACGAGTACGTCGCCGAGGAGCGGCTGCGCCTCGAGGCCTACAAGCGCCTCGCCGCGGCCGTCACCGAGGACGACGTGGACGGCGTGGTCGAGGAGCTCCACGACCGCTACGGGCAGATCCCCGAGCCGGTGCAGAACCTCCTGGCGGTGGCGCGCTTCCGGATCCACGCCCGGCGCGCGGGCGTGACCGAGGTCGTGGCCCAGGGGAACTTCATCCGGCTCACGCCCGTCGAACTGCCGGACTCGCGCTCGATGCGGCTCGCTCGGCTCTACCCAGGGAGCCTCGTGAAGCCCGCGACCCGTACGATCCTGGTGCCGCGTCCGACGACCGCCCGTGTGGGTGGGCAGCCGGTCCGCGACACCGCATTGCTCGAGTGGCTGCGCGACCTCGTCGACGCCGTCCTGCTCGAGCCGGCGACCACCCGATGACCTGAGAGGCCCGCACCGTGAGCAGCACCCGCCTGCGTCGTACCGCCGCCGTCGTCGCCCTGGCGGCCCTGGCCCTCACCGGCTGCTCCGCCACCAAGGCCGGCGCCGCGTCGATCGTCGGCGACCAGTCCGTGACCGACAGCCAGGTCGCCGATGTCGCGAACGAGGTCCAGGCGCAGGTCGCGACCGTGCAGGGCGCGACCTTCGACGAGAAGGCCGCCACCATCGCCTCGCTCACGTCGCAGACGCGCCACCTCATCCTCCAGGCCGCCGCGGCCAAGGAGGGCATCACGGTCACCCAGGGCCAGGTCGACGCCTTCCTCAAGAACATCATCGACACGCAGTTCGCCGGCAAGCGCCAGGGACTCCTCGACAACCTCGCCTCGCAGGCCAACATCCCCGAGAGCCGGGTCGACGAGGCCGCCGCCGACCAGCTGGTCTACGAGGCCCTCCTGGCCAAGATCGCCCCGACGGCGTCGACCGACACCGAGAAGTCCAAGGCGCTGGCCGACTACATGGGCGCCTTCGTCAAGGAGATCGGCGTCGAGGTGGCGCCGCGCTTCGGCACCTGGAACGTCTTCTCGCTCGGCCCCGTGCCCGACGACCTGTCGGTCGTGCCCACCCCTGTCGGCGACAGCAGCGGCCGTCCCGTCACCCTGCCCAACCCGGCGAGCTGACGCGGCCGTGCCCGGCCGCCTCGTCCTGCTGGCGACGTCGCCGCGCGTGGCGCCCGGGCTCCTCTCCGCCCGCGCGTGGGTCGCGATCCTCGAGGCCGAGCACGTCATCACCGACGACGTGAACCACCCCCTCGCCGGACCGCTCGGGCGCAGCGAGAAGGGCATCGAGATCACCGACCCCGGAGACCTCGACACGGTGCTGCGTCGTGCGCGCGACTCCGTCGTCGTACGCCTGCTCGGGGCCGACGCCGACGACGTGATCGACGAGGTCGTCGCGCGGATCGAGACGCTCGAGGACCCGCCCGAGCTCGAGGTGGTCACCGGGTCGTGGGACCTGCCCGGCGCACACCTGCTCGACCTCGTGGCGGTGATGGACCGGCTGCGCTCGCCCGGCGGCTGCCCCTGGGACTCCGAGCAGACCCACACCACGCTCGTGGAGTACCTCGTCGAGGAGTCCTACGAGACCGTCGAGGCCATCGAGACCGGTGACGACGCCGCGCTGCGCGAGGAGCTCGGCGACGTGCTGCTGCAGGTGGCGTTCCACGCGCGCATCGCCGAGGAGCACGACGACCCCTGGAGCATCGACGACGTCGCCGACGGCATCACCGAGAAGCTCGTACGCCGCCATCCGCACGTCTTCGCCGACCACGACGCGCGCACGCCAGCGGAGGTCGAGGCGAACTGGAAGCTGCTCAAGGCGCAGGAGAAGGGGCGCGAGTCGGTCACCGACGGCATCCCGCTCGCGCTCCCGAGCCTCGTCCTGGCCGGCAAGCTGCTGCGCCGCTCCGCCGCGATCGAGGGTGTGGTCGCGGCCAAGCCCGAGGCCAGGTACGCCGCGCAGACGGCGGTCGCCGCCGTCGACGGCGACTACGGCGAGCTCCTCCTCGCCCTGGTCGCGAAGGCCAGCACTGACGGAGTGGACCCCGAGCAGGCGCTGCGCTCCGCCCTCCGCAAGCACCGCGAGGCGATCCGCGCCGCCGAGGGTCTGTAGGGCCGTCCACCGTCGCCGGTCTCGGGATACCGTCGACGGATGAGCGACTGGGAGTTCGGGGACGACGCGCTTCGGGGCGAGGACGCGGAGGAGAACCTCGCGGCCCTCGCGGACACGATCGTCGACCACTGGCTGGCGCGCGATCCCGTCACTGCGACGGCGCTCGGCGACCACCGTTTCGACCACCGCCTGCCCGACCTCACACCCGAGGGCGTGGAGGAGACGCTCACGACTCTCGACCACGCGCTCGGCGCCATCGACCAGGTCGACGACCTGGCCCTCGGCACCGAGTCCGTGGTGGACCTCGAGATCCTGCGCGCCCGCGTCACCGGTGAGCGGTTCCTCCTCGACACCCTCGCGCAGCACACCTGGAACCCGCTGGTCGCCAACCCCGGCACGGCGATCCACCTGCTGCTCGCGCGCGACTTCGCGCCGCTCGAGGAGCGGCTCACGTCCGTCGCGGGGCGGCTCTCGGCGATCCCGGACTTCCTCGAGACGGCGCGGGAGTCGCTCGGCGAGATGCCGCGCGTGCACGTCGAGACCGCCATCGGCCAGCTGCGCGGCACGCAGGCGATGCTCGGCGGCCAGCTCGACGACGCGCTGGCGGAGGCGCCGTCGCTGCGCGCCCGCATCGACCCGCTGCGCTCCGCCGCGCAGGGCGCTCTCGAGGCGCACGTCGGCTGGCTGCAGGACCGCCTCGACTCCGACCTCGCGACGCGCGACCCGCGGCTCGGTCCGGAGAAGTACGCCGCGAAGCTCTGGTCGACGCTCGACGCCGAGATCTCGCCCGACGAGCTCCTGCGGCGCGCCGAGCACGACCTCGTCCGCGCCGAGGGCGACATCGCCCGCGCGGCCGCGGACTACCTCGGCGAGCCGGTCCCGCCGCCCGACGACGCGGCCGCGCTCGTACGCCGTGCGCTGTCGGTCGTCGCCGCGAGCGGACCCGTCGACGACTCCACGGTGCTGCCGCTGTGCCGCGCGGCGTACGACTCGACCCGGCAGTTCGTCGTCGACCACGAGCTCGTCACGGTGCCGGACATCCCGGTCGAGATCGTCGTGATGCCCGAGATCCACCGCGGCGTGGCGGTTGCCTACTGCGACGCCCCGGGGGCGCTGGAGACCGCGCCGCTGCCGACGTTCTTCGCGGTCGCCCCGACCCCGCAGGGCTGGGACGCCGAGCGGGTCGCGTCGTTCTACCGCGAGTACAACGCCTCCGCCCTGCAGAACCTCGCCGTGCACGAGGCGATGCCGGGGCACGTCCTGCAGCTCGGCCACAGCAACGCCGTGACCCACCCGAACAAGGTGCGTGCCGCGTTCCGCAGCGGCGTCTTCGCCGAGGGCTGGGCGGTCTACGCCGAGTCGCTCATGGCCGACCACGGCCATGCTCCGCCGGACACCGCGGACCGTGATCGCGCCGCGCTCGCGATCCGCCTCTCGCAGCTGAAGATGCGGCTGCGCATGACGATCAACACCATCCTCGACATCCGCGTGCACACGCGCGGGATGACCGAGGACGAGGCGCTGCGGCTCATGCAGGGGCGCGGGCACCAGGAGGAGGGCGAGGCGGTCGGCAAGTGGCGTCGGGCGCAGCTCACCTCCTGCCAGCTGTCGACGTACTACGTCGGCTACGTCGCGGTCGCCGACGTCGTGCGCGACCTGCGCGCCGCCCACCCGGAGTGGAACGAGCGCGAGGTCCACGACGCCGTGCTGGCCCACGGCACGCCCCCACCCCGACATCTCCCGGCGCTGCTCGGCCTCTGACCGGCAGGATGTCGGCATGCGCCTCGCTGACGTCCCGTACCCGACCACCGCCGTCGCCGAGCAGGCCCTCGAGGTGTGCACGGCGTACTCCTCGACGGCTCTGCTGCACCACTGCCGACGGTCCTACGTGTGGGCGGCTGCCTACGCGGTCGAGCACGGGATCGAGATCGACACGGAGCTGCTCTTCGTCTCCGCGATGCTGCACGACATCGGTCTCACGCCGTCCTTCGACAACCACGCGGTCCCGTTCGAGATGGCCGGGGGCCACGTGGCCTGGGTGTTCGGCGCCGGCGCCGGCTGGCCGATCGACCGGCGGCAGCGCGCCGCGGAGATCATCGTGAAGCACATGTGGGACGAGGTCGACGTCGACGACGACCCGGAGAGCTTCCTGCTCGAGATCGCCACGGGTCTCGACATCTCCGGCGGGAACCCGGACTGGTGGCCGGCCGATCTGAAGGCGGACACCGTCGCATCCTTCCCGCGGCTCGGGCTCGCCGACGAGTTCACCGCGTGCTTCGCGGCCGAGGCCGCGCGCAAGCCGCAGAGCACCGCGGCGTCGGCCGTGGCGAACGGCATCGCGCAGCGCATCGCAGCCAACCCGCTGGACTCGGGTCGGTGACGCGACGCGTCAGCCGGCGAGGCGCTCCTCGGACAGGCCGAGGCGGATCCGCGCCGCGGTGAGGTGCGGGTTCGTACGCCGGTCCTCCGGCACGACGAGCAACGAGGAGCGCAGCGCCCGCGCGGTGACCGTCGCCTGCAGGTCGGTCGTCGGCAGCCCGGGCAGCGCGAACATGCGGCGGGCCCAGCGCGGCATCATCGCGACGCCGGTGAGCGCGAACAGCGTCCACGCGGGTCGCGCCGGGGTGAGCAGCTCCACCTTGGGCGCCATCGGGGGCCAGAGCAGCCCGCGCACGGCCTCCCGCGCCTCGGGCGTCACCTCGAGCAGCGGCCGCACCGAGCGGACGTAGTCGCGCAGCTCCGCGACGGACCGCGGGACGTCGGGCTCCTGGCAGCCGACGAGCCGGGCCGCGACGACCTGCTCCTCGACGTACCGGTCGGCCTCCTCGTCGGTGAGCGGGGCACCCGAGCGACGGTGCGCGTCGAGCCAGGAGTCGACGGCGCCGCAGTGCACCCACAGCAGCCAGTCGGGACGGTCGAGGCCGAGAGCCCCGTGGATCCGGCGTACGCGAGCGGCGGCGTCGTCGGCCTCGGCGGTGGTGCCGTAGGTGATCGCGTTGACGTAGCGGCCGGTGCGCGACAGGCGCCCCCAGGCGTCGTCGCGGGCGTCGGTCACCTGCGCGAAGCCGAGCATCACCTCGGGGTGCAGGGACTGGAAGGCCAGCGCGCGGATGCCGCCCAGGATGGAGGCCGGGTCGTGGTGGATGCGCCAGGACACGCTGTCGGGACCGAAGTGACCGGGGTCTCGTGTCCCGCGGTCGAGCGACTCCAGCGAGGTGAAACCGCTGCGGATCCCGGTGCGCGGCAGCCCGACGACCGGCTGACCTGCGGGGACGCCGCTCGCGGCCGACGGCTCGGGGGACAGGGCGGGGTGCGGGTGCTCGCTCATGATGGGGCCAGCCTGCGCCTCCGGGTGCCCGAGCGCACGTCGATGCCTCCGGGGCACCGGCGCCACCGATAGGCTCGACCTGCAATCCCTACTCGTACGAGAACACCGGAGTGCCCTGTGGCCAGCATCGACGCCGTCATCGCCCGCGAGATCCTCGACTCCCGCGGCAACCCGACCGTCGAGGTG
>Ga0302299_10000013_pt1 | contig 59455 bp, 49 predicted proteins | sample III_Fen_N3_4_FD_198795 | JGI IMG/M metagenome (GOLD analysis project Ga0302299, IMG submission 198795) | Peat permafrost microbial communities from Stordalen Mire near Abisko, Sweden - III_Fen_N3_4 | ecosystem: Environmental > Terrestrial > Soil > Wetlands > Permafrost | place: Sweden: Abisko...
GCCCATGAAGTGCGAGAGCTCGGTCACCGGGCCCATCGTCAGGCCGTCGACCTCGGCGGCCAGGTCGTCGCGCAGGTGCTGCCACAGGCTGCGGGGGAGGTATGCCCGCGACGCCGCCGAGCACTTCTGGCCCTGGTACTCGAAGGCGCCACGCGTGAGTGCCGTGCGCAAGGCCGCGGGGTCGGCCGACGGGTGGGCCACCACGAAGTCCTTGCCACCGGTCTCGCCGACGATCCGCGGGTAGGCGTGATAGCCGCGGATGTTCTGCCCGACCCGCTCCCAGAACATCTGGAACACCGCGGTGGAACCGGTGAAGTGGATCCCGGCTAGCTCAGGATCGGCCAGCACGACGTCGGAGACCTTGGCCCCGTGCCCGGTCACCATGGAGATCACCCCAGGCGGGAGCCCGGCCTCCTCGAGCAGTTCCATGAGCAGGCTGGCGGCGAACTGCTGGGTGTGGGCGGGCTTCCAGACGACCGTGTTGCCCATCAAGGCCGGGGCGGTGGGCAGGTTCCCGGCGATGGCGGTGAAGTTGAACGGCGTCACCGCATAGACGAACCCTTCCAGCGGTCGCTGGTCGAGGCGGTTCCAGACGCCCTTGCTGGACTGCGGTTGCTCCTCGAGCAGTCGACGCCCGTAGGCCACGTTGAACCGCCAGAAGTCGATGAGCTCACAGGCGGCGTCGATCTCGGCCTGTTGCACCGTCTTGGACTGGCCGAGCATCGTCGCGGCGTTGAGCCGTTCGCGCCACGGGCCGCTGAGGAGCTCGGCCGCCTTCAGGATCACCGCAGCGCGGTCGTCGAAGGCGAGGTCACGCCAGCCCGGCGCCGCCGCCCGGGCTGCGGCGATCGCGTCCTGGGCGTCGTCGGGGGTCGCGTCGGCCAGCCGACCCAGCACGTGCCGACGGGCATGTGGCTGCACCACGTCGACCTGGTCGCCGCCACCCATCCGCCGACGGCCACCGATGACCATCGGCAGATCCGTGGGGTCGGCCTGCAGGTCCTTGAGCGCCACCTCGAGGCGCAGCCGCTCGGCGGACCCTGGCGCGTAGGTCAGCACCGGCTCGTTGATCGGGACGGGAACGTGGCTCACGATGTCCATGGCGCTCCTCGCGGGTGATCGCTTCTGCCAGCCATCCTGGCACGACGCCGACCGCGCCGAACCGCGGGTCAGACGACGAGGTCGACCAGCTCCGAAGCGGCGAACCACAGCAGAGCCACTTCGTCCATGGACTCGAGGTCCTTCGTCTGTGCGGCCAGCGCCACCTCGCGCTGCACGTCGGACGCGTCGACGAGCAGCGCGGCCAACCGGTCACGGCCGGGTGCGGCGGTCACCTCGACCGCCGCTGGGCTCGACGAGACAACGCTGACCGACATCGACTCCGGCTCGAGATCGACGGCGAGCACGACGCGGCGCCACGGGGTGGCCGGGTCGGACACGACCTGTTCCAACGACGCCTGAGCAGCGGCGAGGGTCACCAGGTGCTCGCGCTGCTCGTCGTCGTACTCCGGGGTCTGCGCGACCACCTCGGGCGTCACCGTGAACGCGGTGAACGGGGCCGGACCGATCTCCCCGCTGCTCACGACGGACGCCAACCGGTCGAGGGTGAACGGGACGTAGACCCGCGCCACGCCGGTCAGCCCGCCCACGACATCTGGTCGATCGTGGCGCGGCGCAACGCCTCGGTGCTCGTGGCGAGCGACGTGGCCAGCACCGGCTCGCGACGCGCCGGATCCATGAGGTTCGCGCCGATGGCCGTGAGGTCGCGCCTCCCGGGGCCGAGCACGACGACTTGCGTCCCGGTGGCCCGCACCTTGCCGGCCTCGTGCCAGACGCGTCGGGTGAGCCGCCGGCGGAAGGTGCGTTCCAACCGGGCGGCCACCGAGGTCGGCTGGTCGTACTCCACCGAGATCATCGGCGCGAGCACGTACACCTCGTCGAGCTCCTGACCGGCCAACAGGTCCAACGAGGTCGGCGAGCACGTCCCGCCGTCGACGTACCGATGTCCATCGACCGCCACGGACTCGTACCACCCGGGGATCGCACACGACGCCCGGACCGCGTCGGGCAGGTCGATCTCGGGCGACCCGGGCCGACCGAAGACCACCCGACGTCCGGTGTCGTAGTCCATGGCGACGATCCACGTGTTCGGGTGCGTGGTCCACGTCTGGCCGTGCGGCGCAACGGCCGCAACGAGTCGAGCGACCGAGCTCAACGACCCTCGACCGGGCGGGAGCATCGACGACACCACCGCGGTCGGGGGGTAACGCTGAGGCTGGCGGAGGGATCGCAGGAGCAACCGGGCCGACCCGATGCCCGGGCGTGGCAGCATCGGGCGAGCCGAGTCGGCCGGGCCCCGTGGATCGACGAAGACGTCCCGAAGCGGGCCCTCGGTGGGCTGTCGACCCAGCTGCTGGTCGCGAAGCTCGGCCACCGACACGCCACAACCCAGCAGGGCCGCGAGGACCGATCCGGCGGACGTACCGATCAGGTGCTCGACGGTACGCACGTCGATGCCCAAGACGTCCTCGAGGGCGACGAGCGCACCCGTCGTCCATGCGGCGCCGAGGACTCCCCCAGCCCCCAGAACCAGCCCCCGCCGCTTCGCCATGCCTCAGCCTGCGGTGTCGAGCAGCTCGACCAACGCGTCGTGGATGAGCTGACCGAGCACGTCGAGGTCCGGCATCGCGTCGCGGTCGGCGTTGAGCCCGAAGAACACCTCGCCGTCGTACGAGGTGACCCCGATCGACAACGCCTGCCCGCGGGCCAGAGGCACGATCGGGTAGGCGGCCAACATGCGGGCGCCACCGGCGTACAGGGGCACCTGGGGGCCGGGCACGTTGGTCACGACCAGGTTGAACAGCCGGCGGGACCAACCCGAGGCGGCCCGAGCACCCAAGGCGTGCAGTGTCGGGGGGGCGAATCCGGCGATGCCGAGCAGCGCGTCGGCGCCGACCGCCTGGCCGGTGTCCTTGACCGCCTTCATGCCGTAGCTCACCTGGTGCAGGCGCATGACCGGGGACGGCTCGCCCACGGGCAGGTCCACGAGGTAGGCCGACACGTAGTTCCCGGGCAGATCGTGGTCGTCGTCGGGCCGCACGCTCACCGGGACGAGGGCCCGGACGTTCGTCCGGCCGGTCACCGCCTCGCCCCGCGTCATGAGCCAGGAGCGCAGGGCCCCCGACACCACCGCGAGCACGACGTCGTTGACCGTGCCGCCGTGCGCCTTACGGATGCGCTTGAGGTCGTCGAGATCGGCGCGCGCGGTGCCGAACCGACGGGCCGAGCCGACACCACTGTTCAACGGTGACGTCGGCGCGGTACGCGCCACCGTGCGGGCCATGGCCAACACCCCGCCGGCTGCACCACCGAGGCGGCCCACCGTTTGCCGCACGTCGGACAGCCCGCCGCGAACAGCGTCGACGAGTGCCCCCGGCCGCAGGGCGAGCTCACCGACTGCATCGACGAGGAGGGCGACCGACGAGGGTTCCCGCCGTGGATGCCACTCGACCACCTCGGGCACCTGCGGCTCGGGGGTGGTCTCGAGCAGCACCTGTCCGATGTCGACAGCGGCGATGCCGTCGACCATCGCATGGTGGGTCTTGGAGATGACGGCGAACCGGCCGCCGGAGAGCCCCTCGACGACGTACAGCTCCCACAGCGGTCGTTCGATGTCCAGGGGCCGACTGCCGACCCGCGCCGCCAGCTCGAACAGCTGCTCGTCCCGGCCCGGTCGAGGAAGAGCGGACCGACGCACGTGGTAGGTGATGTCGAAGTTCTCGTCGTCGACCCACACCGGTGCGGCCAGATGAGCGGGGACCCCCTTGACCCGCTGGTGGTACCTGGGCACCAGGCCGATCCGGGCCTGGATCAGGTCGACCATCGCCTCGAAGTCGAACCCCGACTCGGGGGCCTGGAAGATGGCCACTCCACCCACGTGCATCGGGGTGTTGGCCTCCTCCATGTAGAGGAAGGACACGTCCAGCGAGCTCAGTCGGTCGGCCACGACACCATCGTCCTCCACGGGTGGTCAGCGAGCCAGCGGTACCCCGAACAACGCCTCGAGCTGGCGAGCGGTCTGTTCGTACGAGCGGTGGTGCACGCCGAGCAGACCGACGTCGGCCGCTGCGCGGATGTTGACGTCGTGGTCGTCGACGAACACGCAGTCTGCCGGCGGCAGGGCCAGCCGCCGGACCACGAGCTCGAAGATTCGGGCCTCCGGCTTGCGCATGCCCACCTCACCTGAGATCACGACGACGTCGAACATCTCATCCCAACCGTCGCGCAGGTAGTGGTCCCCCCACGAGTTGGAAAGCAGCGCCGTCGCCAGTCCCCGGTCGCGAGCCCGACGCACCAGACCGACCATGTCCGGCGCGTGGGCGAAGTGCTCGAACATGCGAGCGAGAAGGCCGTCGGGCGAGACCGTCGAGCCCCCGCGGTTGAGCCGCTCGGCGAGCGCGACCTCGAAGTCGGGCACTTCGAGCTCACCGCGCTCCAACGCGTGCACCGGGTTGATCGTGGCGTCCACGTAGCCCAGCGGACCGAACCACTCCCGCATCGAGTCACGCCAGGTGGAGAACGAGATGCCGTCGGCCTGAGCCCACGCGCCGATCGCCGAGTTCAGGTCCTGGGTCATGACCCCGTACCAGTCCACGACCAGCGCGCGCGGGGGGTGGGTCACCAGGCGATCGTAGACAAGGCGCCTTAGGGTCCGAGTCATGACCGTCGACCCCACCCGCCAACCGCCGGCGCCTTTGCCGGCCTCGTCGCCGCCGGCGCACCGTGGGGGCAAGTGGCTGCCCATGCCGTTCATCGCGTTGGGCGTGGCGATGATCATCGTCGACGCGACGATCGTCAACGTCGCGATCCCGTCGATGATCCGAGACATCGGGCTGACGACGACCGACGCCGAGTGGGTCAACTCGATCTACGCGCTGGTGTTCGCCTCGTTGTTGCTCACGACGGGTCGGCTCGGCGACATCGTCGGCCGTCGCAAGGTCTTCCTGATCGGCACGATCGTCTTCGTCCTCGCGTCCCTGGTGGCGGCCGCCAGCCACAGCGCCGACTCGGTGACGGTCCTGATCGTCGGTCGACTCCTGCAAGGACTCGGCGGGGCCATGATCCTGCCGTCGTCGTTGTCCACCGTGAACGCGATGTACCAGGGCAAGGACCGCGCCATCGCGTTCGCGATCTGGGGCTCGACGATCGGCGGGACGGCGGCGCTCGGACCGCTGCTCGGCGGTTGGCTCACCACGTCGTACGGCTGGTGGTGGGCGTTCCTGATCAACCTGCCCCTTGGTCTGCTGATCGCCTTCGGGCTGTGGCGCTACGTCCCCGAGACCAACGACCCCGCCGCGCGACGGGGCATCGACCTGCCCGGGATGGTGGCGTCGATCATCGGGTTGGCCGCGCTGGTGTTCGCCTTGATCGAAGGTCAGCGCTACGGCTGGTGGCGGCCGATCGAGGCGTTCTCCGCCGGTGGCTGGACGTGGCCTTCGAGCCGGGTCTCCCCCAGCGGCGTCGCCTTCCTGGTCTTCGTGGCGGCCCTTGTCGCGTTCCTGGTCGTGGAACCGCGCAGGGCACGTGCCGGCCGCATCGTCCTGCTCGACTTCGACTTGTTCGACATCCGCAGCTTCCGCTATGGAAACGTCGCGGCCCTGATCGTCTCCCTCGGCGAGTTCGGGTTGCTGTTCACGCTCCCGCTCTTCCTACAGAGCGTGCTGGGCTACTCGGCCTTCGAGACCGGGCTGGTGCTGCTGGCGTTGGCGGTCGGCACGTTCCTCGCCGGTCCCGGCGCGGCCCAGATCGCCACCCGCTTCGGCGGGCGGACCGTCGTGCGGCTGGGACTCGTGCTCGAGGTGGTGGGGATCGTCGGCATCGGTGCCGTCGTGGGCGTCGACACGACCGGCTGGACCTACGTGCCGTGGCTGGTCGTGTACGGCTTGGGCGTCGGCTTCGCCACCGCCCAGCTGACCGGCGTGGTCATGGCCGACATTCCGGTGGAGGAGTCCGGCCAAGGGTCGGCGATGCAGAGCACGTCACGCCAGATCGGCGCCGCCCTGGGCACCGCGATCCTCGGTGCGGTGCTGGTCGTGTCGCTCGGCCACGGACTTCAGCAGCGGCTCGTGGACGCGGGAGTGCCGACCGCGCAGGCCCACCAGATCAGCGGGGTCGTCCGGTTGCAGCCGACGATCCTGGCGACGCCCGACGCTGCCCTTCCCCCGGGCGTGCCAGCGCTCACGGCGCAGGTGCGGGCCGCTGCCGATGATGCCTTCGTGCAAGCCACGCGACACGTTTCGTGGGCGGCCGCGGGCTGGGTGCTGCTCGGTCTGCTCTCGACGCTGCTGCTGCCGCGCGAATCGGCCGCGCGCGGCGGCACCTACGCGCCGGCGGGTCCCGGGGTGGACGCCGAGGCCTGACCGGAGCGACGGCGACGGGCCGCGCCCCGAGTCGTTCGGGCTCGGCGGATCCTCGGGCGGGGCCCCTGCGACGGGTCGGGCGACGCAGACACGAGCACGTCGACCAGACCGACCAATGCAGCGCGTGACGCAGACCGAGGCGCAGCCTCGGCGAGGGTGAGACCGGCGAACAAGGCCGCGTCCCAGGCAGCGGGCTCGTCGGGGACCAGCAGCGGCTCGTGGGCCAGGCGATCGTCGAGCAGCTTTCGAATCTGTGCCGGCGCCCGATCCCCCGCCACGGAACGCCGAACGCGGTTCACCACGACCCGGCATCGAGCCGTCGGCGCTGCCGACCCCACGACGTCGAGTCCGCGCACGAGCCGGACCAGACCGACCGGGTCAGCCGCGCCGACCGCGACCACCGCGTCGGCGCAGCCGAGGGTGGCCACGGCGGCGCCGTGCCGGGACGGCAGGCCAGGGTCGAGCAGCGTCTCGTCGTCGCGCTCCAGCCCGGCCCCTACATCGACGACCACCAGGTCGGCGAGCGCCACGAGGTGTTCCCACACGACGCCCAGGGCAGCGGGACGCAGCTCGCTCCATCGCTCGGGTCGGGCCAGCCCGGTCAGCACGCGCAGGCCCGAGGGCAGGGCCACGGCCAGTCGGGCAAGGTCGGCGGGGGTGAGCCGGCCGGCACCGGCAAGGCGCGTGGCCACGGCCAGACCCGATGCGTCGTCGAGCAGGCCGAGTCGCTGCGCCAGCGCCGGCCCGGTGGTGTCCGCATCGACCAACCAGACGCGCAGGCCGCGACGAGCCGCCTCGTCAGCCAACGTCAGCGCCACGCCGGTGCGCCCCGGCCCGCCCACCGGACCCCAGACCGCGATCAGTCGACCCCGACGGACCGGTTCCGGTGTCGTGTCCCTCCGGTGCTGCACCGGCGCTTGCTCCCGAACTCGGTCGCCCACCGCAGCCGGCGGTTCGACGGGCGCCCCCGACGCGGCCCGCTGCGCTGCGGCCGCGCTGACCGCAGCCGTCACGTGGTCGAAGTCGACCGACCCGACGCAGATCACGACCACGGCATCGGCACCAAGTGCGCGGGCGCGAGACTCGTCGTCGGGAGCGGCGAGCAGTACGACGGCGACTCCGGCGACCTGGAGCCGGGCGACCGCGTCCCGATCGAGTCGTCGGAGGCGGACGTCGACCAGCGCGACCTGGACCGGCGTCGTGGCGGCCGCTCCCAGCAGGTCGGCCAGGTCGAGGCAGCGCCGGGACAACGTGACCGGCCCGTTCGCCTGGTCGAGCGCGTGGACCAAGGCGTCCTCTCCAGGCAAGCCGGACGTGGCCAGGACGACCGGGACCGACGGGTTCATGACCGGGTCGACGTAGGCGTCAGCCCGCTGGCCGGTGGCACGCCCACGAGCGTCAGCGAGCCACGACCGGTCGCCGCGACGATGCCGGCCACGTCGGACGGGGCGACCGCGAGCGCCACCCCGACCTCCGCGGTCCCGCCGAAGCGGGAACCGGAGTCGTCCACCGACGAGACCACGGCATTCGCCAGCACCAGCCGCGGCTGGCCGCTCGCGCCTGGTGCCGACCCCGTCCCGTTCATGGCGTCCGGGACGGCGTAGACGTCGACCACGTCACCGGCACCGAGGTCGGTGGGCAGATGGAAGCGTTCGACCGCCACGGTCACCAGCCGGCGCGGCGGGGCCGACTCGGGCGGGGCAAGAGCCTTCGCGGGGACCAGCTCGCCGGCGCCGATCGCGCGCACGACCACCGAACCGGCCACGGTGGTCGTCGAGGGCAGATAGGCGTGCGTGCCGGTGGTGTCGCCGAGGTGCACGTGCGCGACCGCAAGGTCGTCGCTCGTCACCGTCGCACCGGCGGCGAGCGGCCGCGTGGCCACCCACATGGCCGTGGTGTCGTCGGCGGACGACACCACCACCCCCACACCCACCACGGATGCGAGCAGGAGCAGGACCCCGCCCACCACCCGCAGGTCCAGCCAGCGCGCTCGGGGCAGGCGAACCGCGGGAGGTGACGCAAGGTCGGTCACGGCACTCCCCCTGGTCGCTCGACGCTGACGACGAGGGGGAATCGTGCCGACCGACGGGGGGCCGAGGCCCCTGGTGTCCACAACGACCGTCCGAACGGCCGACGGGTCCGCACGCTGGGCATCGCATCGGCTACCGACCGTCACGACCCTGCGTGGCCCCAACCGGCGCCGACGTCGGTGTCCCGCACGTGGACGGTGACGCCGGTCTTGGCCGGGGCGATGCCAGACTTCTGGCGTGACCCCGCGTTTCCTCACCCTCGCCGACGTCGCGGAGGAGCTGAACATCTCGGCGGCCCAGGCGTATGCGCTGGTCCGCAACGGCGAGCTGCCGGCGATCAAGGTGGGTGGTCGCGGCCAGTGGCGGGTCGAGGCGAACAAGCTGGAGCGGTTCATCGCCCAGGCCTACGAGGACACCCAGCGCTACGTGGCCGAGCACCCCTTCACGAAGTCCGACGAGCTCGCACCTGACTGATCGCGGTGGTCACGTCACCCGTCGGCACGGACGAAGGCAACGGCCCTGAACGAGACGATCAGCGGCGCCGCCGAAGCCTCCGTCAGCGGGGTGGTGCGGTCGTGACGCACCAGGTCGAGGTGATCGAGGCCGACGGCGATCGCCGTCCCCTGCAGGACGAGCCCGTCGATCAGGCCCAGCGTGATCAGTCGTCGATGTCGGGACCACACGCGCAAGGCAGCCGCCCACCCGAGACCCGCGACGTCGGCGATGTCGGGGTCGTCGGGGACCGGACCTGACGCGACGGACCGGCTGAGCGCACCGACCACCGTCACGAGCGCGTCAGGGCGGACCAGCGTGGCCGGGCCGGCGAGGAACAAGACCTCGGTCCCACCGCCCGCTGCTGCGCCACCGACCGTGTGACCGCCAGTCAGGCGCAGCTCCACGAGGCGACCGCTCCCGGCCTGCCACCGGGCCAGCAGTGAGCACCGAGCCTGCTCGGCGTGGGCGATCACCGCAGCATCCACATCGACGTCGAGCCGCTCGATCCCGGTGGCCTGCGCCTCGATGTCGCCGAGCACGTCCTCCCACCCCATGGCCGGGGAGAGTAGCCAAGGGCCACGGGCGTGGATCGGCACCTGTCCCCGGATCAGCCGGACGGCGCAGCGGCCGGCCCAGTCGTCCACAACCGTCTTCGCCGCAACCGGTTTGTCCACAACCGGTTGACGAGACCTCCCGGGATCGACTACGAAAACACCAGTCAATGCAAGCAAACGCAATCAAACAGATGCAAGCCAGGTTCATCGGCTGCCTCACCCGCGAGGAGACTGCCATGTCCACCACCGTCGGCCTGCCCGGCCCACCAGCTACCGAGGACGTCCCAGCGTCGAGTCCGGGGCCGCGCCGGCTCCGGCTCGTGCCCGCTCCCGACTGGGACCCGCCGATCGAGGGCGCCGACGGATCGGCGGCCGGCCACCTGCGGGTCGTCCCCGACCCGGTCGGCAAGCCGCGCGTCGTCGCACAGGACGAGCTCGCGCTGGGCTACCAGCTGCCCTCGGGGCTGCCCGCCGTCCCGGAACCGCCGGCCCTGCGGTTGATCACACCGCTGCACAACGTGGGCGGACCCGGTTCAGCGTCGGGGATCGTCGAACCGTGGACGCTCGACGACGACGAGCCCGGCCCCGCGCTGACCGGTCGCGACGAGCTGCCCGACCCGCGCCGGTGGGCCGCCCGACTGGCGCAGGGAGTGCTCGAGGTCGCCGCAGGGGCTCGCCCCACGAGCCAGTTGTGGCGGTGGACCACGCAGGAGGTGCTCGACGACGTCCGGCGACGCAGTCGACCCGCCACGGTGCTCGACAGCCAGCGGCGTCGAGCCCAGGTGCCGGCGCTGGTTCGCTCGGTGCACGTCTGCGAACCGGCCGACGGTGTGGCCGAGGCCACCGCGATCGTGCAGGGACGGCTGCGGACACGGGCGCTCGCGCTGCGACTCGAGGGACTCGACGGTCGGTGGCTGTGCACCGCCCTGGAGTGGGTGTAGTCAGGCCGTGCGGCGCGGATCCCCGTGACAGCGCTTGTACTTCTTGCCGGACCCGCAGGGACACGGGGCGTTGCGCGCCGTCCCTGGGTACTCCAGGTCCTGCGTCGCCGTCGCGGTCCCGCTGCGCTGCTGAACCACCGCCGAGGTTCCGCCGTCGACGCTTGGCGCGGTGTACTCCAGCTGGGCGGGTCGGCTCGGACCGAGGCCCTTGGCCGTCACCTGGGGCGCGACGCCCGGCGCGACGTCGAACGGCAGGTCGTCGCTCGGGGCCACCGCCGGTTCGGTCTGCTCCTCCACCTCGACCTCGAGGTGGAACAAGAACCCCACCGACTCCTCCTTGATCGCGTCCATCATCGCGGCGAACAGGTCGAATCCCTCGCGCTGGTACTCGACGAGGGGGTCGCGTTGGGCCATGGCCCGCAGGCCGATCCCCTCGCGTAGGTAGTCCATCTCGTACAGGTGCTCGCGCCACTTCCGGTCGAGCACGGACAAGACGACCCGGCGCTCGAGCTCGCGCATCGCCTCGGCGCCGAGCTGCCCCTCACGCTTGTCGTACTGGTCCTGGGCGTCCGCCGTCAGCTCGGCAACCAGGAACTCCGAGGTCAGGCCGTCACGCTCACCGCCGCAGGCCTCGACCAGCTCGTCGATGGACAGCGACACCGGGTACAGCGTGGACAGGGCCGTCCACAGCTGCTCCAGATCCCACTCCTCCGGGAACCCGTCCGACGTGGCGCCCTCGACGTAAGCGGTGACCGTGTCGTTGACCATGTGCCGCACCTGCTCGTGCAGGTCTTCACCTTCGAGCACCCGACGGCGCTCGGCGTAGATCACCTGGCGCTGGCGGTTCAGCACGTCGTCGTACTTGAGCACGTTCTTGCGGATCTCGAAGTTCTGGGCCTCGACCTGGGTCTGCGCGCTCTTGATGGCGTTGGTCACCATCTTGGCTTCGATCGGGACGTCGTCGGGGATGTTGAACCGGGTCAGGAAGGAGTCGACGACGTTGCCCTTGAACAGGCGCATGAGGTCGTCCTCCAACGACAGGTAGAACCGCGTCTCGCCCGGGTCGCCCTGACGACCGGAGCGACCGCGCAGCTGGTTGTCGATCCGGCGTGACTCGTGTCGCTCCGTTCCGAGCACGTACAGACCGCCGAGCTCGGTGACCTCGTCGTGTTCGGACGACACTGCCTTCTTGGCCTTCTCCAGCGCGGCCGGCCACGCGGCCTCGTACTCGTCGGGCGTGTCGACCGGTGACAGGTCACGCTGGGCGAGCTCGGCCGCCGCCATGAACTCCGGGTTGCCGCCGAGCATGATGTCGGTGCCACGACCGGCCATGTTCGTGGCGACGGTCACGGCCCCCTTGCGTCCCGCCTGCGCGACGATCGCTGCCTCACGCTCGTGGTTCTTCGCGTTCAGCACCTCGTGCGGCACCCCGCGCCGGCGCAGCGCATTCGACAGACGTTCGGACTTCTCCACGCTCGTCGTTCCCACCAGGATCGGCTGCCCGTGGTCGTGGTGCTCGGCGATGTCGTCCACGACAGCGTCGAACTTGGCACCTTCGGTGCGGTAGATCAGGTCGCCCTCGTCGGCCCGGATCATCGGCCGGTTCGTCGGGATGGGCACCACGCCGAGCTTGTAGATCTGCCAGAACTCGTTGGCCTCGGTGATGGCCGTGCCGGTCATGCCGGACAGCTTCTCGTACATGCGGAAGTAGTTCTGCAGCGTGATGGTGGCCAGCGTCTGGTTCTCGGCCTTGATCTCGACGCCTTCCTTGGCCTCGATCGCCTGGTGCAGACCCTCGTTGTACCGACGGCCGGCCAGGATCCGCCCCGTGTGCTCGTCGACGATCAGCACCTCGCCGTTCATCACGACATAGTCCTTGTCGCGCTTGAACAGCTGCTCCGCCTTGAGGGCGTTGTTGAGGTAGCCGATCAACGGCGTGTTCACCGACTCGTAGAGGTTGTCGATCCCGAGGTAGTCCTCGACGGTGGCGACGCCCTCCTCGGTGATCGCAACCGTGCGCTTCTTCTCGTCCACCTCGTAGTGCACGTCTTGGCGAAGACGCGGGACGAGTCGGGCCATGTCCTGGTACCACTTGGCGCTCTGCTCGGCCGGCCCGCTGATGATCAGCGGCGTACGCGCCTCGTCGACGAGGATCGAGTCCACCTCGTCGACCACCGCGAAGAAGTAGCCGCGATGCACGAGGTCGTCGCCGGTCCACGCCATGTTGTCGCGCAGGTAGTCGAAGCCGAACTCGTTGTTCGTGCCGTAGGTGATGTCGCATGCGTACTGACGTCGGCGTTCGTCGGGACGCATCGTGTTCAAGATGACGCCGGTCTCGAGCCCCAGGTAGCGGTGGACGCGCCCCATCCACTCCGAGTCGCGCTCGGCGAGGTAATCGTTGACCGTGACGATGTGCACGCCGTTGCCGGCAAGCGCATTGAGGTACGACGGCAAGGTGGCGACCAAGGTCTTGCCCTCACCGGTCTTCATCTCGGCGATGTTGCCGAGGTGGAGGGCGGCACCGCCCATGACCTGTACGTCGTAGTGCCGCTGCCCCAGCGTTCGCTGGGCCGCTTCGCGAACCGCGGCGAACGCTTCGGGGAGGAGGTCGTCGAGGGTCTCGCCACCCTCGAGGCGGGCCTTGAACTTGGTCGTCTCCTCGCGCAGCTCGGCCTCGGAGAGCCCGACGAAGTCCTCCTCGATCCGGTTGACCTGATCGGCGACGCGGTGCAGCTGTTTGAGGGTCTTGCCCTCGCCGGCACGCATGATCTTGTCGAGGAACGCGGGCACGCTGGGTCTCCGTCGGTACGGGGAGCGGGGCGCCGACCTGGTGGGGCCGCGGACCGCAACGGCGGGGGCCGTCGTGGTCATCGTAATCAGTTGGTGACCTGGCGGCCGCCTCGGGAAGGATGGGGGGATGCCACCGGTCCTGAGTGATGAGCGTCTCACCCTGCGCGAACTCCGCGTCGACGACGCCGCGGCGATCACCCGCACTTGCCAGGACCCCGAGTCACAGCTGTGGACCACGGTGCCGGTGCCGTACACCACGGCCGATGCCCTGGACTGGATCGAGCGGCAGGGCGCCGAGGCGGCCGCCGGCCGATGGCACTGGGCCATCACCACGGGCGACGACCTGTGGCGCGGAACGATCAGCCTGCGGCTCCTCGACGCGGCCAACGCCCTGCACGACGTGGGTTTCCTGACCGCTCCGACGGCCCGGGGCCAGGGACTCACCACGGGTGCGCTGAGGCTGGTCTGCCGGCATGCGTTCGCCGACCGGGGAAGTCAACGGGTGGAGTGGCGCGCCCACGTGGGGAACGACGCGAGCCGGCGGGTGGCCCTGAAGGCCGGGTTCGTGGAGGAAGGGATCCAACGGTCTCGGGTGGTGGCCCACGGCGTCCGCCACGACTGCTGGACGGCGGCCCTGCTGCCGTCGGACCTGCCCGAACGGGCCGGGGAGTACGTGTGAGCGGCCGCTCGCGACCGGTGCGGACCGACCCGCCGGCGGACGCGGCGGCGAACCGACCTCCGTCGTGGCGGCGGGCCGACGAGGGCGAGCCCCCACCCGCGCTCGTCGAGATCGCCGACGGGCGGCTGCTGCTCGTCCCGTGGCGGGACGAGGACGCCGCCGAGGTGGTGGCCTTCGCCGCCGATCCCGAGCTGGCGCGGTTCTCGTCGGTGGGCCTGGTCGGGAGTCCCGAGCAGGCCCGCGACTGGATCCGGTCGCGCCGCGCTGTGGGCCGACTCGACTGGGCGGTTCGTGACGCGTCGACCGGTGGCCTGATCGGGCGGGTCGGCCTGATGAACCTGCACGTGGCCGACCACGAGGCCGAGATCGGCTACGCGACCGCGGCGAAGTCCCGCGGCCGGGGAGTCGCGACGCAGGCTGTGGCGGTCGTCTCCCGGTATGCGTTCCAGACGCTGGGGCGACACCGGCTGCAGATCCGGCACGAGCCGAGCAACCTGGCGTCGTGTGCCGTGGCGGTCAAGGCCGGGTTCCGCGTCGAGGGCGTGCTGCGGGACGCGCATGCGAACGGGTCCGGGTTCGAAGACCTCGAGGTCCACGGACGGCTCGCCACGGATCCGGAGCCGGGCCGGGCGGCGGGCTCCCCGGCCGCCCCGTCGACGGCCGGGTGGACCTCGACATGAGCGGCCGCGACCCGGCGGGGATCGAGCCGGTGCGGCTCAGCGACGGCCGGGTGCTGCTGCGGCCGTGGGCAGCCGGGGACGCCGACGCCGTGTACCGCGCGTGTCAGGACCCGCAGATCCGGCGTTGGACCCGCGTGCCCACGCCGTACCCACGCGAGCTTGCGCAGGCCTTCGTCGCGGAGAGCCCGCAGCGGTGGGCGCGTGGCCTGGCCTCCTTCGCGGTGGTCGAGGTGGCGACCGGCGAGGTCGTGGGATCGCACGGGCTGGTCGGTCCACCCGACGAGGGCGTGGCCGAGATCGGGTACTGGACCGCGCCGTGGGGACGCCGACGCGGATTGACGACCGCCGCCACCCGGTTGGTGGCGCGCTGGGCCTTCGAGTCGTTGGGGCTGGCTCGCCTGGACTGGTTCGCCGAGGCCGGGAACGTGGCCAGCCGACGGGTGGCGGAGGCGGCCGGCTTCGTCATGGAGGGCGTGGCCGCGCGCAAGCTGCAGCAGAACGGGCGGCAGGTCGACGCGTGGACGGCGGGACTCCTTCCCGAGTACCTGGATGCGCCGCCCCCGTCGCGACGGGTGCCCTGGTCGCCGGTCGAGGTGTGCGGCGACGCCGTCGTGCTCCGGGCCTTCCGCGACGACGACCTGGCGGCGCTGACCGCTGCCCTGACCGACCCCGACATCCGGTTGTGGAACCCCGATCGATGGGCCGGTCCGAGCCCCGCACCTCGGGTGCTGGCGGCCGGCCAGGACTGGAGCTCCGGGACGTCAACCGCCTGGTTGATCAGTACCCCCGACGACGACGCCCTGCTCGGCCTGGTGGCCGTGCACTCGATCAGCGAGTTCCAGGGCACGGCCGAGGTCGGGTACTGGACCGCGGCGCAGGCCCGCGGTCGCGGCCTGGCCACGGCAGCGGTGGGGGTGGCGGCGAGCTGGGCCTTCGAGGAGCTCGGGCTGCGTCGCCTCGACCTCCTCCACGCGACGCCGAACGTCGCGTCGTGCCGCGTGGCGCACAAGGCGGGCTTCGCGCTCGAAGGGGTGCAACGCGCGTCCTTCGTGTACGGCGACGACATGGCCTACGACGAGCACCGTCACGCTCGCCTCGCACCGACCCGTTGAGCCTCTGGTCCGCGCCCGTGGTGGAGCCTCCGGTCGATCACCCCGTCGATCACCCCGTCGATCACCCCGTCGATCACCCCGTCGATCACCCCGTCGATCACCCCGTCGATCACCGTGTTGATCACCCGTCGATCACCGTGTTGATCAAGGAGAAGATGCTGGCCCCGGGTGATCAACTTGGACATCAAGTCCAAGATCAACGCGAGGGGGATCAACGCGAGGGGATGGGCGAGGGGGTCGGCGGTGGGTTGGGGGTCGTGAGGGCGGCGGCCAGGGGACGCGCGAGGTCGCCGCGACGCATGACCACCACGTCGTCGAGTCCCAACCACACGGCCATCGAACGCAGCTCGACCGCGAGGGCCTCGGCAGTGTGGACCGGCGCGCCCGGCTCGGCGTGGGCCGCCTGGACCCGCAGCACACCCGCCTGTCGGTCTGACTTCAGGTCGACCCGGGCCACCATCGCCTCATCCATGAGGAACGGCAGCACGTAGTAGCCGTACTGGCGTTTGGGCGCCGGCACGTAGATCTCGATCCGGTAGCGGAACCCGAACAGGCGCTCGGTCCGGTTGCGCTCCCACACCAGCGGGTCGAACGGCGCCAGCAGCGCGTGGGCCGGGACGTGTCGTGGCACCCGCGTCCCGGGGCTCATCAGGCCCGGTCCGCGCCAGCCCTCGACCTCCACCGCGACGAGCTCCCCCGATGCGACCAGCTCCTGGACCCGTTCCTTCGCTTCGGCGGCCGGGAGCCGGTAGTAGTCCCGCAGCTCGCGCGGCGTCGCCACCCCCAGCGACGCCGCCGCTCGTCGCACGAGCTCGCGTTGCGCGTCAGCGCGCGACGGAGTCGGGGCCTCGACCACCGTCCGCGGCAGGACCCGTTCGGTCAGGTCGTAGAACCGCTCGAAGCCGCGCCGGTGCGCGGTCGTGACCGTGCCGGCCCAGAAGTGGAACTCCAGCGCCGCCTTGACGTCGTCCCAGTCCCACCAGGGGCCTTTGCGACTCGGGCGTTCCCCGGAGTGGGCCACCGACATCTCGCCGGCCGACACCGGCCCCATGGCGGCCACGTCGTCGAGCACCCGCTGCATGAAGTCGGGGCGCTCGCGGGCGATCCGTTTCATCCCGCCCCAAGCGTGGTGCAGCGCGTCGTCCATGCGCCAGCGGAACAGCGGCTGGGTCTCGATCGGGAGGAAACACGCCTCGTGCCCCCAGTACTCGAACAAGATGCGCGGGCGACGGTAGGCCGCAGTCTCCAGCAGCGCTGCGGGGTACTGACCGAGCCGGCTGAACAGTGGCAGGTAGTGGGCCCGGGTGAGCACGTTGACCGAGTCGATCTGGAACAGCCCGGTGCGCTTCAGGACGCGGCGCAGAGCCCGACGGTCGGGAACGACCGGATGGGGCTCGGCGAATCCCTGCGCGGCCAGTGCCACCCGGCGGGCCTGGGCGGCGCTCAGGTGGTCGCGGGGCACGATCCGGGATTCAACACCATGGGGGACTCAGCGCCATCCGGGACTCGACCGGACACACCCGCGGTGGACGCCGTCAGTTGAGCTCGAGCATCTTCTCGCGCACCGCGTAGACGACCGCCTCCATGCGCGAGTGCTTGTGCAGCTTCTCGAGGATGTTGCGGACATGGTTCTTCACGGTGTTCTCGGAGATGAACAGCTCGGTGGCGATGTCCTTGTTGCTCAGCCCGTCGGCGACCAGACGCAGCACCTGCAGCTCGCGCGGCGTCAGCTCGGCGCTGCGCACGGGCGCGGTCTCCTCGGGGCGCTGCACCATCTCGGTCAGCAGCCGGCCGGCGATGTCGGGCCGGATCGGGGAGTGCCCGGCGGCCACCTGGCGCACGGCCTCGGCCACGTCCTGGTCGACCAGATCCTTCGTGAGGTAGCCCGTGGCTCCGGCGCGCAACGCCTCGAGCACGTCGACCTCTTCGTCGCTGGCGGTCAGCATGATGATCTGAGCGCTCGGGACACGGTCCTTGATGGTGGCGCACGCGTCGATGCCCGATGCGCCCCCCGGCATGCGGATGTCCATGAGCACGACGTCGGGCACCATCTCCTCGGCGCGGGACACCGCTTCGTCGGCGGTGGCCGCCTCACCCACGACCACGATGTCGTCCTCGATCGAGAAGACCGCCCCGAGCCCGCGCCGGGTCAGGGCGTGGTCGTCGACGAGGAGCACGCGAATGGGATCCGGCACCCCGACCTCCCGGCACTGATCCGACCGGCCGCCACAGCCGTTGACCCGATCATGATGACACGCGCCCACCGGTTCGGATCAGCGGCTGCTCCAATCGGCGTCCCCCGTCCGGACCAGTCGATCGACCCGATCGTGACCCGATCGGGCTAGCCGCCCGCCGACCCGGCCCCCCGGGCCGCTGTCGGGGACACCGGCTGCGCCGACAGGTGGATCACGCCGTAGTCGTACCCCCGGCGGCGGTAGACGACCGAGGGCAGGTCGGTCGCCCGGTCGTGGAAGAGGTAGAAGTCGTGGCCGACCAGTTCCATCTGCTCGAGGGCCTGGTCGAGGGTCATCGGCTGAGCCCGGTGCAGCTTCTCCCGCACGAGCAGCGGCCCGTCGCCGTCCACGAGGACCGGCTCTGACGTTTCGGGCTCGATCCCGAGGACGTCGGCCTGCGCCGGCGTCGGCACCGAGGTCTCGGCCAGGTCCGAACCGAGGATCGCCGTCACGTCAACCGCCGACCGCACCCGGCCCCGACTGCGGTCGTGCCGGCGATCGGCGGCCCGGCGCAGCCGCTCCTCCAGCTTCGCGTAGGCCGCGTCGAGTGCGGCGTACTTGTCGGCGGCCGACGCCTCGGCCCGGATCACCGGGCCCTTGCCGTGGCAGGTCACCTGCAGCCGGACCGCGTGGTCGGCCAGTCGTGGGTTGTGTTCCTGGGACACCTCGACGTCGATGCGATGGCACTTGCCGTCGAACCGTTCGACCTTGGCGAGCTTCTGGCTGACCAGATCGCGAAACCGCGAGGAAAGCTCGAGGTGTCGCCCCCGCACCACGATCTCCATCTGCCCGACGTCGGTGTGCTGCATGTCCCCGGTTGCCGGTGCCGCCGTGTTGCCGGTCCGACCGCTTGTCGCTGCCACAGTCATACCCTCCTGGTCGCCTCGTCGGACGTCCCTGGCCAGACAACCCGCCCGGCCGACCTGGTCTTCGACCCCACATTCGCCTGCTGAGGGTCTCGCGGTGCTGTGACCACTACTCCCCTTCTCCTGGTCCGGTCGTCATCTGGACGTTCGGCAGGGCAGGACTTACTCCTAAGCCGCACCGTGATCGGACGACGAGGAGTCGCCTTACGTGGGCCGTTTCGCCTGCGGCTGGCATCGGCTTGCCGAGGTGACATCGACCGGCTGAGCCGACCACCGCCACCTCGACGCAACCACGGACCCGGGCGGGTTGCCATCTGTCCACGCTAACCCAGCGAACGTGGCCCGGACACTGCGGCCGCCACCACCGCCACGGCGTCCACCCGCCAGCCGGCCGCGGTCAACGCGCGGACCGCCTCGGCCGCCGTGGCCCCGGTGGTGAGCACGTCGTCGACCACGATCACCGGACCCGCCGGGGGTCGGTCGACTGGCGCCACGACGAGGGAGCCGGACAGGTTGCGCCAACGGTCGCGGCGACCGAGTGCGGACTGGTCGGAGACGCGGCGAGCATGCCGGACCACCGCGGCCACCTGCGTCGGCTGCCCGGTCGTCGTCAGTCGGCGTGCCGCCCGCCGGGCGAGGGCCGCGGTGTGGTCGAGGCCCCGATCGCGGGCGCGGGCGGCGACGGTGGGGACCGGCACGACCCTCAGCGGCTCCCGCGGAACGAGGCTGCGCGGGCCCAGCCCCTGCGTCGCCGACGCCACAGCCAGCGTCAGGGCCTCGCCCAGAACAGGCAGCAGGCCAAGACGTCCACGTTCCTTCAACCCGATGACGGCCGGCGCCGCCCGGGCATACGTGGTGGCCGCGACGACGGGCAGGTCGAGTGAGGGAACCCGGACGACGAACGGTTGCCCCCAGGCGCGACGGCACGACCGACACAACGACGCGTGCGGCTCGCCGCAACCGACGCACCGCCGGTCGAGCAGGAGACCGGCCGCGTCGTCGACCGCCCCCGCCAGCCACCGACTGCCCAGCCGCAGGATCTGGACGGGGTCGGGCACGGCCCCACGGTGTCGCACCCCCGACGCTGCCGGGCGAGCCGGGCACGCGGTCGTGGACACGACCCCTCGGGCACACCCTGTGGGTCGCAGCGCCTGCGGATCAGCCCGGGTAGATCGCGTAGGTCCCGCGACCGACCAGGCGCCAACCCACGCCCGCGTCCTGCCACACCTGCTCGTCGCGCGTCGCCCCGAGCAGCGGCCGATCCGGAGCGGCCGCGATCCCGACCAGTCCGGGCAACGCGCCCCCCACCTGGTGCAACGTGGCATCGATCGCCACAGAGTAGGGCTGCCGCACGGCTCCGGGGGCACGCGCGAGGACGACCACGTGGTCGGCGTCGGCCCAGCTCACGTCACGGACGTCGTCGAGCGCGTGCTCGACCGGCCGCAACCCGGTGACCGTGACCCGCACGAGTCGGGTCGGCTCGTCGGGTGCGGTGAAGCGCTGGACCCGGCCGAGCAGCAGTCGACCCCGGCCCTTGTCGGTGACCACGACCGCAACCCGCGTGCCGTCGCGCGAGAGGGCCAGGGCCTCGACATGCCGTTGCTCCAGGCCGGGCGCGGCCACCGGTCGTCGTCCGCCATCGGGCAGGATCACCGTGAACGTGCTTCCGTGCGTGGTGCGGTCGACCAGCCACAGCAACCCGGTGGAGTCGAACGACGGTTGCCCCAGGTCGGCACCGGACAGCACCGGCACCAGCTGCTGCGGGTGCTCGATGCGCTGGACGAAAGCCGTTCGCCGGTCGGCCGACAGCGCCGCGATCGTCGTCGCGTCCACGGACACCGCGGGGTCGACGATGGACGACCCCGCGGTTCCCATCGCCCCTTCGACCGGCTGGAGCTTGGCACCGAACAGGCGGTTGAGCCCGGTACGGGTCAGCACGTACCCGCTGGCCGACTCGGGCAAGGCGTCCGGATCGAACGTGGCCCAGTCCTGCATCGTCTCGTTGCCGGCCGGGTCCCCCACGGGGAACGACTGACCCTGCACCGTGATGCTGACCGAGTTCACGTCCGGGAGCTCGCTCAACGTCCACACCAGCTGCGCGGCGAGCTGCTCGCGTTGCGTCGCGGTCGCATCGAGCACTCCGGACGACAGGTCCACGTGCGCCACGCCGTTCTCCACCGGTACCGAGTCGACGACCAGACGCGTCCCGGCCGGGAACGCCGTGGCCACCGCCGGCGCCAGCCAAGGCGTCGGGCCGTCCAGCAGCGCCTGCACCAGGCGCGTGGAGAGTCCTGGCTGCACCACCGGCAAGAAGATCGGGTCGGGCACCAGCACCGAGCCCGGTGCATTCAGGAAGTACAGGTCGACCGCCCGGTAGGAGCGTTCGATGTCGAGCTGGGTCAGGAGCAGTCCCTGCGGCAGTCGGTCGATCCGCCATTCGCCGGCGACGCGACGCAGGTGGAACGCGGCGGTCCGCGGGGTCGCGGGCAACGGGGTGTAGGCGCCACGGACGTCGAGCTCGCCCATGACCCTGGCCCGGGCGAGCACGCGGTCGCGGGCCGGCTCGTGCAGGGTCACCCCGACGTTCTGGTCGTAGACGAGGACCCGCCGGTCGGGCTCCCATGAGGTGTCCGTTGCCGGCGCCAGGTACTGCCGGGCCACCGCGTGGTCGCCCTCGGAACTCGCCGAGGCGGCCAGGAACCCGCGGACGATCTCGGAGGGTCCCATGCCCGTCGTCGGCGGGCGGGCCACGACCCGAATGATCGGGTCCTCGCCCTCGGCCAGGACCGCGGCGCCGGGCCGCACCGGACCGGTGTCGGGGATCGTCGCGCACCCGGCGGCCACCGTGACCATGGCGGCCACGGCCACCAGGCGGGCGACGCAGCGGGGCCGGCTAGCCACGGACCCCGCCACTGACGTCCTTGGCCCCGGACCGCGAGGGCGGAGGGGCGACGACCGGCACCCGTCGGACCGACGACGCGTCTGCCGGCTCCAGGTCCAGCGGTGAGTGGTCGAGCTCGCCACCGGCGTGCCGCGGCAGGGTCAACCGGAAGTTGGCGCCGTCGCCGGGCTGCCCCCAGGCCTGCAGCCAACCACCGTGCAGTCGGGCGTCCTCGAGCGCGATCGACAGGCCGAGGCCGGTCCCTCCGGTGGTCCTCGCCCGTGCCGGATCGGCGCGCCAGAACCGGTTGAACACCAAGGACGACTCACCGGGTCGCAGCCCGACCCCGTGGTCCCGCACGACGACGGCGACGGCCTCGTCGTCGCAGGCAATGGTCACGTCGATGGGTCGGCCTTCGCTGTGCTCGACGGCGTTGCCGATCAGGTTGCGCAGGATCCGGTCGACCCGACGCGGGTCGATGTCGGCGACACACGGCGTGGTCGGCTGGTGGATCACCATGTCGGCCCCGCGGCGTTGGGCGAGCGGCCGGTCGGCCTCGACGGCGCGGGCCACCAGGTCGCGCAGGTCGTGCGGTTCGGGCTCGAGCACGGCGGCTCCGGCATCGAACCGGCTGATCTCCAGGAGGTCGGCGAGCAGCGCCTCGAACCGGTCGAGCTGCGCCTGCAGCAGCTCCGCGGACCGCGCCGTGGCGGGATCGAACGTGTCGCGTGCGTCGTGCAGCACGTCGGCGGCCATGCGAACCGTCGTCAGGGGCGTGCGCAGCTCGTGGGAGACGTCGGAGACGAACCGGCGCTGGACGCGCGACAGGTCCTCGAGCCGTTGGATCTGCATCTGCAGGCTCTCGGCCATCCGGTTGAAGCTCGTGGCCAGCCGGGCGAGGTCGTCCTCGCCCTCGACGTCCATGCGCTCGACGAGGCGTCCCGACGAGAAGCGCTCGGCCACCCGGGCCGCGTACCGCACGGGGTCGAGCACCTGACGCGTGACGACCCAGGAGATGGCCCCGAGCAGCACCAGTAGCGCCACCCCGCCGAGGATCAACGTGCGGCGGACCAGCTCGAGTGTGGCCTGCTCCTGGGTCAGCGGGAACAGGTAGTACAGCTCGTACGCACCCACTCCCGGCACGGACAACGGGGCGCCCACGGACAGTCCGGTGACGGAGGGACGGCCGTCGGTGTACGCGATCGTCGTGTAGGTCCATGCCTGGATCTGGTCGCGCGCCACCGCCGCGCGCAGCCGCAGCGGCACGCTGGTCTCGCTGACCAGGTTCGACCCGCGTTGTGGAGTGCCCGGTGAGGCACTGAGCAGCAGCACGTCGAACAGTCGCGGCGTGCTCGACCCACGGTTGGCCAGCTGGACCGCGATCTGGTCGACGAGCCGGTCGTCCGCGATCGGGTCACTTCGGTCCGAGGCGGCGACCTGCGCCTGCGCCTGCGTCAGGCCCGCGCGGGCCTCGACCAAGGACGCTTCGATCTTGGCCTCGAGCAGTCCGTCGGCGATCCGGCCGACGAGCAGCTGACCCAAGACCGCGATGACGATGAGCGACAGCACCAGCGTGGTCCCGACCACGCGCAGCCGAAGTGAGCGCCGCCACCGCCGCCGCACCGCACCCGTCGCCCGCGCCGCCGCGTTCGCGGGCCAGCGGCGGGCAACGGCGTCAGGCCGGGCCGGCCTTGTACCCGACACCGCGCACCGTCACGACGATCTCGGGGTGCTCCGGATCGCGCTCGATCTTGGAGCGAAGGCGCTGGACGTGGACGTTGACCAGTCGGGTGTCCGCGGCGTGCCGGTAGCCCCACACCTGCTCCAGCAGCACCTCGCGGGTGAACACCTGCCAGGGCTTGCGCACGAGCGCCACGAGCAGGTCGAACTCCAGCGGAGTCAGCGGGATCTGCTCGCCGTCGCGCTTGACCGAGTGTCCGGCGACGTCGATCACGAGATCACTGATCTCGAGGGTCTCCGGGTGAGGCTCGTCGGTGCGCCGCATCCGGGCCCGGATGCGGGCCACGAGCTCCTTGGGCTTGAACGGCTTGACGATGTAGTCGTCCGCACCGGACTCCAGCCCCAGGACGACGTCGACGGTGTCGGTCTTCGCGGTGAGCATGACGATCGGCACCCCCGACTCGCCACGGATCTGACGGCAGACCTCGATCCCGTCCTTGCCGGGCAGCATCAGGTCGAGGAGAACGAGGTCGGGCCGGCTCTCCCGGAACGCGCCCATCGCCCGCTCGCCGTCGGCGCAGAAGACGGGGTCGAAGCCCTCGCCACGCAGCACGATCCCGAGCATCTCGGCCAAGGCCGTGTCGTCGTCGACGACCAGTACGCGTCCCCTCATGGCTCCCATGCTCCCACCGATCGGCGTGGCACGATGCCACGGGCACCGTCCGCTGCTCCGCGTGGCGACCGACCGAGAGGAACCCGGCGATGACTGAGGGCCAGAACCCGCCCGGGTGGTCGGCCGATCAGCCGCCGCCCTCCGACGACGGCTTCGCCGGGTCACCGCCGCCCGCGGCGGTGCCGCCACCTGCGCCCCCCGGCCCGGCCTCGCCACCGCCGCCGGGGTGGGGACCGCCCCCCGTGCCGCCACCGGCAGCCCCGGGTTGGGGTCCACCGGCCCCCGGACAGCCGACGGCATGGGGTGCGACACCACCGGCCGACCAGCCAGGCGTCGTCCCACTGCGGCCGCTGGGCCTGGGCCAGCTCTACGAAGGCGCCTTCGCCACCGTGCGCCGGTGCTGGCGGGCCATGGTGCCGATGGCCGCGGCCTGCGCCGCGCTCGTCTTCGCGGTGTCGATGCTCGGGTGGCTGGCCGCACGTGCGGCCGCACAGCAGATGGTGGACCTGGCCGACACTTGGAGCCGACTCGCGCCCGGAGAGACGGTTCCGCAGGACCAGGTGTCCACGTTCCTCCACGCGATGGCCACGTTCCTCGCCAGCGCGCTGGTCATGTCGGCGGCGATCAGCGTGATCCATCTGGTGCTGAGCGGAGCAGTCGCGGGCGTGGTCGGACGGGCCGTACTCGGTCGGCAGACCACGCCCGGTCGGGCGTGGCGCGAGCTGCGACCGTTGCTCGGGCCACTCGTCGGCATGACGCTGCTGATCGGTCTTGGCTACCTGGGCGGGCTGATGCTGTGCATCGTCCCCGGCATCATCTTCTTCGTCTTCTGGCTGGTCGCCGCTCCGGCGCTCGTGCTCGAGCGGATCGGACCCATCGCCGCGATGCGTCGCTCGTGGCACCTGGTGAGCGGCTCCTGGTGGCGGGTGTTCGGCATCTACCTGCTGACCACGTTGCTGGTCGGAGTCGTGGCGAGCGTGATCAGCACCCCGTTGACCGTGATCACGGCCAGCTCGTCCTTGGACCAGATCGGCACCGACACCACCGCCACGTCGTTGCAGTTCCTGCCCACCACGGGACCGGCGATCTTCGCGATGGCGCTGGCCCAGGCCGTGACCACCCTGATCGCGATCCCGCTGCTGGCCAGTGTCATGTCGCTGCTCTACATCGACCTGCGGATCAGGAAGGAGAACCTGGCCCCGACGCTCAGTGCCGCAGCCCGCGCCGTGGACCAGTGAGTCCGGCCGGCGGCTGGCACGAGCTCACGAGAGCAGCAGCCCGAGCGCGGCGATCGAGTTCAGGAACGAGTGGCTGACCATGGACGCGGCCAGTCCGGCCTTGTGCCGCACGATGCCCAGCACGATCCCGCCCATCGCCAGCCCGAGCAGCCGGACCGGTTCGAAGTGGAAGATGCCGAAGACCACACCGGTCACCACGGTCGCGACCCACGGGTTGTCCCACCGCTTGACCATGGCTCCCCAGAAGAGCCCGCGAAAGGCGAGCTCCTCGACGAACGGCGCGCCGAACGCAATGAGCAGCACCATGACACCGAACGCCACCGGCACGCCCTTGATGTCCAGGGCTGCGTCGCCGGCCGCCGAGTCCGCCGGCGAGTGGACCACGACGGACACCAGGATCGTTCCGGCGAGAATCGCGACGAGCGTCGCGACCCCGCCCAGCACCCCCCAGCCAAGCGTCGACCAGCGCGCCACGAACCCGTAGGACGACCGCCATCCGGGGCCCTTCCAGCGGGCGACCAACAACGGCCATCCGGCCAGCCCGATCCACGGGAGAACCAGCGAGAAGATCGTCGCCCACGCGTTCCCGGTGGCACCGAGGTCGACGCCGAGCGGTGCCGTGTTGCTCACGGAGTCGGGGCTGCCGGCGACCAGCACGACGACGAGCACGATCATCGCCACCACCGTGGCCGCGACGATCCCGAACATGATCCCCACGTCGCCCAGGCCCCACCGGCCGCGTGGTGGCTGCGGCACTCCGACGAACCGTCGGTCGGTGGGCAGCGACCCGACCCCGCCCTCGGGCGGCTGCACCAGCCACGTCCACGCGAGGCCGTCCCACCATCGCCATGTGGAGCGGCCCCATGGATCGGGGTACCACCCGGGAACCGGCAGGGCCGCGGACGGCGGTGGGGTCGGCACCCACGAGGTCGGGTCGGTCACAGGCGACAGCCTGCCAGTGGTCGGCGTGATCGGTTCGACGCGGGCACGGCGCGTCAGGCGAGGAAGATGTCGGTTGGCTCGGCGAGTCCGGTGCCGGGCGGGGCACCCCGCTGGGTGACATGTCGTACCGGACGAGCCCGGTCAGCCGATCCGGGTCCCGTCGGCAGCGGTGACGTACCGGGTCTCAGGCGGCTTCGGGGTCACGGGACGGGTCGGGCACCGATCAGTAGCGGTAGAGATCGGGCTTGTACGGACCTTCGACCGGTACGCCCAAGTAGTCGGCCTGGTCGGCCGTGAGCTCGGTGAGATGGACCCCGAGCGCCTCGAGGTGCAGACGCGCGACCAGCTCGTCGAGATGTTTGGGCAGGGTGTAGACGCCGACGGGGTAGTCCGCGGTCTTCGCGTACAGCTCGATCTGCGCGATCGTCTGGTTGGCGAACGAGTTCGACATGACGAACGACGGATGACCGGTGGCGTTGCCGAGATTCAACAACCGGCCTTCGCTCAGCACGATGACGGCGTGACCGTCGGCGAAGTGCCACAGGTCGACCTGCGGCTTGATGTTCTCGCGGACGATGCCGGGAGTGGCTGCGAGGCCGGCCATGTCGATCTCGTTGTCGAAGTGGCCGATGTTGCCGACGATCGCCTGGTGCTTCATGGCGGCCATGTCGGTAGCAGTGACGACGTCCTTGTTCCCGGTAGCGGTGATGAAGATGTCCGCCGAGCCCACCACGTCGGCCAGACGGACCACCTGGTAGCCGTCCATGGCCGCCTGCAAGGCGCAGATCGGGTCGATCTCGGTGACGACGACGCGCGCGCCCTGACCGCGCAACGACTCGGCACAGCCCTTGCCGACGTCGCCGTAGCCGCACACGACAGCGGTCTTCCCGCCGATGAGGGTGTCGGTGGCCCGGTTGATCCCGTCGATCAGTGAGTGCCGGCAGCCGTACTTGTTGTCGAACTTGCTCTTGGTCACCGAGTCGTTGACGTTGATCGCCGGGAACAGCAGCTCGCCGCGCTCGAGCATCTGGTAGAGACGGTGGACACCGGTGGTGGTCTCCTCGGTGACGCCCTTGACGCCGGCCGCGATCTCGCTCCACTTGCCGGGTGTCTCCCGCAAGGTGCGGTTGAGCACCTCGAGGACGACGGCGAACTCCTCGGTGTCGGCCGTCGACGGGTCTGGTGCCGCGCCCGCCTTCTCGAACTCCACGCCCTTGTGCACCAGCAACGTGGCGTCGCCACCGTCGTCGAGGATCATGTTCGGGGTCTGTCCGCCCGGCCAGGTGAGCGCCTGTTCGGTGCACCACCAGTACTCCGTGAGCGTCTCACCCTTCCACGCGTAGACCGGTACGCCGTTCGGTGCGTCCACGGTTCCGTCCGGGCCCACGGCGACGGCAGCCGCCGCCTCGTCCTGGGTGGAGAAGATGTTGCAGCTGGCCCAGCGGACGTCTGCACCCAGGGCGATCAGCGTCTCGATCAGCACTGCCGTCTGCACCGTCATGTGCAGAGAACCCATGATCCGGGCACCGGCCAACGGCTGCGTCGGGCGGTACTGCTCACGGATGGCCATGAGACCGGGCATCTCGTGCTCGGCCAGGCGGATCTGCTGACGGCCCGATGGAGCCAGCGACAAGTCGGCGACGGCGAAGTCGGTGCCCGCGACGAGTACGGGACGGGGCGTGGCAGCGGTCATCACGGTCTCCAGGTCGGCGGTGTGCCCAGGGTACCGGGCGTGGTGCTGGATCGCTCATCCACCGGGCTGGCCGTCAGCGGTCGACGGGATCGGCGGAGCATCTCCGCCGCGGTCGAGGTCGGGCTCGAGGTAGATCCAGCGCGCGGTGGGGACGACCGCCCGGATCCGCCGCTCGGCGCGGTCGATCGTGGCCGCGATGGCAGCCCCGGAGTCCTGTGCCGCCACGGCGATCTTCGCCCCGACCAAGACCTCGTCCGGTCCGGTGTGCAACGTGCGGAGGTGGATGACCCGTTCCACGCCTTCGGTCGCGGCGAGTGCTTCGCGGACAGCCGTCGTCTCCTCCGGCAGCGCCGACTCACCCACGAGCAGACTCGACATCTCGAACGACAAGAACACTGCGATCACGACGAGCAGAGTGCCGACGGCCATGGCCCCCAGACCGTCCCACCGACCGTCGCCCGTCACCACGGCCGCCGTGACGCCGATCAGGGCGAACACCAGCCCGACCAGTGCGCCGGCGTCCTCGAGCAGAACCACCGGGAGCTCTGGTTGGCGCACCCGGCGGATGAACTGGTAGATCGAGAACCGGCCGCGCACCGCGTTCGCCTCGCGGTAGGCGGTTCGAAACGACCACGACTCCAAGGCGATCGCCGCGATCAACACGACGAACGCGATCGTCGCGTCGGTCAGCTCCTCGGGGTGCTGCCACTTGTGCAGACCCTCGTACAGCGAGAACAGGCCACCCACGAGGAACAAGATGATCGACACGACGAACGCGTAGACGTAGCGGATGCGCCCGTAACCGAACGGATGGTGATCGTCGGGCAGTCGTCGTGACCTTCGCCCGCCCACGAGCAGCAGGACCTGGTTCCCGGAGTCGGCACAGGAGTGCACGGCTTCGGCCAGCATCGAGGACGAACCGGTGAGTGCGAACGCGACGAACTTCGAGGCCGCGATGCCCAGATTGGCGAGCAACGCTGCGACGACAGCCTTGGTCCCACCCTCGGTGCTCACGGTCGGCCAGCGTAGAGGGTGGTCAGTCGGCGATCCGGGCCTTGAGCTCGTCGATCGGACCGATCGGGCTCGGGTCCTGGCCGAGGTACAGCGCCGTGTAGACGCTCACGTAGTCGCCGAGGATCACCAACGACGCCAGGCGCTCCATCGCGTGCTCGCCCTCGGCGCCCAGCTCGACGACCGAGATCCCGCGCTGTTCGGCGACGTCGCGGGAGACCACCCGATGGCGGGCCACGCGCGGATCCTCGAACGTGTCGCGCAGCAGGACCAGCTTGATCCGCAGTGAGCCCAGCGGCTCGTCGACGCGGTCGCGGAACAGGTCGGTCGATTCGGTGGCGGCGGCCAGCGGGCCGTCGAAGAAGACGATCTGGTTGTGGTCGGACTCGGGCAGGGTGCCGGCCAGGCTCGGGTACTTCGCGTTCTCGGCCAGCTGGCAGGTGAACCGGTAGGCCGCCACGCCGGCCAGCTCGCTGCTGCCCCACACGACGGGCAGGGTCCCGGCCAGCGACAAGGCGACGACCTTGGCCTGGTTCTCCGCGATCCGGACCCGAGGACCGAACTCCGTGGCCAACGCGTCGAGTCGGTCGGCCACCGAGGCGAAGACGCCCGGCGAGGTCGCCAGCAGGCCCAGCGCGTCGACCACGGCCAGCGCGGGGACCAGCAGCGACCAGAAGCTGGCCCGCGGCGAGCGACGACCCGCCTCGACCGCGAAGAAAGGGGCGCCGGCCTGCGCCGCCAACGACGCCAACGGCGATCCGGCGGCGCCGATCGCGACCAGCCGGGTGCCTCGTCGTGCGGCTTCGGCCCCCGCGGTCAAAGTCTCCTCGGTCCGACCGCTGCAGGACACGGCGATCACCACGTCGAGCGGACCGATCCAGGCCGGCAGGGTGTAGCCGTTGTGCGCGATCACCGGGATCGGACTGGACGGTTGCGCCATCGCGGCGAGGACCGCACCGACCACACCGGAACCCCCCACGCCGGCGACGACCACGGCCCGTGGTCGGGCGTCGGCCGCCAGCTGCACCAGCAGCGGGGCATCGGCCTCGAGCAGACGATTCCGGGCCGAGCGAACCTGCGCGCCCGAGCTGGCGACGTCGACCAGCATGCCGCCGGGATCGGCCGCGTTGATCCGCTCTGGGTCGTCGAGCAGCGAGTCGTCGAGCTCCATACGTCGTCGCTCAGCCGGATCCGGGTCGACGCGCTTCGTCGATCAGGAGCACGGGGATGTCGTCGCGCACGGGGTAGGCGAGCCCGCAGTCGGCGCACACGAGCTCGCTGGCGGCGTCGTCGGGCACGAGCGACCCATGGCAGGCCGGGCACGCGATCACCTCGAGCAGGATCGGGTCCAGGTTCACTGCGCACCTGCCCGTACTCGGCCGAGAACGTCGTCGCGGACCGAAGCCATGGTCGCTTCGTCGGCCGCCTCGACGTTGAGGCGCAGCAGCGGTTCGGTGTTGCTCGGCCGGAGGTTGAACCACCAGGTGTCCCCCGACACGGTCAGGCCGTCGAGCTCGTCGAGGCGCACACCCTCCCGTCCGGCGAACGCCAGCTTGACGGCGTCCATCACCGCAACTTGGTCGTCGACCGTCGAGTTGATCTCTCCGCTGGCGATGTACCGGTCGTAAGGGGCCAGCAGGACCGACAGCGGCTGGTCCTGGCCACCGAGGGCGGCCAGCACGTGCAACGCGGCGAGCATGCCGGAGTCGGCGCGCCAGAAGTCGCGGAAGTAGAAGTGGCCGGAGTGCTCGCCGCCGAACACGGCGTTGGTCTGCGCCATGACCTCCTTGATGAACGAGTGGCCCACGCGCGTGCGGACCGCGGTACCACCGTTCTCGCGCACCACCTCGGGCACACTCCACGAGGTGATCAGGTTGTGGATGATCGTCGACCCCGGCACGCGGTGCAGCTCGCGATCGGCGATCAGGGCGGTGAGCACGCTCGGCGACACGATTGCACCGCGTTCGTCGACCACGAAGCAACGGTCGGCGTCGCCGTCGAACGCCAGGCCGAGGTCGGCTCCCCGCTCGAGCACCCGGGCCTGCAGGTCTCGCAGGTTGTCCGGCTCGATCGGATTGGCCTCGTGGTTCGGGAACGTGCCGTCGAGCTCGAAGTACAACGGGTCCACGGTCAGCGGCAGGTCGGACAGCACCCGCGGTGCGGTCAGACCGGCCATCCCGTTGCCGGCGTCGACGACGACCGACAGGGGCCGGATGCCGGTGAGGTCGACCAGGCCCCGCAGGTGGTCGGAGTAGTCGCCCAGGAAGTCCCGCTCGTCGATCGTGCCGACACCTTGGGCGTCCGGCACCTCGCCGGCCACCACGAGGTCACGGATCGCGGCCAGGCCCGTGTCCTGCCCGACCGGTGCGGCTCCGGGCCGGCACAGCTTGATCCCGTTGTACTTCGCCGGGTTGTGGCTGGCCGTGAACATCGCGCCGGCCCGGCCGGTGAGCCCCGACGCGCAGTACAGCTCGTCGGTGCTGGCCAGCCCGATGATCGTGACGTCCGCGCCCTGGGCAGCGGCGCCCTCGGCGAAGGCCCGGGCCAACCCGGGTGAGGAGGGACGCATGTCGTAGCCCACGACCAGACCGTCACCGGCGCCGACGACTCGGACGAACGCGCTGCCGATCGCCCGGGCCAACGGTTCGTCGATCTGGTCGGGGACGATCCCCCGGACGTCGTAGGCCTTGAAGACCGCCTGGGTCAGCGAGGCGAGATCACCGGTCACGGGCCCTGACCCTATTGGGCGGTCCGGCTCGGTCCGAATCGGGCCGCAGAGCGAGGCAACGAGTCAGCGCGGCTTGCGGGCGCGGTCGAGAACCTCGTCGCTGCTGAGCACAGCCGGCTCGCCACTGACGGTCCGCCAGGTGCGGTGCTCGCAGGCGTGGCAGGAGACGAAGTCGACCGGCGTCCCGTCGGTCAGGGTCATCGCCAGCTCGGTCACCCGCTCGCTGCCGCAGGAGTCACAGGTGCGCAACGGGCCGTGGCCGGGCTGGGTGAGGCTGCCGAGCGGGACGGCGACCGGCGGGGTCGAACGAGGCATGGCGTACTCCGAACGGGTGAGGGGGAACCGTGACAGCGGCATCGGCAGGACAGCCGCTCCGCCTTGAATTACCGGCGTTTCCGCCGTAAGTCCGGCAAACCGGATGAAGCGGACAGTGGCCACCGCGGGCCACGGGCGTGGATCAGTCGTCCACCGGGCGCAGCACCCGCAGGTGGCCCCGTCGGCCGAGCTCGGGTCCGGCGCCCTGGTCCGCCGGTCCGGCCGGCACGGCCACCGGACGGGCCGCCTCCCGGACCGCGTCGGCCAAGGCCTCGAGATCGTCGCTGCTGGGACCGAACGCGTCGGGGTCGGGCGCGAGCCGCAGCACCTCCCAGCCGCGCGGCGCCGTCAGGCGATCGCTGTGCTGGGCGCAGAGGTCGTAGCAGTGCGGCTCGGCGTAGGTGGCGAGCGGGCCGAGGACCGCCGTGGAGTCGGCGTACACGTAGGTGAGGGTCGCGACGGCCGCGCGGTTGCAGGCGGTCTTGGAGCAACGCCTCATGGGACTCACGCGGCGGACGCTACCGGCCACCACGGACGCGGCCCGGGATTGCGCCCTTCGCGGTCGGCCGTGTCGCGGCTAGCCTGCCCGACATGGGCTCCCCCGCTGCGCGACGCCGGGCCCGCGACCGCCACGGTCGGGGGATGCGGGGTCCGCTGGGACCGGACTCGATCCCCATCGTCCGATCCCGCTCGACGCAGTTCGACGAGCTGGTGCTCGACGCGGTCGACCGGCTCCAGCCGAGGTGGTCAGCCGAGCTGGCCGAGGTCGAGTTCGGCGTGGAGGACATCCCGCCGGACCTCCGGGCGGGGACGATCAGCCTGGGCGCGGTCGAGCCCGCGCAACCCCCGCAACCGCCGCGGATCGTCGTCTACCGACGCCCCGTGGAGGGTCGGGCCGCCGATCGCCAGCTCCTGCGGCTGCTGCTCAACGACGTGGTCGTCGAGCAGGTGGCCGAGCTGCTCGGCCTGGATCCGCAGGACGTGGACCCCGACTACCTCGGCCCCGCCCCGGACTGATCGATCAGGTCGATCAGGGAGCGGGCAGGACCCCGGTGACCACCGTCGGGGCGGCGGGGTACACCGGCACCGTCAACCGCGCCCGCTGCAGCGGGAGGGCGCTCACCAGCGGGCCTCGGGGTCCCTCCTCGTCCTGCCAGCGCACGGCGTACAGCGGGCCGGAGCCGGGCTGTGGGGTCAGGACCAGACCGAAGCGTCGGTAGCGCAGGCCCTTGATGGGCTCACCCGGCTTGACCGTTGGCGGGAGCACCGCGACCGCGGTCGTCGTTCCCGAGGCCACGGTGACGTCGGTCGTGCGTTCGTGGCCGGCCGCGTCATAGGCCAGCAGGTGCACGGTCACGTCGTTCGCCGGAGCGCTCAGGATCAACCGCGTGGTCAGGTCGCTGGTGGCGATGTTGTCGGGGACGACGGCCGGAGCGAGCAGCGGCGGGGTAGCCGCGAGGTACATCGAGTCACCGAAGTAGCCGGGCCGCTGCAGCACCACCTTCGCGCCGACCACGACCGGCGTGTCGGACGTGACGAGCAGGGCCGCGGGCTGGCCCTGCAGCGCCCGGGTCAGGTTCACCTGGCGCACGGTGCCGCTGCGCACGTCGATCTGGCCGCCGCCGAGCGGGATGAACGTCCCGTCGGGCGTGATCAGCTTGACGTCGACCGTCGCGTCGGCCCGCGGCGCCGCGACGTCGAGCACGACGCTGCTCTGCCGGTCCTTGCCGACCGTGGGCACGCCGGGCACCACCAGGGCCCGGTCCGGTTCGACCGTTGCCGGGATCCAGTCGGTGCCGCGGGGTTGGAAACCGTGGACGTCGGTCTCGGTCACCGCCGCGGACAGGCGTCCGGAGCGCACCTGCACGTGCAGGGCGAGGACGGGCTGAGCGGGGGCCAGCGTGGGCACGGGGATCTCCACGCGGGAGCGGGCCGGCACGTTGACGCCGGTACCTGCCGGTGAGTCGAAGCGCCCCCGACGCCCGTACACGCCGACGTCGACGATCGCCGAGGCGTCCTCGGGGTTCGTCAGCACCAGCACCGAGTGCTGGCCGACCTGCGTCCCCGCGCCGACGAACCAGAAGTCCGAGCCGCTGGGCAGGCAGGCCGTGGTGGCCAGGCCGCGTCCGCCACCGTCGACGGTGCGCTCGGTCTGGGTGACGGTGAATCCCGGGGCCATCGCGCCGACCGCGCGACCGACCACCGAGTCGTGCTCGCCGTTGCGTCCGGTGTAGACCCCGCTCGCCCCCGGAGCGCGCAAGACGATGAGCGGGCGTGACTTCGCCGGGTTCTCGGTGAGGGTGCGGACCATGGCGGTGCCACCTGACGACGGGGCCGAGCCCTGGACCGGCGGAGTGCCCGCCGCGACGCTGGAGTCGGTGTAGCCGGTCCGCGACCGAAGGCCGGGGCAGGCCACCACGGTCTCGCGCACCGGGACCTGGTGGACCGCCACGACCCCGGGGCCGCGGGGCGAGCCGGCGGCTACGGCGGCGAGGCCGGCACTGCCCAGCGCGGCGACGACCACGACGCCGAGGACGGCGACCGGGCGGATCATCAGGTCACCTCCGCGAGGCCGGGTCGGGAGTCTGCCGGAACGGCGTCGAGGTCGACGTCGACCTCGCCCTCGTCGTCGCGGCGCCGTCCCGGCAGGGCCAGGACGACGGTCACGACCACCAGCACCAGCTGCAGCCAGAGGGTCGCGGTGTGCACGGGGTCGCGATAGGTGAGGGTCATGGTTCCGCTCGTGGTCGGGGCCAAGAACTGCTGCGCCCACCCGTCACGGACCGACCCCGTGAGCGCGGTGCCGCCCGCGTCGACGGCCCGCCAGCCGCCGGTCGCCCGGTCGGCCAGCACCACCGTGTCGCCCGGGCTCGCCGGGACGGCGGGGTCAGCGTCGACCACCCCCGCGGGCAGGGTGGCCACGGTCGAGCCGTCGGCGCCGGCCAGGCGCATGCGTGCGATGTCGCCGGAGACCTGCCACAGTGACGACCCCTCCGGGTTGGCCACGCGGATCAGTCCGGGCACCGAGTCCAGGGTGCGCTCCAGATCCGCGTCGACGGGCGCCGGCAGCAGCACGAACTTGATGGCGTAGCGGCCCAGGTCGGTGGCGGCGACCACTCCGGAGCCCGAGGCCACCTGACTGACCAGGTCGTCCAGCGGACGCAACGACGAGGCCGGCGGCTGCAGCTCCGCATCGCCCAGTCGGGGGTCGTCGGCGCGCAGCACCGAGTAGTACAGGCGTCCCCCGAACGGCTGGAGGACCAGGGTCCGGACCCGGTCCGGCTGTCGCGATGACGCCGCGACGAAGGCCGGCAGCACCTCGGCGTCGCCCCGGTGCAGCGGTCCGTCGGCTCCACGCACCACCCACCACAACCCCAGGCCCAACGGAGCCAACAGGGCCAGCCCCGCGACGACCACCGTGGCCGGCTGGCGCCAGCCGAGGGACTGCTGGGTCAACCGGTTGCGGGCGTTGCGGGCCGCGCCGAGCGCGGCGACGATCAGTCCGGCCGTGGTCAGCACCAGAGCCGGACCCGGGTAGGTCGGCACCGTCACGGCGCTCGCGGGGGGCGTTACGGTGACCGTGGCCGTCACCAGCGCCAGGACGAAACCGACCGCCGCGACCATCAGTGCCGTGGGCACGAGTCGGGAGTCGCGGATCCGCAGCACGGCGGCGAGCCCGGCCACCACGATGCCGACCCCCAGCAGCACGGGTGCGGCACCGACTCCGCCCGGCGACAGGAACAACGTCCCCCACGGCCGCGGGACCGGGGCCGGGACCGTGGTCCCGGCCTCCAGCAGCACCAGGCTCGGGTGCCGCAGCAGCTCGCCGCTCCACGGCACCAGGAGCAACGCCGGACCCACGACGACCGCGAGCAGCCGGAGCCGGCCGGTGAGATCGCGGACCCAGGTGAGGCCGGCGGCCACCGCCAGCGCCAGCGTGGCCAGCCAGACCACGGGGGTGAACGCCTCGGCGACCGCCAGCAGGAGGACGAGCGTCGCCGTCGCCCGCCAGGTGCCGGGCCGCGACGGCGTGCCCAGCGTGCGCCAGGCCGCGAGACCGATCAGCGGCACGGTGACCGCCAGGGCCGCCGTGCCAAGCCGACCCTGGGCGATCCCGCCGAGCAGGGCCGGCGTCAAGGCGTAGGCCGCGCTGGCCCAGACCCGGAGCCGACGGGAGACGCCCAGCGGGCCGAGCGCGATGTAGGCCAGGAGCCCGGACAGCGGGATCGCCAGCACCAGCAGCCAGGCGACGGCCCAGCCGGCCTTGCCGAGCAGCACGGTGGCGAAACCCGCCAGGACGGCGAGGTAGGGAGGGGACGGCGTGGCGCTGCCCAGGCTGATCGGGTGCCAGGCCGCGGTGTAGGTCGACCAGAGGTCGGAGGATCCGTCGGGCGCGGGCAGCAACGCTCCGCCGAGCAGCGAACCCCCGGCGAACAGCGACCGCCAGGCGGCCAGCGCGACCACGAGCAGGGCGAGCACCAGACCGACGACCGGCCGTCGGGCGAGGGCCAGCCATCGGCCGAAGGTGTCGGGCTCGTAGTCGCTGCCTTCGTCGAGTGGGCCGGACTCGACCACCCCCACGTCACCGGGCCGGTCCGAGACCGGCGCAGTCGCCGCCAGGAGCGTGGTGACCGTGCCGCCGAACGCCTCGGCAGCCTGACGCGCCTGCCGTCCGGGCGGCGGGAAGAGCTCGCGGATCGACGACGACCTCACGGTCGCGGTGGTGGCCCGCGCGGCGCGGGCCCGCCGAAGGGTTCGCAGCTGCACCAGGACGTCCATGGCCCGCAGCTCGTCGACGGCGTCCTGCGGCGCCTTGGCGACCAGGAACCCGGCCGCGCGGATCAACGATCCCGCCACGAGTCGCACCCACACCAGCGGCAGCCAGACGCCTGGCTTGTTGGCCAGCAACACGTACAGCGCCGAGCGACGGTCGGTGAGCCGGGCGCGGTCAGCATCGACCGGTTCCGCGCGACGACCGCGCGCGGCGGCCTCCACGTGCCGCACGACGGCGTCGGTGACGACGGTGACGCGATGCCCCGCGAGGTTGGCCCGCCAGCCCAGGTCGACGTCCTCGCGAAACAGCGGCAGCTGCGGATCGAAGCCGCCCAGGTCGTCCCAGACGTCGCGACGGATCAGTGCGCCGGCGCTGCCCACGGCGAGCACGTCGTGCTGGCCGTCGTGCTGGCCCTGGTCCATCTCGCGCCGCTCGAGGCCGGTCTCGCGGCGACCTGAGCCACTGATCGTGACGCCGACCTCGAGCAGGCGTCGAGAGTCGTCCCAGCCGAGCACTTTCGGACCGACCACCGCCAACGAGGGGGCGAGGTCGGCCGCGGTGAGCAGCCGCTCCAAGGCGTCGGCCGCCGGCACGGAGTCGTCGTGCAGCACCCAGATCCAAGACCTGGTCGCCGAGGTGGCCGAGGCGGCGCGCGGGCCGACACCGGCATGCACGGCGGCCGCGAAGCCGGTGTCGGGGTGAACCTGACGCAGGGCGTCGTCGCCGAGCGCGCCGGTCAGCACGGCGACCGAGCTGTCGGTGGAGCCGGTGTCCACCGCGACCACGCGATCGACCGGTCGGGTCTGAGCGGCGATCCCGGCGAGGGTGCGCGGAAGCCAGCGGGCTCCGTCGTGGCTGACCAGGACCACCTGGACGTCGTGCCCGGACAGGTCGCGCGGCGGCTCGGGCTCGTCGGGCGCGAAGGCCTCGGCGAAGACGTCGGCGAACGACGGTTCGTCGCTGGGGTTCTGATCCGGCTCGACCGGACCCGGCACGGGCGCGTCGGCGGTGCCGCCGGCGGCATCCGGGGCGTGAGCGTCGGTGCCGTCGGTCGCGGCTGCAGGGTTCGTCATCGCTGGTGGGGGTCGACCGACATGGGCGGCCGACCGTCGCCCCAGCCTACGCGACCGGCACAGGTGCTCCGGTCTGAGTCAGACGGCCTGCTTCTTCAGCCGGCGCCGTTCGCGCTCGGACAGACCACCCCAGATGCCGAACCGCTCGTCGTGGCCCAAGGCGTACTCCAGGCACTCTGCGCGCACCTCGCAGCCGAGGCAGACCTTCTTGGCTTCCCGAGTCGATCCCCCCTTCTCGGGGAAGAACGCCTCGGGGTCGGTCTGAGCGCACAAGGCACGCTCCTGCCAACCCAGCTCGGACGTGTCCGGACCTTCTTCGGTGTAGTGCAGTGTGAAGACGACCTCACCCACTGCGCCCCTCCTCGACCCTGGGGGTTGTGCGACGGGATGGCTTGCTGGGCACTCGACCACGCTCTGCGCAGCAACCCGGAACGACACGGGGAGAATTACATGGGTGTCATCCGGTCCACGTCAAGCCGTAGGCCCACATTCGTGACCCGCTCGTCACCTCAGCGGGTAGTCGCAGCGTCACTCAGCGTGATGATGGGGGTCGAGGGACGGGCCAGATCGGCCGGTACTCCGGCCCGGCTCAGGGCCCGTCGACGCACCTCGTCGGGCACCTCGCCGTACGTGGTGGTCCGCTGCCTGGCGGGTCGCCCGATGCCCGCGGCGATGGCGTCGAGCTGCCCGACCGTCTGGGCCGAGCCGTGCGGGGAGCCGGCCATCCGGCTGATCGTCTCCTCCATGAGCGTGCCGCCGAGGTCGTCCGCGCCGCCGCGGAGCATGACCCGGGCGCCCTGGGGACCGAGTTTCACCCACGACACCTGCACATGGTCGATCCGGGTGTGCAGGAAGACCCGCGCGGCGGCATGGACCGCGCGGTTCTCACGCGCGGTTGGCCCCGGGCGGGCGATCCCGGCAAGGTAGACCGGCGCGTTCTGGTGGACGAATGGAAGGGGCACGAACTCGGTGAAGCCCGACGTACGGTCCTGGATCTCGGCGATCACCCGCAGGTGGGTGAGCCAGTGCCCGGGAACGTCGACGTGGCCGAACATCATCGTCGCGCTGCTGCGCAGCCCGGCGCGATGCGCAGCCGTCACCACGTCGACCCAGGTGGCCGCCGGCAGCTTGCCCTTGGTCAGCACCCACCGCACGTCGTCGTCGAGGATCTCGGCGGCGGTCCCCGGAATGGTGTCCAGACCGGCGTCGACCAGGGACTGCAGGAAGTCGGGCACGGACTGGTCGGTGCGCGCCGCGCCGTTGACGATCTCCATGGGGCTGAAGGCGTGCACGTGAAGGGCGGGAACGCGTTGCTTGACCGCGCGGGCGAGGTCGGCGTAAGCCGTGCCCGGCAGCCCGGGGTCGATCCCGCCCTGCATGCAGACCTCGGTGGCGCCGGCGTCCCACGCCGCAGCGGCCCGGTCGGCGACCTCGTCGAGCGAGAGCGTGTAGGCGTCGGCATCGGTGCGACGTTGCGCGAACGCGCAGAACCGGCACCCCGTGTAGCAGACGTTGGTGAAGTTGATGTTCCGGTTGACGACGTAGGTGACGGTGTCGCCGACCACGTCCCGCCGGATGTCGTCGGCGATACCGGCGAAGGCGTCGAGCCCGACGCCGTCGGCGTGCAAGAGGGCCAGCGCATCGGCCTCGTGGGCAGGGTCGAGGAGGGTGGCCGGTTCGCTGGCCGCGCGGTCCAGAGCACGGCGCAGCTCGGCGTCGATCCGCTCGACCGCGACCGGCGCGCCGGCGACCGCCACGGGGATCGCGTCACGCAACGCGTCCCAGTCGCCGTAGACCTCGTCGAAGTCGCTGCGCCGGTCGTCGGTGCGACCCACGGTGTCGACGCCCACGTGCAGGTCGATCCGCCCGGTGCTCCCCCACTGCGGGTCGGGTTCCTGCCACGGCCGACCCGTGGGGCGCCGACCCTCGATCGCCAGGCCGGTGTGCGGATCGGCCAGTGCGGTGACGTGCGGGAGCACTCGCGGGTCGAGCCATGGTTCGCCGCGCCGGACGTACTCCGGGTGGACCGTGAGCCGCTCGCGCAGGGTGAAACCGGCCGCAGCCGTGACTGCGGCGAGGTCGGTGAGGTGCGGCCACGGGCGTTCCGGGTTCACGTGGTCCGGTGTCAGCGGACTCACGCCGCCCCAGTCGTCGACGCCGGCCCGGATCAGCACCGGCAGTTCGTCGGGTCGACTGAGGTTGGGCGGCACCTGTACGCGCATCGTCGGCCCGAGCACCAGACGTGCGGTCGCGACAGTCGCCACGAACTCGTCGAAGGCGACGTCGTCGACGTGTCGCATCGCCGTGTCGGCCTTGGCCCGGAAGTTCTGCACGATCACTTCCTGCACGTGACCGGACGCACGTGCTGTCGACCTCAACGCCAACAGCGACTCGGCCCGCTCCACGAGATTCTCGCCGATCCCCACCAGGAGACCGGTCGTGAACGGGATCGCGCTGCGCCCGGCGTCGTCCAGCACACGCAGCCGGACACGCGGCTCCTTGTCGGGCGATCCGTGGTGCGGGCCACCCGGCTCCTGCCACAGTCGCTCGCTGGTCGTCTCCAGCATCAGGCCCATGGACGGCGCCACCGGCTTGAGCCGCTGCAGGTCTTCCCACGTCATCACGCCGGGATTCAGATGCGGCAGGAGGCCGGTCTCCTCGAGCACCAGGATCGCCATCGCCCGCACGTAGGCCAACGTGGAGTCGTAGCCGCGCGCGTCGAGCCACTCCCGCGCCTGCGGCCAGCGGTCCTCGGGACGGTCGCCCAGGGTGAACAGCGCCTCCTTGCACTCCAGCGCCGCGCCCTCGGACGCGATCGCAAGCACCTCGTCGGGAGACAGGAACGGAGCCGCAAGCTTGGCCGGCGCGGTGGCGAATGTGCAGTAGTGGCAACGGTCTCGGCACAACCGGGTCAGCGGCACGAAGACCTTGCGCGAGTACGTGACGACACCTGCCCGGCCGACGTCGCGCAGTCCTGCGTCGCGGACCGCGGACGCGAGGCCGAGCATCCGCTCCAGGTCGTCGCCACGCGCACCGAGCAGAGCCGTGACCTCGCCCACGTCGAGCGACTTGCCGTCGCGGGCGCGGGCAAGAGCCCGCCGGATGGCATGGTCCGCCGACGAGTCCGACACGTCGTCAACCTACGTCAGGCGGCCGAGCCGCTCCATGCGACGGTGACGACGTCGCGGTGCTGTCCCGGCGGAAGCTCCGCGATCGCCACGCGGACCTCGGGAATCCGGTCGTCGGGCAGGCAGAGGCGGCGCGCCACCAGGGCAGCCCGCTCGTCCAACGGGGTCAGGTCGAGGTCCTCGCGTTGCCAGCGGTACCTGACCAGCCCGCGCACCTTCAGGTCCCGCAGGATCGCGACCAGGTCGTCGGAGGTCGGCCGAGTGGGTCGCGGGAGTCCCCAGAACTGCTCCCACAGCGGGCTCATCCAGGTGAGCGGATGGGTCGGTGGCAGCTCCAGGACCACGCCCCGACGGGCGTGCTCGGTGAACGCCTCGAGGACCGGCACGACGTCGGCCACGTCGTAGACCAGGTGATGGGCCACGACCACGTCGTGCACACCGACCGCTCGGGCGAGGTCGGGCCACCGCCCCTCGACGGTCACCGCGTCGACCCCCTGCAGCGCGGCCCGGGACCGGAACGCGTCGAGCATCTCCGCGCTCGGGTCGACACCGGTGATCAAGCGGGCCCGACCGGCCAACGGCAGCGATGCCGCCCCGGCGCCGACGCCGACGTCGAGGACCGACCCGCCGTCGGGCAGCAGGCTCGCCGCCCGCTCGTACGACCAGCCGCGCGGGTGCGCAACCGCCTGGTCGGCGCGACCGGCGAACCGCGAGACCGGATGACCCCACGGCGACTGCGGCGCCTGGTCGAGGATCTGCGGCGGGATCGCCCAGTCGGCGAGGTCGGCGGCCCACTGCTGCGCTCGGGTGGTCATGGCGCCAAGTCTTACGACCCCACGGTGACGACGTCGACCGGGGTCGGGGCCTGGCGTGGCAGAAGTGTCTTCTGGTACCAACCCTTGATGGGTTCGCAGCCGAACGCCCGCAACCGTCTGCCGCGGTCGCGGCTCGAGGCGTTCAGCGACGGCGTGTTCGCGATCGCCGCCACGTTGTTGGTGATCGAGGTCCACGTCCCCGACGTCGGCAGCCCGGGCAGCGGGTCGCTCGCCCACGCGCTCCTGGACCAGTGGCAGTCGTACGCGGCCTACGCGGTGTCGTTCGCGGTGATCGGGATCATGTGGGTCAATCATCACGCGACGTTCGACCGGGTCGCCTCGGTCGACCGCACCCTGTTGTTCCTGAACCTGCTTCTGCTGGGCTTCGTCGCGTTCATCCCCTTTCCCACGGCAGTCCTGGCCACCTACCTGAAGACGGGCGTGAACGCGTACTCGCGCACGGCCGCGGTCTTCTACAGCCTGGTGATGTTGGCTGTGTCGGTCGGCTTCGTCCTGTGCTGGTACTACCTCGGGCGGCACCCGGACCTGCTGCGGGCGGACGTCGAACCACATGCCGCACGGGTCGCGGTTCGGCGGGCCCTGTTCGGGGTGGTCGTGTACCTGGTGACCATCCCGATCGCGCTGATCAACCCCTACCTGGCACTGGGCGCGTATGCCGCGCTGGCGCTGTTCTTCGTGTTCGCCGAGCGACCCGCGCGCGCCGTCCTCGACTGACCGCTGCGAGGATGCCCGCATGCGCATCACCGCACTCGCCGGAGGCACCGGCGGCGCCCGCTTCCTGAGGGGGTTGCTCGCCGACCTCGCCGGACGCGCGTCGGACGGCGGGCAGCCGCACGAGGTGACGGTGATCGGCAACACCGCCGACGACATCACGTTGTTCGGGTTGCGGGTCTGCCCCGACCTGGACACGGTGATGTACACCCTGGGCGGCGGCATCCACGAGGAACAGGGCTGGGGCCGCACCGACGAGACGTTCACGGTGCTCGAGGAGCTGCGCGCCTACGACGTCCCGCCCGACTGGTTCGGTCTCGGCGACCGCGACATCGCCACGCACATCGTCCGCACCCAGATGCTGCGAGCCGGGTGGCCGCTGTCCGAGGTCACGCACGCGCTGTGCGAGCGGTGGCGGCCAGGTGTGCGCCTGCTGCCCATGAGCGACGAACCGGTGGAGACGCACGTGGTGGTCGACGACCCGCAGGTCCCGGGTGGCCGGCACGCGGTGCACTTCCAGGAGTGGTGGGTGCGCCGTCACGCGGAGCCTAAGGCGCACGAGTTCGTCTTCCTCGGAGCCGATCGGGCGCGACCGGCACCTGGCGTCCTCGCGGCGGTCGCGGACGCCGACGTGGTGCTGCTCCCTCCCTCGAACCCGGTGGTCAGCATCGGGGCGGTGCTGCAGGTTCCGGGCCTTCGTGACGCACTGGGCAGCACGGGGGCGCCGGTGGTGGGGGTCTCACCGATCATCGGCGGAGCACCGGTGCGCGGGATGGCCGACGCCTGCCTGACGGCGATCGGCGTGCAGACATCGGCATCGGGGGTCGCCGCCCACTACGGGGCGCGCGTCGCAGGAGGACTGCTCGACGGCTGGCTCGTCGACGTCACCGACGAGACCGCGCCGGCGCCGGCCGGCGTGGTGCAGCGGTCACGACCACTGCTCATGACCGACGTGTCCACCGCTGCGGCGATCGCTGGCGCCGCGCTCGACCTGGCACTCGACCTCGCTCGCGAGCTGCACCGGTGAGGCCATGAGCGGCTTCCGCGTCTTCGCCGTGCAAGGCATCGGCGAAGTACACGCAGGTGACGACCTCGCTCAGCTCATCGCGGCCACCGATGCCGGGCTGCAGACCGGTGACGTCGTCGTGGTGACGAGCAAGGTGGTCAGCAAGGCCGAGGGCCGGGTGGTCACGGGTGCCGACCGCGACGAGGTGATCGACCTCGAGTCGGTGCGCACCGTTGCGCGCCGTGGGCCACTGCGCATCGTCCAGACCAGGCACGGACTGGTCCTTGCGGCAGCCGGTGTCGACGAGAGCAACACCTCACCCGGGACGCTCGTGCTGCTGCCGATCGACCCCGACGAGTCGGCGCGCACGTTGCGCAACGGGCTGCGCGTCCGGCTCGGGGTGGACGTCGCAGTGGTCGTGTCCGACACCCTCGGTCGACCGTGGCGACGCGGACAGACCGACGCGGCGATCGGAGCCGCCGGGTTGCGGGTGCTCGAGGACCTGAGGGGCACCTTCGACACCCACGGCAACCGGCTCGAGGTCACCGAGCTGGCCGTCGCCGACGAGATCGCCGCAGCCGCCGAGCTCGTCATGGGCAAGGCGCTCGGACATCCGGTGGCGGTCGTCCGCGGTCTCGACCACCTGGTCACCGCCGACGACGGCCCCGGGGCGGCGGCGCTGGTGCGTGGGCGGGACGAGGACCTGTTCCCGCTCGGCACCTATGAGGTCCTGGGCGCGCGCCGGACCGTGCGTGACTTCGCGGACCGTTTGGTGCCCGTGGCGGCGGTCGAGGCCGCAGTGGCCGACGCCGTCACCGCACCGGCGCCGCACCACACGACGCCGTGGCGCTTCGTCCTGGTCGAGGATGCGAGGGAGCGGGAGCGGCTGCTCGACGCGATGGCCGACCAGTGGGCGGCGGACCTGCGTCACGACGGGTACGACGACGCCGCCGTCGAACGCCGGCTGCGCCGCGGTGGCGTGCTGCGACGGGCGCCGTTCCTCGTCGTGCCGTGTCTGGTTGGCGACGGCGCCCACTCGTACCCCGACGAACGGCGCGCAGCCGCCGAGCAGGCCATGTTCTTGGTGGCGATGGGAGCCGGCGTCGAGAACTTCCTGGTGTCGTTGGCCGCCCGCGGGCTCGGCTCGGCGTGGGTGTCGTCGACGATGTTCTGTCCCGACGTGGTGCGCGACGTGCTCGGGCTGGAGACGTCCTGGCAACCCATGGGGGCGGTCGCCGTCGGGTATGCCGCGCATCCGCCACCGCCGCGTCCGACCCGATCGGCCGAAGCGCTGATCGTCCGTCGCTGACCCACCCGAGCGGTTCGACGAGAGGGAGACCCCAGATGGCTGCGAGCAGACCGGCCGGCACACTCGCCGGGACGAGTTGGCACCTGGTGGCCCACCGGGTCGCCGACGAGATGGTTCCCGCGCTCACCACGCCGGCTTCGACGCTGGTCGTCGAGGACGAGCGGCTGCACGGGACCACCGGAGTGAACGACTTCAACGGCGGTTACACGACCGACGGCCAGATGCTGTCGCTGGGAGCGATCGCCATGACGCTGAAGGCCGGGTTCGGTGCAGCGGCAGACCAGGAAGCGGCCGTCGTGGCGGCGTTGGGCGCGGTCGCGGCCTTCCGCCTCGACGAGGGCGAGCTCGTCCTGGTCGACGCCGGCGGGGACGAGCTGCTCCGGTACGAACCGTTGGCCGCCGCGCCGCTGCTCGACACCGTGTGGGACGTCCTGCTCTTCCGCGTCGGCGACGCGTTGACGTCTCCGTTGGCCGGCAGCGAGGTGAGCCTGCTGTTCGCGGCCGACGGCGGGGTGAGCGGATCCACGGGGTGCAACCGGTTCCACGGCCAGTACGTGCTCGATGCCGACGAGCTGGCGTTCGCGCCGCTGGCGACCACCCGGATGATCGGCTCGCCCGAGCTCATGGAGCAGGAGATGGCGTTCCTGTCCGCGCTGACGGCGGTGGCGCGCGCCGACGTGACCGGGGACCGGTTGCGGCTGTGCGACCTCGACGGGGCGACGGTGGTGGACGCCCGAGCCCACTGATCAAGGCGGCGGTTCGGCGATCGCGGAATCTGTCGGACCCGTTGGCTAGCGTCTGTGGCGCCGATCAATCGGCGGTCAACAGGCGGCGAGTTCGCCCGCGCACAACGCCGCGCCCTGTGGGCCCGCGACCGCGGGTGCCGGTTCCCGGGGTGCGGTGCTCCGTGGACGCACGCTCACCACGTCGTCCCCTGGCAGCAGGGTAGTCCGACGAATCTGGGCTCGGCCGTGTTGGTCTGCGGGATCCACCACCGTCGCGTGCACGAGGACGGATGGCGGGTCGAGGTGGTCGACGCGGTCCGCGGGACCAACGGACCGGTCGACTTCGTCGATCCGGGCGGTGGCCGCCGGGTCAGCGAGTCGGCCAGTGCTCGCTGGCCGGTGCCGATCCACCTGCTGCGCGATCCGACGGTCGCCGGGGCCCGCGCGCCATGACCGCGGTCTCGAAGCCGCGGGCTCAGGAGTGGAGGCGGTGGGCCGGCGGGGAGTAGCGCGGTCCGCGTCGAGGCGCGAAGACGTGCCCGAGCTCGAACAGTCGCTGCACCCGGTAGCGATGTCCGCGCCACGGTTCGAGGAGGCGCAGCATCGCGGCGTCGTCCCCGCGCTGCCCGGTGAGCGCCCAGCAGACGTCGGCCGCCAGGTGGAAGTCACCGATGCTGATCGCGTCGGCGTCGCCGTGCGCCCGCTGCCGGATCTCGGCGGAGGTCCAGGGGCCGACACCCGGCAGCGACTGCAGGGCACGATCGACGTCGGCTGCGGTCGGGGTCGTGAGCGTGCGTTCCAGTGACTCGGCGGTGGCCGCGACCGCCTGCAGCGTGCGGGCCCGGTGGGGCGTGACGTTGGCAGCGAGCAGCTCGGACTGCGAGATCCGTCGCCATCGCACCGGCGCCGGCGGCACGTACATCCCGGTCGGCGTCGGTCCGGGGGCCGCAGTTCCGAAGCGGCGCACCAGGAGCCGCCACGACTCAGCGGCCTCCCTGCCGGTCACCTTCTGGCCGAGGACCGCGCTCACGGCCGCCTCGAGGACTCGGCGCGTCTGCGGCACCCGTGTGCCCGGGAAGCGTCGGTCCAGGGCGGTGACCAGCGGGTGGGCCGCAGCGGCGAAGCCGGTCCGATCGTCGCTCGCCCCGAGCAGCTCCGGGACGCCGTCGAGCAGCCACTGCGCTCCCGACCCCCAGGCGTCGGCCAGCACGGGCGCCTCGAGCACGGGTCGCCCCGGGGCCCGACGCAGGCGCACCGACGCGGCCCCGGCGGGGGTCCAGGTCGCCCACCACAGTTCCCCGCCCGGCGTGCGCCGGAAGGTCGGGTCGTGGGGGCCGTGGCCCAGGGCCCCAAGAGTCGCCAGCAGGTCCAGTGGCCCGTCAGGTTGCCAGCTGAGGTCGTTCATTCGTCGCTGGAGAACCGGATCCCGCCGTCGGGGACCACCACGTCGGGCCAGACCCGGGCGCCACCCACGAGCTCGACGTCAGTGCCGATCCGCACCCGGTCGCCGAGCACCGAGTCACAGACGAGGGTCCGGGCTCCGACCTCGGCGCCGTGACCCACGACGGATGACAGCACGCGGGCACCCGGACCGACCGTGCAGCCGTCGAGCAGCACGCTCCCTTCCACGATGGCGTTCTCGGCGACGACTGCGCCCGCGCCCACGACACTGCCCCCGCGCACCTCGGCCGAGCCGACGACCGACGCCCCAGGCAGCAGCAGGGCATCGCCGACCGGACCCGGCAGCGCCGAGGAGACGGCGATCCCCTGGACCAGGTCTCGCGAACCACGGACGAAGGCGGCCGGCGTGCCGAGGTCGAGCCAGTAGGCCGTCTCCTTGAACGCCCACACACCGGCCCCTGAGGCCAGCAGTCCGGGGAACGTCTCGCGTTCGACCGACACGGGCCGGCCGGTGGGGATGCGGTCGATCACCGACCGGGAGAACACGTAGGCGCCCGCGTTGATCCAGTTGGTCACGGGCTCGGGCATCTTCTCCAGGAAGGCCTGCACCCGGCCGGCTTCGTCGGTGGGCACGCATCCGAACGCGCGTGCATCGTCGACCTCGACCAGGTGCAGGGTCACGTCGGCACCGGTGGCCCGGTGCTGCCCCACCTGGCCGGCCAGGTCGTGGTCGGACAGCACGTCCCCGTTCAGAATCACCACCGGGTCGTCGGGCCCGCTCACCAGCAGGTCGGCGACGTTGCGAATCGCCCCACCCGTCCCGAGCGGATCGGTCTCCTCCACGCAGTCCAGCCGCAGCCCGAACGCGCTGCCGTCGCCGAAGTACTCGACGAACACCTGTGGCTGGTACGACGTCGCCAGCACGACGTGGTCGACGCCGGCGTCGTGCAGCTTGGCGATCTGGTGGTGCAGGAAAGGGACGCCGGCCACGGGCAGCATCGGCTTCGGCGTGCCGACTGTGAGCGGACGAAGCCGGGTCCCGCGCCCACCGACGAGGAGGACGGCTTCGAGCATGGCGGCGAGCCTACGAGGTCGCTGCGATCCGCCACCAGGTGCTCTTCAGCCCCAACGTCCACCGGAAGGTGTCCGGGCTGACGACCACCGAGCCGGCGGTGCCGCGCAGCCGCAGCGCGGTGACCCGTCCACCCCAACGGCCGAGTCCGTCGCGCGCCGCAACGACCACGGCCTTCAGCCGCCCGATCTGGGGCCAGTCGGCCTCGATCGTGCCGGCCGTGACCGTGGTGTCCCAGGCGTGGCCCCAGTTGGCCGCGCCGGTGACGATGCCGTCGTAGGGATCGGGTCGAGCCACGAGGTACGGGTGCGAGCCGGCGACCGTGTAGCCCCCGTCCGCGGAGGAGAACATCGCCAGGACCGGGTCCCCGTGGTAGCTCAGGTACTGGCCGGCGGTGGCGTCGACGGCGGCGTTCTGGCTGGCGGACTCCCAGGCGACCCCGCCGTAGGACTGGCAGGTGGTGTCGCAGATGTCCCACGGCGCACCGGTGTGACGGGCGATCTGGCGCAGCAGCAGGGCATACGAGCGGGCGGCGACCGCCTGCGCGCGGTAAGCGGCGCGGGTCCAGCCGTCGGGAACCTCCGCGCCCACCACCCCGTACAGGTACTGCTGAAGCCGCACGACGTTGACCGCCGCGACCCCGGAACCGTAGGGCTGGACCCGCAGGTAGCCGTGGTAGTCGCGGTCGGCGCCTCCGTTGCGAACGGTCACCCTGCTTGCGTCCGGCGTCGGCGTCGCCGCCGAGGTGGATCCAGCGGGGGCCGGGGCGGCGGTACCGAGCACGATCGCCTTGGGCTGGGCGGGGACGACCACGCGATGGGCCCGGGCACTGATCGCCACCAACGCCAGTCCCTGGTCGCTGCGCACCACGCGGTACGCGGTGACGCGAGCGCCGCCGGCTCGCCTCGGCAACGCCGCGAACGGCTGGCGGGCGACGTGGGCGAACGTGGTGTTGGCGGCGGCGACCGTCACGGCCGCTCGGCCGTGGATCTGGGTGGGGGCCGCCGACAGGTGCACCCGGATGCCCGTGGTCATGGGCGTCGACGCGAACCTCGTGCCGGGGTAGTAGAAGGCCAGGATCTGCTGGTAAGTCTTGCCGGACCGACCCATGCCCTCGGCGCCGAACTGGGACATCCCGATCCCGTGTCCGAAGCCGCGCCCGACGAACGTGAGCCGCCCGTCGGTGGGCCGTGGGTACACCTCGGCCGCCTGTGCAGCCGTGGCAACCAGCACCCCGGCGACCCCTGCCGACGCCACGACACCGGCGACGGTGAGTGCGGCGGCCCAGGACGACGGTCGTCGCCGGATCATCGCCTCGGCCACGTGGCGGACCTCCGGTTGCGAAGCGGTGACGCCCGATGAGCCGGCGCGCCAGGGGACGGCCGCCGCGAGCGGTGGCCCGTGTGGTCCATCGGCAGGTTCAGCGAATCCCTTCACCCTCCCGGTGCGACGACCCCCTGTCCACCCTGGCCGGGTGCCGACGGCCGAATCCTTCGATCTCAGCGCAACCAGCCCACCACGTCCATCGTGACCGCGGCGCGTCCCCGTCCGTTGTGCACCCGGATCGCCCCGGTCGGGCTGAGCCGGACCACGACCATCGAGGTGCCCGGCGTCCCGGCTGCGGTCACGAGGTCGGCCGTCCTCGGCCGGGAGGCGTCGGCCGCGTACACGGACAGCCTCGAGGCCTCGGACTGGGCCCGCACGCCCAGCTGCACCACCACGTACCGGGCCCGGGGCGGCACGCCCACCGTGTGGCCGGCGACCGGTTGCCGCAGGACGGCACCGGGGGCCAGCACCTTGCCGGACAGGAGCTGGCGTGGGCCGTCGGTGTGCCACCGGGCTCCGGTGCCCGTCACCTGGTAGCCGGTGACGCTGACGCTGACCAGCCCCGGCGCGTCTGCCGCGAGGTCGATCCGGTCGTTGGCCCCGAGCGGGACGAGCACGCGGTGGGTGGAGATCTGACGGGGAGTGGTGACGATCTGCGGCGGGAGCGGCCGCTTGGCGCCGTCGGCCCACACCCACAGCCGCTGCGCCTGGGAGTCGCCTCGGGTCCGCACCTGCAGCCAGGCCGCGACCGCGCCGGCCGGGACCGGGGAGGCGGAGGTCGCCAGGCTGACCGGGGTCGGCCCCGAGACGCTCAGCGGGGTTCCCGCCCCGGCCACGGTGACCGGCCGGACGGGCACGTAGCCGCTGCCCGAGGCCGGCGCGGACCCGCTGCCGGTGGTGAAGTAGCCCACCACGTCGACGGTCACCGGCGCTGCCCCGCCGCTGTTGGTCACCGACACCTGCCCGTCCCGTCCGGGTGCGACCACCGTCAGGGCCTGGCCGGGGCTGTGCGCCCGCAGTCGAAGCGTCTCGCCGGCTCCGGCCGCCAGCGACGGCTTGACGCTGAGCCGCACCGTCCGGGCGGCGCACGTGGTGCGCAGCGACAGGACCACCGCACTGACGCCCTCTGCCGGCACGCCGGCCCGACCGAGCACCGGAAGGTCCAGGCGCCCGTTGTGGGCCAGGACGTACGGCGTGGCGGTGCCCACCCCCGTCTGGGTGTTGAGCAGCATCGTGGGCGCGACCGGGGTGAACCACCCGGCCGGCCCGCTGCCACGCACCCCCGAGCCGCCGTTCCCGGGGGACGCGGCGCCGACGACCACCTGACGGGCCCAGCTCACCGAGCGGGAGCGCCCGGCCCAGCTGTCGAGCTGCAGCAGGTAGGAACCGGGCAGGACCGGGTTGCCGGCGTCGTCCAGGCCGTGCCAGGCCACCGAGATCGGCTGCCGACGGGTGGCCGTGCCGGTCAGGGTGCGTACTGGCGCGGTCCCGCACGACGGGGTCACCGTCAGCTGCCAGTGCTGCCGCTTCATCACCTTGCTGGTGACGGTGAACGACGAACGACCCGCGGTGGCGCCGACCCGCCGGGAGGTCGAGGCGAGTCCCGGGTTGACCAGGTTGGCCCCCATATAGGCCGTGGTCTTGCTCCGGATCGTGTCCAGCTGGGCGTAGAGGTGCCCACCCGGACAGGCCGTCAGGTCGGCGTCGCGGTGTCCGGAGATCACCCGGAACCGGACCCTCTTCCCGATCGGGAACTTCGTCCCCCCGTCGGCGTCGGTCAGCGTCGTGTGCCCGGTGGGGTCGCGGTAGAACGCGGCCAGCCGCCAGGCGAGGAGGCGGGCGATCGCGTCGACCATCACCGCCGGGGCCGACGACGACTCGAAGTTGCCGAGCGCCGACACCGCCATGCTGTCGGTGTTGAAGCCGCCGGTCGCCCCGCCGTGGATCGCCTCGCTCAGCGAGCCCTTGCGCCCCTCGTAGATGCGGCCGTACTTGTCGACCAGGAAGTTGTAGGGCATGTCCGCGTAACCCTCGCTCATCACCGCGTACGAGTAGATGCCGCGGATCATCGCGGCCGCCTGGGCGGCCGTGTACGCCGTGGACGAGGCGGTGTGGTGGATGAACGCGGCCTTGACGGTGGTGTCGACGTACGTGGGCTCACGGATCGACTCGTCAGCACCCCACTGCTTGCGGGTGATGATCGGCGGACGGTCCCCGGCCGCCATGGCCGACGAGGCCGGAGCGGCCTGCCCCAGCGTCGCGTCGGCCGGCGACGTGCCCGGGTCGATCAGGTCGACCCGAAGGTCTTGGGGAAGCGGGCCGGAGAGCCGGTCGACGCGCACCTGCACACCGTCGGACTCCCCCACGTACAGCGGCGAGGTGCCGCCGCGGACCCCGGCCAGCTCGGCGCCGTCGGGCACGTCGTCGGTCTGCCCGCCGATCACGTGCCAGGGACCCCACCGGCCGTTCGTGCGGACCCGCACCGTCACCAGGACGTCGGCCGGCTTGGCCGTGGCGGCCCAGGTGACCCCGACGGTGGCGAATCGGGAGGTGGGAGTGGGAGCCGTCAGGACCGCGGGCGGGTGGTTCGCGGCTGCCGCCGCGGCCGCGGCGGTGCTCAGCGACTGGTCCGCGGCCAGTGGTGTGGCCAACCGGCGGGCGACGACCGCCGGCGTGCCCGCGGCCGCCGCTGCGGCGTCGACGCCGGACAGTCGGATCGTCGTCAGGCGGGCCGCGACGGGGTGCGGGGCCGCCTGCGGACGAGTGACCGTGGGAACGACGACCAGCACGGGGACGGCAACGCTGAGCGCGAACAGCGCGCCGAGGAAGCGGTGAGGGGACAGTCGCACGGCGGTCGGACCTCCGGGGCCGGTTGTCGAGCCGTACCGGTGGGCACGGGAGGGGTTCGCAGAATCGGTCGGGGTTCTTGGTTGGTATCGGCCGTCCGGTCGCAGACCTGAGCCGACCACCCCGGCCGATCCGGGCACTGGCTGGCGCCCGGCCGCTCCCCCGTCGGACCCGGTGGATCGGTCCCAGTCTGCGCGATCCCACAGCCCTGGCAACCCCCCGGTGCCGGTTGCGCCCCGTTGATCATGGGGTGGCCGTGCCCACGAATGGTCCGGGGGACCGGCGGCCTAGGGTGGCGCGGTGACCGCGCCCCGGGCCCGACCGGGAGCACCCCGACCGCTGGCCCAGCAGCTGCTGGCTCCCCTCGCCGCGGACCCCACCCGCCCGGTGCTCACCTGGTACGACGCCGGCGGCGACCAGCGGGTCGAGCTGTCGGGGGCCAGTCTGGTCAACGCCGTGGCCAAGACCACCGGACTGCTGGTCGACGAGCTCGGCCTCCAGCCCGGCGATCGGGTCGAGCTCGCGCTCCCCCCGCACTGGCAGCTGGCCGTCTGGCTGCTGGCCACCTGGGCGGCCTCCGGGGTGCCCGTGCTCGGCGTCGCCGACGACCGGCCGCCCACGGTCGTCGTGCTCGGCCCCGAGCCCGGGGAGCCGGCCGCGGCGGCCTTCGCCCGCGGGGCCGACGAGGTGGTCGCGGTCTCGCTGCACCCGCTGGGTCTGCCGTTCACGAAGCCCCTCCCCCCGCTGGTGCTCGACCACGCTGTCGCGGCCCGCAGCCACCCCGACCAGTACCCGACCGCGGGACTACCGCTGGGCGAACCTGCCCTGAACACCGCCGACGGGACCGTCACCGGCGAGCAGCTGCTGAGCCTGGCGCAGCTGCGGCGACCGCCGGGGGGCTGGCAGACCCACGACCGGGTCCTGCACACCGGTGCCCTCGACACGGCCGACGACGTGGCCCGGGCGCTCGTGGGGCCGCTGCTCGCCGGAGTCGGGCTGGTGTGGTGGCGGAACCCCGGGGCCGATCGGCTCGTCGCAGTGGTGGAGGCCGAGCGGGTGACGGTGGCCACCGCGCCGGTCGACGGGCTGCCGCCCGACGTGCGGGTGGTGTCCGACCCGCCCGTATCCTCCTGAGCACAGCCCCTCCGGTCGGCCGCTGGCCGACCGGACCCGACGAACTCACTGCAGTCCGGCCCGGCCCCGTTGGAGGCCCGGCCCTGAACCGACCGAGGCCTGGTTGACCGACGACGCAGCAACCCCTGGCGGTTCCGACCCGTCCGAGCCGGGCACCGGCGTCGCGCCGGACGCACCCCCCCGCCACCGCCTGCGACGGGTGCTGCTGACCGTCGGCGTCGTGGTGCTGACGTTGTTCGTGGCCGGCGGGGTCGCCACCTACCTGGCCTACAAGAACCTCGACAACAACATCAACTCGTTGAACGTGAACAACGAGCTGGGCAGCGACCGGCCGACCAAGGCGTCGCCGACCGCGTCGACCGCGACGCCACCGCTGAACATCCTGCTGATGGGGTCCGACACGCGCGCGGGGCAGGGGGCGGGGTTCGGGAACGCCTCCCTGCTCGCGGGAGCCCGCTCGGACACGACGATGCTGGTCCACCTGCCGGCCGACCGGAAGAGCGCGCTGGTGGTCAGCATCCCGCGCGACTCGGTGGTGCAGATCCCGGAGTGCAAGGCGAGCGACGGTTCCACCTACCCCGCCCACGAGGGAATGTTCAACGAGGCGTTCGCGATCGGCGGACCCGGCTGCACGATCAAGACCGTCGAGAGCCTCACTCACATCTACATCGACCACTTCATGGTCGTGGACTTCCGCGGCTTCCAGTCGATGGTCGACGCCCTCGGCGGGATCCAGGTCTGCCTCAACACGGCGATCGACGACCCCAAGAGCCACCTCAACCTTCCGGCCGGCATCTCCACGGTGCACGGCGAGGAGGCGCTGGCCTACGTCCGGGCGCGCTACATCGGCGACGGCAGCGACATCAGCCGGATCGGTCGGCAGCAGGCGTTCTTGTCGTCGGTGGTCAACAAGGTGCGCAGCGCAGGCACCTTGCTCAACCCGGTGAAGCTGTACCGGTTCCTCGACGCCGCCACGAAGTCGCTGACCACCGACCCCGACCTGGCGCACCTGAGTGCGCTGCGCCAGCTGGCCGGTGAGGTGCGCAACATCCCGCCGTCCAAGGTCACCTTCATGACGACGCCGTGGATGGTCGACCCGACCGATCCCAACCGGGTGGTCTGGCAGACCGACAAGACCGACCAGATCTGGCAGGCGATCCGCGACGACGCGCCGTACCCGCCACCGAGCCCGGCGCCGACCACCATGGACGGCAAGCCGCTGACCACGGCCCCGGACGCCATCGCGGTCCGGGTGCTGAACGGGTCCGGCGCCCCGAACGCCGCCACCCGGGCGGCCAACCGGTTGCGGGCCCAGGGCTACCAGATCGTCGGCGTCGGCAACGCCGAGGCCCAGGACTTCTTGTCCACGGTGGTGCGCTACTCGCCCGGATCGGAGGACGCCGCCCGGACGGTCGCGGCCTCGATCCCCGGATCGAGCCGGGTCCTGGTCGACGGTCTGGGAACAGTGGTCGAGGTCGTGGTCGGTCGCGACTGGCCCGGTGTCGTCCCGGTGGTCGTGAAGAAGTCGAGCAGCGACAACCCGGGCGTCCGCACGGCCAGCCAGAGCATCTGCAAGGTCAGCTGAGGACCAGCTCGATCGAGCCGCGTGTGGAGTTGCTCACTTTCCGCCCGTCGGCCCCGCGGGGCGCGACCACCCGCCCGGCGCGCCGGTTCTCCGGACCGACGCGGCCGGCCGTAGCCTGAATCTCTTCGTCTGGGAGGACCCCGAATGACCAGCACGCTGCCGCCGGAGCTGTCGCCTCGCGGCGACCAGGCGACGGCCAAGGCGTCCCGCCCACGGCGCCACTGGATGTCGGTCCTGGCGACGGTGGTCTCCGCGGCGATCTTCTCGGTCAGTGTCGGCGGCTGGCTGCTGTTCACCCACTACGCCGGCATGCTCAGCCACGTGCCGGGCTTGTCGCTGGCGGCCAGCGACGCCAACGGCCCGCTGAACATCCTGGTCGTCGGCTCGGACAGTCGCCTCGGGCTGACCAAGAACCAGGAGAAGCAGCTGCACACCGGAACGGTGAGCATGGCGGCCGGTCACCGCTCGGACACCATGATGCTGGTCCACGTGGCGGGCGACCGGAAGTCGGCGACCGTCGTCAGCCTGCCCCGCGACTCCTACGTGACGATCCCGGCGTACACCGACGCCCAGGGCAAGAAGCAGCCCGCGCAGAAGAACAAGCTCAACGCCGCGTTCTCCTTCGGTGGGGCACCGCTGCTGGTCAAGACGGTGGAACAGGCGACCGGGGTCACGATCGACCACTACGTCGAGATCGGGTTCGGTGGCGTGGTCAACATCGTCAACGCGGTGGGCGGCGTCGACGTCTGCCTGCCGAACGCGGTCGACGACCCCAAGAGCGGCCTGAAGCTTCCGGCCGGACGGTCCCACGTCTACGGCGACATGGGCCTGGCCTTCGTCCGCGCCCGCTACATCGACCCGCGCGCCGACCTCGGCCGCATGGAGCGCCAACAGCAGTTCCTCGGGTCCATGTTCAAGGCCGTGACCAGTGCGGGGACGATGCTCAACCCCCTGAAGCTCAACGCGTTCCTCAACGCCGTCTTGTCATCGGTCCAGACCGACAGCGGACTCGACCACGACCAGGTCCTGGCGCTGGCCAACAGCCTGCGGACGCTGAGCCCGCACTCGTTGCGGTTCCTCACGGTCCCGCTGTCCGACGTCGCCTACGACGCCGGACCGAGCGTGGGCGAGGCGGTGCTCTGGGACCAGGCGGGTGCCCAGGAGTTGTTCGACAAGATCCGCAACGACCAGCCGCTGGTCAAGGCGTCCGCCGCGGCGAAGCCGACGGTGGCGCCGGCCCAGATCTCGGTGCAGGTGCTCAACGGCAGCGCCGTCGCCGGCCTGGCCGGGCAGGCCAGCGACGACCTGGCGTCGGCCGGTTTCGTCATCGGCGCTCCGGCGGGCAACGCCGGACAGACCGACGTCACCACGACGATCGTCAAGTACGACCCGCGCTGGAGCGAGTCGCTGAAGACGCTGAAGGCGGCCTTCCCCGACGCCCAGTTCCAGTCCACCCCGGACCTGGGCGCGACGTTCACGGTGATCGTGGGGTCCGCCTACGCCGCACCCAAGGCGGTCACGGTCGCCAAGCCCAAGAACCCGGCGTTGCACACCCGCTCGGCCGCCGAGAACGTCTGCTCCTGACCCCGCCCCGAGGCACCGAACGGAAGGGCGGCGGTCTCGCCCGATCGGATCAGTCGCCTGCCGCACGAAGCGCCCGGATCTCGCTGCGCCGGGCCAGCCGGTTCTGCCGACGGATCTGGGCCTCGGCGTTGCGGCGGCGGTCGTCGCCGTCGCCGGGCGTGACCGGCGGGACCGGCCGCGGTCGACCGGCTTCGTCGACGGCGACGAACACGAGGTAGGCCGAGGCAACGTGCGTCGCGGGATCGAGCCGGTCCCACGGCTCGGCGGTCACCCGCACCCCCACCTCCATCGACGTGGATCCGCACCAGTTCACCTGCGCGTGCGCGTGGACCAGGTCGCCGACCCGCACCGGCTCGAGGAAGACCATCTCGTCCATCGACACCGTGACGGCGGGACCGCCGCTGTGGCGGCCGGCAGCCGCACCGGCCACGGAGTCGACGAGCTTCATGACCACGCCACCGTGCACGGTTCCGAGCAGGTTCACGTCCAGTGGCGACATGATCTGGCTCAGGGTCGTGCGCGAGGCGGCCATCGGCTGCGCGGCCAGCGTCATCCCGTCCCCACGACGCCTTTGAGCACCTGCCGCGCCATGACGACGCGCTGGATCTGGTTCGTCCCCTCGTAGATCTGGGTGATCTTCGCGTCCCGCATCATCCGCTCGACGGGGTAGTCCTTGGTGTAGCCGTACCCGCCGAACAGCTGAACCGCATCGGTGGTGATCTCCATGGCCGAGTCCGACGCGAAGCACTTGGCCGCCGAGGAGAAGAAGGTGAGGTCGGGGTCTCCGCGTTCGCTCTTGCCGGCGGCCTGGTAGGTGAGGGCCCGCGCCGCGGCAACCTTCATCGCCATGTCGGCGAGCATGAACTGCACCCCCTGGAACTCGGCGACGGGACGGCCGAACTGCTCGCGCTGACGGACGTAGCCGGTGGCCGCGTCGAGCGCTCCCTGGGCGATGCCCACGGCCTGCGCGGCAATGGCCAGGCGGGTGTGGTCCAGCGTCGCCATCGCGGTGGCGAACCCGGTTCCGGGTTCACCGATCATCCGGTCGGCGGGGATCCGGACGCCGTCGAAGTACACCTCGCGGGTCGGCGACCCGTGTACGCCGAGCTTGCGCTCGGGCGCTCCGAACGACACCCCGTGGTCGTCCCGGTGCACGACGAACGCGGAGATCCCGCGACTCCCGGCGGCCGGGTCGGTCACCGCCATCACGGTGTAGTACTGCGAGATGCCGGCGTTGGTGATCCATCGCTTGACCCCGTCGAGCACGTAGTGGTCGCCGTCCCGGACGGCGCGGGTCTTCATCGCTGCGGCGTCGCTGCCCGCCTCCGGCTCGCTGAGGGCGTAGGAGAACATGGCCTCGCCGCTGGCGACGGCGGGCAGGTAGCGCTGTTTGAGCTCGATCGACCCCGACAGGATCAGGCCCGTTGTCCCGAGCTTGTTCACGGCCGGAATCAAGGAGGACGACGCGCACACCCGCGCCACTTCCTCGATCACCAGCGCGGACGCCAGGGCATCGGCCCCTTGCCCGCCGAACTCGGCCGGAACGTGCACGGCATGGAAGTCGTTCTTCACCAGGGCGTCGTACACGTCCTGCGGGAACTCCCCGGTGGCGTCGATCTCGGCCGCCCGCGCAGCGATCACGTCGTCGGCAAAGGCCCGGACGGCCGCCCGCAGGGCCCGATGCTCCTCGGGCAACGTGAACACCTCGAACTGCGCCACCGACGGCTCCTCTCCTCGCGTTCCCCCTTCAGGCTAGGACCCGATCCGCCGAAGGCTGACCCGACGTCCCGTCGTCGCGCGGCACTCACCGACCCGCCAGCCGAGACGGTTAGCCTGATCGGGCCGCCGTACGTCGTGGGGGCGGACCGTCCGAACCGGTCGGATCGACGTCCAGGAGGTCCCTGTGGCACCAGCGCGCCCCACTCCTGCGCGCCTGACCGTGCTGGGCACCGGCTACCTGGGCACGACGCACGCGGCCTGCCTGGCCGAGCTCGGCTACGACGTCCTGGCCATGGACGTGGACGCCGCCAAGATCGACGCGTTGTCCGCGGGACGGCTGCCGATCTACGAACCGGGGCTGCCGGAGATGCTGGACCGCGCGTTGGCGTCGGGTCGGCTGCGGTTCACCACGTCGTACCAGGACGTCGCAGACTTCGGTGACGTCCACTTCCTGTGCGTCGGCACTCCGCAGCAGGCAGGGTCGAACGCGGCCGACGTGAGCTACGTCGAGGCGGTGGTCGAGGGCCTCGCGCCGCTGCTGACCCGCGAGACGCTGGTGGTGGGCAAGTCCACGGTCCCGGTGGGGACCGCGCCGCGCCTGGCTACCCGGATCGCGGAACTGGCCCCGATCGGTCCTGGGGCCGAGCTCGCGTGGAACCCCGAGTTCCTGCGCGAGGGCCACGCCGTGGCTGACACGTTGCACCCCGACCGGCTGGTCGTCGGGGTCGGTGGCCCCCGCGCCGAGGGCGTGCTGCGGGCGGTCTACGCGCCCCTCCTCGACGCGGGAGTACCGATCGTCGTCACGGACTACGCCACCGCAGAACTGGTGAAGTCCGCCGCCAACGCCTTCCTGGCCACGAAGATCTCGTTCATCAACGCGATGGCCGAACTGTGCGAGGCGGCCGGGGCCGACGTGGTCGAGCTCGCCGAGGCACTGGCGCACGACGACCGCATCGGGGGTCAGTTCCTGCAGGCGGGACTGGGGTTCGGCGGAGGCTGCCTGCCCAAGGACATCCGCGCCTTCATCGCGCGGGCCGGCGAGCTGGGCGTCGACCAGGCCGTGATGTTCCTGCGCGACGTCGACGAGATCAACCTGCGTCGACGGGCCCGCATGGTCGAGCTCACCCGCGAGGTGCTAGACGGCACGCTGATCGGTCACCGGGTGGCCGTGTGGGGAGCCGCGTTCAAGCCGAACTCCGACGACGTGCGCGACTCACCGGCTCTGCACGTGGCCGGTGAGCTGTCGTTGGCCGGCGCCCAGGTC
>Ga0302299_10000014_pt1 | contig 58890 bp, 51 predicted proteins | sample III_Fen_N3_4_FD_198795 | JGI IMG/M metagenome (GOLD analysis project Ga0302299, IMG submission 198795) | Peat permafrost microbial communities from Stordalen Mire near Abisko, Sweden - III_Fen_N3_4 | ecosystem: Environmental > Terrestrial > Soil > Wetlands > Permafrost | place: Sweden: Abisko...
CCGGATAGCGGACGAAGCTGCGGGTCGTCGCGGTGCCGTTGACCTCCACGCTCTGCACCGCGGCGTTGGTCGCGCTGACGCCGGCCGCGGTGATCGTGATGTTGCCGGCGGCGCGCTGGATCAGGATCGACGGGAAGCTCGGGCCGTGCAACGCCAGCGTATCGGCTCCCGGGGTCGCCGGGTACATGCCGAGCGCCGCCCATACGTACCACGCCGAGGTCGCGCCGAGATCGTCATTGCCGGGGAGGCCACCGGCGCTGGTGTTGAAGCCCTCGGTCATCACCTTGTGGACGGCGCGCGCGGTGCCCGCCGGGTTGCGCGCGAAGTTGTACGCCCACGGCACGCCGTGCTCGGGCTCGTTGCCGATGTAGAAGAACGGCGTCGTCAGGCCGCCGTTGACCTGCGTGAAGTGGTGGTCGAGCCGCTGGCTCGCCGTCGCCGGTCCGCCCATCAGATCGATCAGCGCGGCGAAGTTGTAGGTGACCATCCAGGTGTACTGCGCCGCGTTGCCCTCGGTGTATCCGCTGTTGTTGGCCGGATCGACGGGCCACGCGAACGTGCCATCGGAGTTGTGTGGGCTGATGTACGCCGAGTCGCCGTTCCACACGTTGCGCCACCACTGGGCGCGCGCCATGTAGGTCGTCGCCATCGCGGTGTTACCGAGCGCCTTGGCGAACTGCGCGACCGCGAAGTCGGACGCCGAATACTCCAGCGAGTCCGACGGATCCTCGATGACGAAGTGGTTCGCGACGTAGCCGGCCTGGCGGCCGCGGATCGAGCCGCCCTGAGTCGTGCCGCCGTTCGAGCTGTTGTTCATCAGCGTGAGCGCGGCGGCGGTATCGAAGTCGCGCACGCCGAACGCGTAGGCCGACGCCACGATGATCGGGCCCGGATCGCCGGTCATCACGAAGTTCTCCGAGCTCTCGTGCGACCACTTGGGCAGCAGGCCGCCCTGCTGGCCGTCGAGCACCATGGACTTGACGATATCGGTCATCACGTCGGGGGCGACCAGCGACACCAGCGCGGACCACGAGCGATAGATATCCCACCCCGAGTAGTTCTGGTACACGGTCATGCCGGTCGCCGTGTGGATCGCATTGTCGAACCCGTGGTACTGGCCGTTGACGTCGCTGGCCACGTTCGGGCTGGTGAACACGTGGTACAGCGCGGTGTAGAACTGCTGCTGATCCGACGCGCTGCCGCCGGTGACCTGCACGCGGTTGAGGATCTGGTTCCACGCGTCGCTCGCCGCGGCCCGGCGCGCGTCGAAGTTGAAGTCGGGGCTCTCGGTCGCCAGGTTCTGGCTGGCGTTGGCGCCGCTGACGTACGACAGCGCCACGCTGACCTGGACCACCGGGTTGGTGCGGGTATCGAACGTGACGAACCCGCCGGTGTTGACGCCGCTCGCGGCGTTCGAGCCGCTGGTGATCGTGCCGCCCGACCACGTGCCGTGCGCGGTCGGCGCGCGATCGAACGTGATGGTGAAGAAGATCGGGAACGTCTTCGACGAGCCACAGAACCCGCCGCCGGTCAGCTGGCCGGTGATCGTCGAGCCCGAGATCGCGAGCGAGCCGGACCGGCTGCCGGTCGCCATCCGGCTGGTGTTGACGAGCAGCTGCGCGGTCGCCGTCGCCGGGTAGGTCAGCCGGAGCTGGCCGGTGCGCGTCGTCGTGGTCAGCTCGACGGTCGTCGCGTAGCGATCGAGCACGGTGCGGTAGTAGCCGGGCGCCGCGGTCTCGTTCGCCTTGGTGTACGCCGAGGCGTAGCTCGTCCACGACGTGCCGGGCGACGCGCCGAGCGCGCCGGTGATCGGCAAGAGGTTCAGATCCTCGTTGTTCGGACAGCCCGCCCCATCGAAGTGGGTGAGGCTGAAGTCCTCGATCGAGGTGTCGCTGAAGCGATAGCCCGAGGGCGATCCGGTCGGGGTGTCGGGACCGAGCTGCACCATGCCGAACGGCAGCACCGGGCCGGGGTAGGTGCTACCACCGGCGCCGCCCGGGACCGGGTTGGGCGAGTTGCTGTCGTCGGTGCCGATGAAGGGATTGACGAACTGAGTCAGGTTGAGCACCGCCGCCGCCCCCGCCGTCACCGCCGACTGCCGCTCTCGCTGTTCCGCAGTGCCGACAATGGAGTCGGGTTCCGCTTCCAGCGCACAAGCACCGATATGCAGGGCACAGGTGATCGCTACCGAACCTCGTAAAATGCGCACGGGTTGCCTCCAGGGGGGGAATGGCGCCGCGCGCGCGCGCGTGATCGCGCGCGCGCACCGGTCAGTGCGGATACTGGTACGCGCGCATTGCGAACGCAAGACTCCGCGCCGCGGGAGATCGGCTGCGCATCTGATGCAAGCCAGTGCGCGAATCGCCGTGGCGCCGGGCTCGCGGGCGCCCGGCCGCGCCGCGGTCGGTCAATGGACTGCTGCGTGGTCCCGGTAAGCCGCGAGATCCGCTGGCCGCCGTCGGTCGATCTCTGCAACTGGACTCATCGTATGCTCACAGGTGCGCGAGTGTCGCCGCGACGCCAGGATAGCCGATCGCGTACCACCACCACCACGCGGCCATCATGATCGTGTGGCCGGTCAGGATGCCGACGTGACTCCACATCTCGACGCGATCGGCGCCTTGCTGAACGTAGCGCCGCCAGTGGAACGCCTCGTCGATCAGGCTGTACAGGATCGACAGCGCGGTCAGCACGCCCGCGGGGATCACCGCGGCGCGATGCGCGTAGCCCACCACGAGCAGGACGACGCTGCCGACGCCGCACGCGATCGTGATCTGGTGGACCAGCGCCTCGCCGCCCGCGATCGCGCTGCGATAGATCGTGAAGTGGCCGATCGTGTCGATCGCGATCGCCAGCGCGAACAGGCCGGCGCCGATCGGCACCAGGTACGCCTCGACCGGGTAGTCGACGCCGTGACGCGCGCCGATCGCGAGGAACCCCGCGGTCGCGCCGCAGAGCCCCGCGATCGTCGTGACCCACAGCACGTAGACGATCCAGTCGCGCCGGGTGAACAGGCGGATCCGGCCGACGTAGATCGCGAGCTCAGAGAGGAAGGACGTCATCGGGAAACCGCAGGACCCGGGTGGGGGAGCGCGGCGGGCGACCGCCGATCCGGTGGCCGATCGCGGCGGGCGCCCCGGCGAGCTGGGCGGCGCCGGCGACCGCGGCGAGCCAGGCCTTGCGCCAGGCCGGCACGATCGTGCGGCCGGCCAGCGGGTCGAAGCCGTGGCGCGCGAGCTGGTGGCCGATCTGCGCGTAGATCTGGCGCGCGGCGCGCACCGCCATGCCGGCGCGCCACGGCAGCGCCCAGATCCCGCGGTCGCCGCTGCGATAGAACCGGTCGGCCACCGCGAGCAGCCGCTCGACCGCCCGCGCGATCGCGGCGCGGGGCAGCGCCTCCACGGGCTCGCCGAGCCGCCGCCGCAGCAGGCCGGCACCGACCTCGGCGCACAGCTCGTCGGGCAGGTACAGCCGGCCGCGCGTCCAGTCCTCGGCGACGTCGCGGCAGATGTTGGTGAGCTGCATCGCGATGCCCAGGTGCGCGGCGTGGCGCAGCGCGTGGTCGTCGCGCACGCCGAACACGTGGCTCATCATCAGGCCGACCGTGCTCGCGACCTGGTAGCCATAGCCGTAGAGCTCGTCGAGCGTGGCGTACGGCGCGCCGGACGCGTCGCGCGCCATGCCATCGAGCAGCGCGCTCGGGTACGCGATCGGGATCGCGGTCTCGTCGACCACGGCGGCGAACGCGACCAGCGTGGGATCGTTCGCGGCGCCGCCCGTGTACAGCCGGGACAGCTCGTCGCGCAGCCTGGCGACCGCGGCCCCGGCGTCGGCCGGCGCGCACAGGTCGACCGCGTCGTCGGCCCGCCGGCACCACGCGTAGACCACCGCCGCGCGATCGGCGGTGCGGCGCGACAGCAGCCGGGTCGCGAGCGCGAAGCTCCTGGAGCCGGTGGCGAGCATGTGGTGGCACAGCGCGATCGCGTCGGTCGCGGGCGGCACCACGGCCAGCGCGGTCATCGCGACAACCCGGGCGCGAAGTCGCGCGCGATCAGGCCGACCGTGGCCTTGGCGGAGTTGACGACGCCGGGCACGCCCGCGCCGGGGTGGGTGCCGGCGCCGACGAGGTACAGCCCGGGGATGTCATCGTCGCGGTTGTGGGGGCGGAAGTACGCCGACTGGGTCAGCTTCGGCGCGCAGGAGAACGCCGAGCCGTGGTACGCGCGCAGCTCGGTCTCGAACGTCCGCGGCGTGATCCATTGCCGGGTGACGACGTGGCGGCGCAGATCGGGCAGCAGCGCCTCGAGCGCGGTGAGGATCCGGTCGGCGTAGCTGTCGCCGATCGCGTCCCAGTCGATCCGCGCGTGGCCCAGGTGCGGCACCGGCGAGAGCACGTAGAAGCTGCCACACCCCGGCGGCGCCAGGCTCGGATCGGTGACGTGCGGCGCGTGCAGGTACAAGCTGAAGTCGTCGGGCAGCGCCGCGCCGTCGAAGATCTCGGCGAGCAGCTCGCGGTAGCGCGGCCCGAACACCACGGTGTGGTGGACCACGTCGTCGCGATAGGCCCGGTCGGTGCCGAAATACAGCACGAACAGCGACATCGACCACGCCAGCTTCTCGAGCTTGCGCGTCCGGCGATGCGCCGCCGGGTGATCGCGAAACAGCCTGGCATAGGTGTGATGGACGTCGGCATTGGACACCACCAGATCGAACGGCTCGCCGGCGCCGGCGGGCGAGGTCACGCGGTGGCGGGGTCGGCCGGCGTCGAGATCCGCGTCGATCTTGTCGACCGGGCAGTCGAGCCGCAGCTCGCCGCCGAGCTCGCCGAATAGCCGGACCAGCGCGCCGATCAAAGCGCCGGTGCCGCCGCGCGGAAAGAACACGCCCCACTTGCGCTCGAGATAGTGAATCAGCGTGTAGATCGAGCTGGTGTCGAACGGATTGCCGCCGACCAGCAGCGAGTGAAAGCTCAGCGCCTGCCGGACCTTCTCGTCGCGCACGAACTTGCTGATCGTGGTGTAGACCGAGCGATCGGCGCGCAGCCGGACCAGGCTCGGCGCGACCTTGACCATGTCGGTGAAGTTGAGGAACGGGGTGGCCGCCAGCTTCTCGTAGCCGGTCTCGAACACCCGCTTGCTGTAGGCGACGAACGCGCGATAGCCCAGGGCGTCGGCGGGGTTGCGCGCCGCGATCTGCGCCTCCATCGCGTCGCCATCACCGTCGTAGTCGAACGCGTCGCCGTCGCCCCAGACCAGGCGGTAGAACGGCGCGACCGGGATCAGCTCGACATAGTCGGCCATGCGCTTGCCGGCGACCGTGAACAGCTCTTCGAGGCACTGCGGCGCCGTGATCACCGTGGGCCCGCCGTCGAACGTGTAGCCGCCGTCGCGGTAGACGTACGCCCGGCCGCCGGGCTGGTCGCGCGCCTCGAAGATCGTCGTCGCGAAGCCCTGGGCGGCGAGCCGGATCGCCGCCGCCAGGCCGCCGAATCCGCTGCCGATCACGGCGGCGCGAGGTGGTGATTTATCCATAACTGGTCTCCAGTCGCGCGAGCTCGGCGTCGATGACCGCGAGCATCCGCGCGTCGGCGATCGGCTCGATCGTGCGGCGCGCCGCCGCGAGCTGGCCGTGGACCTCGGCGCCGCCGCGGCGGAGCGCGAAGCCGCCGAGGAACCGCGCCAGCGGCTCGGGGTTCTCGCGGTGGCGGGCGACCTGCGCGGCCCACCGGATCCCGCGGACCCAGCTCGCGTCGTCGGCGGCCTCGGCGGCCCACACCCAGGCCCAGGTCGGTCGCAGCTGCCACAGATCCTCGCGCGACTTGTCGACCCGCCAGCTCGCCGTCACCGCGCCGAGATCGTCGAGCATCTGCAGCCCGATCCCGAGCTCCGCGCCGAACTGGCAGATCGCGCCGCGGCGATCCGGATCGGCGCCGGCCGCGATCACGCCGAACTCGGTCGCCAGCCGGGTCAACGCGCCGGCCTTCATCGCCGTGGTGCACGCGACCACCGGGCGCAGCTCGCTGCGCGCGAGCCGGGTGACGTCGTGGCCGAGGTCGAGCGCCTGGCCACGATGGCAGGCGATCACGCCGCGCAGCATGGCGCGGTGCAGCTCGATCCGGACCGCCTCGGGCACGTCGGCGCGATCGATCAGCGCGAACGCGAAGAAGTACATCCAGTTGCCGGTGTTGAGCGCGACCGGGGTCCCGTAGCTGCGGTGCAGCGCGGGCCCGCCGCGGCGGAGCTCGGCGTCGTCCTCGATGTCGTCGATCACGAGCGAGCCGGCGTGCAGGATCTCGATCGCGGCGATCAGCGCCCGCGGCGGGCCCGCCGCCGCGCCGCCGCTGAGCCGCCACGCGGTGTCGACCAGGTTGGCGCGGAACTGCTTGCTGGGCCGCGCCAGCATGTCGCGCGCGGGGCCCAGCAGCACGCGCTCCCACACCGCCGCCGGTAAGGCTTTGCCAATCTCGCGCAGCTCGTCGTCGAGCAGGTCGCACAGCGCACTCGGGACGGCGGCAATCGCAGCAACGGTCATGCGGCTTTCCTTCCAGTCAACATGGCGCGCCACGACAGACCGCGTGGCGGGCGCCCGAACAAGATGCGCGTGCGGTCGCCGGTGGTCGTACGCAGCGCGTAGAACCTGCGCACCGTCGCCTCGGGGAACCGGTAGAACCGCGCGAGCACGTGGTGGCGCTGCGCGGGGGGGAACCAGCGGAACAGCATGCGATTGAGCCGCAGCGCGAAGCCGAGCTGGCGGCGGTGCTCGGCGACCAGCGCGTCCCAGCGCGCCCCGGCGTCGTGCTGATCGGCATCGCGCGCGAGGAACGCCGCGACCCGGAGCGCGACCGGGAACGAGTAGCCGGTGGTCGGATGAAACCAGCCGCCGCGATACCCGGCGAGCACGGGGCCCGAGCCCCACGCGGGGGCGCGATCGCGCAGCTGCGGCAGCTCGAGCGGCAGCGGCAGCACGCCGTGCTCGTCGCGCACGACCTCGGTGACCGGCAGGCCGCGGCCGGCCGCGTAGCCCAGGATCTCGGCGGTGACCGCGGCGCGATCGAGCGCGGGCTCGTCGGAGAAGTACGTATCCTCGACGAGCACGCGGCGCTCGCCGAGCGGCAGCACGTACATGAAGCGAAACCCGTCGGTCTGCGGCAGCCGCGCGTCCATCAGGATCGGCCGGGTCAGGCCATGCGGCCGCGCGAGCGCGAGCTCGAGGCCGACGAACTTCTGGTAGCCGCACGCCGCGCGATCGATCGCGAGGTGCTCGGGGCCGCGCGCGTCGACCACGTGCGCCGCGTCGAGCCGGCGGCCGCCGCGCAGCACGACGTGGTCGGCCGCGATCTCGATCGCCTCTGCGCCGGTGGCCAGCTCGTAGCCCGGCCGGGTCGCGACCGCCGCGTGCACCGCGGCCGCGAGCGACGCCGACGTGGCGGCGGCATACGGCGACGCCAGCGTCCTCGCATGATCGGGGAACGCGACGTCGTAGCCGTCCCAGCGGTGGGCGAGCGCGGGCGCGATCACCTGGGCGAGCGCGGCGGGGACATCATCGGCGTGCACGCACCACGTGTGGTTGCCGCCCAGCGCGGCGGCGCGCTCCACGAGCACGACGCGGGCACCGGGGCGCGCCTCGGCCAGCGCCAGCAGCGCGACCAGGCTCTGCAGCCCGCCGCCGACCAGCACGACGTCGTGGCGCGCGGTCATGGTAGCCGCGCCCCGCATGCGATCCACGGGGCCGGGCTCGAACAGCTCATCACCCCGGCTTGGATGACGCTGCGGGCTACAGGTTACAAGCTGGGTGATTCTCGTCGTGCGCGGGAGCGCGGTGTGCGCCCGCGCCCGGGATCCGCGCCGGGGTCGTGAGCGCGCCGACCGCCTCGGAGAGAGCGCGATCGTCGGGGCCAAGCAGCCGGACCCGCCGCCCGTCGGCGCCGCTCAGCACGATCGCCGGCATCTGGTGGACGCCGAACGCGCGGACTAGCGCAGCATCGGCGTCGAACACCAGGGGGACCATTCCGGAGCTCAGAAATCGCCCCAAGAATCGCCGGTCCGGGTGTACCCGGGAGGCTGCGTAGGCCTTCACATCCGCCGCGAGCGACCGGCGCCAGGCCCAGCTGCGCTGGGCGAGTCCGATTACCTCGGTGAATGGCAGCTGCGTGGCCGGGGCTGCGCATATGCTCGAGACCGTGCCGTACACCGCGCTCCTGATCGATCTCGATCATACGCTGCTTGACTCCGACGCGTCCGAAGCACGCGCGTTCGAGCACGCCCTGGCGAGCGCGGGTGTCCGCGACGTCGCTCGCCACCTGCCGGCCTATCGTCAGATCAACGCGGCGCTGTGGGCGCGCGCCGAGCGCGGCGAGATCCAGGCGGCCCAGATCCGGACGGCGCGGTTCGCGCAGCTGGTCGCAGCCACGGGGATCGACGCATCCCCGGAGGCGCTCGCGGATGAGTTTGCCGCTGGCCTCGGCGCCTACGGCGAGCTCTACCCCGGCGCGCGCGACCTGCTCGACGCGCTCGACGCGGAGCCGGGCGTATCGCTGGCGCTGGTCACCAACGGCATCTCCGAGATCCAGCGCGCGCGGATCGAGCGGCTCGCGCTCGGCCGCTACTTCGGCGTGATCGCGATCTCGTCGGAGCTCGGCATCGCCAAGCCAGCCTCGGGAATCTTCGAGTTCGCGCTCGGCGGCCTCGGCGTCCGCGACAAGGGCACGGCCTTGATGGTCGGCGACAGCCTCAGCTCGGATATCCGGGGCGGCCGCGACGCCGGGATCGCGACCTGCTGGTACAACCCGCAGCGCCTACCGCGCGGCAGCGATGGCCTCGTCGATCACGAGATCGCCACGCACGACGCCCTGCTCGCGATCGTGCGCCGGTAGCCCGGCCTTCAACCCAGCACCTCGACGAGCTTGAGCACCATCCAGGCGAGGAAGCCCGCGGTGAGCAACACGACGGCCGCCGGCTCCACGAGCCGCCGCGGCGAGGGGCCGCGCCCGACCGACGGCCGCGCTCGCCCAGCGATCCGCTCGGCGCTCGCGTGAGCCACGTCGATCGGCGCCAGCTGGTTGCTCAACTCTGCGAGCTCTTCCCGGTCGGTCATGCGGTCCTCCACGAAGCAGGGGCTTGGTCGCCGAGCGCCTCGGCGAGCTGGGTTCGCGCGCGCGACAGCCGCTGGCGCACGGCGTCGGCGCGGATCCCGAGGATCGCGGCGACCTCGCCCGGCTGCATGCCCTCGTGGGCGATCAGCAGCACGACCTCACGGTACGCGGGCGCCAGGGCGTCGAGCGCACGCTCGAGCGCGCGCTGGCCCTCCGAGGCCGCGAGGGCTTCGAGCGGCGAGCGCTCGGTCGCGGTCGGGTCGACGTGCATCAGGTCCCCGGCGAGCTGGGCCCGGACCGCCTGCGCGCGCACCCAGCTGACCATCAGGCGATGCGCGACCGTGAACAGCCACGCACCGAGCCGGGTGTCGGCGGCGAGCTTGGTGGCGTGCTGGGCGAGGCGCAAGAACAACTCCTGGAGCAGATCCTCTGCGATGTCGCGGCGTCGCGTCATCCGGAGCAGGTAACCGTAGATCCGGGACCGATACGCAGCGAACGCCGCATCGAACGCCGCGGGGTCGCCGCGTCGCAAGCCGTCGACGCACGCGCGCTCGTCGGTTTCCACGCGAGGATAACGCACGACCCCGCCAGGCGTGACACACGTTCTCGTGTCACACGAGCCAAGGCGCCGCGTTGTCCTGGCCGATGATCAACTTCCTGTCCTCCGGTGGCTTCACGATGCTCGTCCTCATCGCGCTCGGGATCGCGATCCTGATCCCCGCGGTCAAGTTCGCGCGCACCGCCGACCCGCAGCGGCTGTCTCTGATCCGCGCGCTCACCCAGGCGATCGTGTTCTGCACGGTGGTCGGCGTGGCCGCCGGGCTCGCCGCGACCAGCCACTTCGTGGTGACCTCCCCGGACGCCGCGAAGGAGCCCTTGCCGTTCCTCCTCCAGGGCCTGGCCGAGACCCTGGCGAACGTCATCCTGGGCGGTGGCGTTCTCGTCCTCGCCTGGATCCTGGTCGCGTTCGGTGTCCGCCGGATGCCCACGCACGCCGCTTGATCTGGAGTCGGCTCGACGCGCTGCTTCCGCTCCGCGGAAGCCATCCGCTCGTGGCGGGCGACGCGGACGACCGCGCGAACGCCATCGGCGCAACGTCGATCCAGCGGCCCGTGCGCGGATCCCACGCCTCGGCTGTCGAGAGCCCAGGGTCCGCGCCCCCTGCTGCGCGGGCTGGCACATGCCCGCCGACGATCAGCACGCGACCGTCGCGCAAACGGGTTGCAGTACGCCCCATTCGATCATGGCGCGGACGTGCCGTTGGCGTCCAGCGGCCAGTCTCCGGATCCCACGTCTCAGCCGGGACGGTCAGTGCGGCGCGGGTCACCACCGCGGGCGCGCCACCGACGACGTCGGTAGACCGGGGAGCGTTGAGCGTGTCAATGCGGCGACCAGAGCTGCACCGTCATTCCAATGAGCAGCACTGTCCCGTCGGGCAGCGGTGCGAGGCGGACGCCGTAGTCCGGCGGATCCGTGAATGGACCGGTGGCGGCCCAGCGATCCGCGACCGGGTCCCAGACCTCCGCTGCTGGCCCGCCGCCGCCTGCAACCAGCACACGGCCGTCGGGTAGGAGCACCGCGTCATGGCTGGCACGCGCGAACGACATCGGTGCAACGTCAGTCCAGCGGCCTGTGCGAGGATCCCAGACCTCGGCAGTAGCGAGCCTGGTATCGGCGCCGCTCGTGCCGATGCGCGTCGGCGTCTGCCCGCCTATGATCAGCACACGTCCGTCGGGCAAACGGGTTGCAGTATGTCCCATTCGATCGGGATGCGGGTGCGCTGCTGGCGTCCAGCGGCCTGTGTGAGGATCCCACGTCTCGGCGGGGACGGGCAGCGCGGCCATGATCATCTCTGCCGGCGAGCCACCGACGACGAGCACGCGGCCGGCGTCAAGCGTCGTTGCGGTGTGGAAGAACCGCGCCTGCGCCATCGGTGCCGGGTTCGCGGAGGCCGCAGCCGCGCTCATCGCCGAGATCCCGCTTGTCGACCAGCGCGTCGTCTCCCGCCTGTTCCAGGGTCAGGTGGGTCCGGTCGATGCACCGGAATCACGTCGTTCGTCGAGCTGGCGCCACGATCTGAGTTCGCCGTTCGGCGCGCCGGGGCCGAGCACGTGCAGGTTCCCTTCACCAGCCGAGCTGGGCTACACTCGGCGAGAGATGGCGCGCATCCCGATACACCCGGCCGCAAACACGGGTCGCATCGAGCGCGAATCGTCGCCCATCATCAAGGGAATCGCGCTCGGGCTCGCGAACGCCCTCGTCATCGCGATCGGCCTCGTGGGGCCCGATGTGGGCGGGATCCTGTTCGTCCTGCTGTTCGGCGGCGTCCCGGCGGTCGTGACCGGCGGATTGCTCGGCGGCCTGGCCGAGCTCACCGCGAGCAGGTCTCCGCGCTGGCGGGTTGTGCTGCTCGCGCTCCCGGCCCTCGCGGCGGTGGCCGGCCTCGGCAAGTTCTTCGAGGCGACCGCGGAGGTCCCGGTCGCGTGCATTCCAACGGTCGTCGCCGCGCTCATTCTCGAGCGCTGGACGCGGCAGGTGGTGCCGGAGCCGGTCGCGACGGCGCGGTCGTCGCGACCGTAGGCGCGGTGTTCCTGGGGTTCCCGCGGACCATGTCCACGGTCCGCCGACGTCGACCGAGCGGACACAGGGCCTGGCGCCCGCCGCCAACGTTCACCCGAACGCCCGATCGACGACGTCATCGATGTGCTAGCCGTCGCGCGCTTGCTTGCTCGGTTGGACTCGAGGTCATCGCCGGGACCTTCCGGTTTCGATCGTGTCCGCCGCTGCCGCGGAGGCGGATCCAGACCGCCGGATCCTCAAGATGCTCGCTGCGCGTGCAGCCACGTGGCAGCGAACTCGGTGCCTTCAGACGAAGGTCGTTGGTCTCAGTAACGTAACGGGTGGAGATAAGGGGGATCGAACCCCTGACCTCGTGAATGCCATTCACGCGCTCTCCCAGCTGAGCTATATCCCCGTCGGAGGAAAGGGGTTCTACTGGTCGGCCTCCGCCGTGTCAAGCCTCGGCGGCCGGTCCGGAGAAGCTGGACGTGCGGTTGGCCCTGGTGACGCGGGCACCTGGGGGTGACCACGGCTGGGACGCTGTCGGGAGCAGGCTCAGGTGGGGCGGGCGTCACCCGCTGTGCTCGGCCGGCGTGGGCTCCAAGAAACCCGGAGCCGAGCCCGGCGATCCGCGCACCTACAGGTAGCTCGCGTCGCGGCAGGCGCCGGCGCGGCGCCGATCACGCTTTGTCGTCGCCCGGCGCGCCGCGCGACGGCACGTCGTCGGGGTGCATGTAGTCGTCGAGGTCGTCGTCGTCGTCGTCGAAGCTGATGCCGCCTTTGCGGCTCGGGTCGTGGGGCAGCGGGGGGCGCCGGGTGGGCGATGGGGGGCTGGCGGCGGCGGGACCGCCGGCGCCGGGGTCGGTCGCGGGGCGCCAGAAGCCTTTGATCGGCATCGTTTGAGCCAGGGTGCTCGGCGACTCCGCCGGCTTGCCGCGCGCCGAGAGGATCGGCCTGCTCGCCCGGACCGCGGCGAGATCGGCCGCCGTGGCGCCGGAGGCGACGGTGCCGTCGTCGTCGCGGTCGGCCGGTCGGCGCGGCGGGGCGCGGCGGGACCGGTCGTCGAAGCGCTCGCGGGTGGCCGGGCGCGGGTCGGCGCGGTCGGGGGCATCCCGGGTGGCGCCGATGGCCCCCGTGACGCCGGTGGCGCCGTCGTCGAGGTCGTCGAGCTGGCGGACCAGGTCGCGGGCTTCGGGGAGCTCCGCGAGATCGATCTCACCTCGACGGATGAGGTCGAGGACCAGGTCGCCGAGCTCGGCGAGGATGGCGTCGCGGCGGCGGCCGGAGAGGGCGTCGTCGAGGCGGGCGCGGCCCTCGCGGGCGCCGCGCTCGAGGGCGTCGCGCACCGCGCCGGTGGTGGTGCGCAGCAACGTGCCGAGGGTGCCGCGTAGCTCGGGGGAACGCAGGCCGCCGCGTCGCTTGCTTGCCATGGCGGCAGCGTAACATCTGGGCTACCGTCGGACCCGTCGTGACACGCCTCCGCCTGCTGGTCGGCCTGGTGGCTGCGGTAGCGGGGTGCGCGGTGGCCGAGCTGCCGGCGGCTCCGATTCCGCCTGTGTCGACCGGAAAAGTCCGGATTCGGGTGTTTACCGAGCCATCGCCGGTGCGGCTCGTGGCGGCGGCGGGGCGGTTCGTGTTTGTGGGGACCGACGTCGACCTCGAGCGGTGGGATGGCGATGGCCGGGTGCTGACGATGTCGGCCGAGCACGGGCTGTCGGGGAGCCACGTCGTGGCGCTCGCGCCGGACGCCGAGCGGCGGTGGATGTGGATCCTGACCGAGGGCGGGCTCGGTCATTATGACGCCGCCGCCGAGCTGTATGCCGAGCTGCCGTCGCCGCCTCCGGGGATCGGGGTCGATTTCGCAGCGCTCGCGAAGGACGGCGGTGCCAGCCTGGCGCCGGCCGACGATGGCGGCGTGTGGCTCGGGACCGCGCACGGGCTGGTGTCGGTGAGCGGGCCGGGGGTGTGGACGACCACGCCGATCCGGGAGGCGATTCGCGGGCTGGCGCGGGATCGCAGCGGGTGGCTGTGGATCGCGGCGAAGACCGGGCTCTGGGCGCGCAAGCCGACCGGCGAGACGCTGCGGATCGGCGCGCTGCACGGGATGGCGGTGGCCGAGCCGCGGCTCGTGGTCGAGCTGGCCGAGGATCGAATGCTCGTGATCGGCGCCGACGCCGAGGGCCATGATCGGATCGCCGTGGGCAAGCAGCTGGCGTGGGTGACGTATCGCGCGCTTCCGGAGATGCGCTGGGACGCCGCGGCGCGGCGTGGCGCGGGGGCCGTGGTGATGGGCGGCGAGCGGATCTACCGGATCGCGCCCGCGAACGCCGGGGAGGTGCGGCCGCTGGCGCGCGATGGGATGCGGCTCGTGCCGGTGATCGGCAACGCGACCGCCGAGTGGGTGATCGATCCGAGCGATGTCGTGGTGCCGCCCGGCGCCGTGACCGTGAACACCGCCGAGGACCGGCTGCTGATCGGGACGCGCGATCTGGGGATCGCCCGCTATCGCGCCGGCGATACCCACCCGCATGATTGGCTGCGGCGCCGGCAGATGTTCGACGACGCGACGACGCTATCGGTGGCGTGCGCGCGCGCGCTGGACTGCTGGATCGCGACCGGGGCGCGGCAGGCGTGGCACTGGAACGGCGATCGGTTCACCGCCGGCGGGCCCGACCAGGTGGTGCTGGCCGTGGTGCGCGATCCGTCGGGTCCGATCTATGCGCTGCACCGCAGCGGGGTCGAGAACGAGATCCATCTGTCGCGGATCGATGGCGAGGCCTGGACGCAGATCCCGAAGGTGGCGCTGGCGACGCCCGGCAACTCGCCCGAGGTGAGCTTCGCGCGGTTCGCCGAGGCCGGGTCGCTGTGGGTCGGGCTGCGCTACCGCGATGGCGTCGAGCGCCGCGCGTACGGCGTGGCGGTGATCGAGCCGGCCAGCGGCAAGACCGCGTACCACCGCACCGAGGACGTGGCCGGGCCGGTGGACAAAAAACCCAAGATGTTCGCGATTCCCGTCGGGGTGGTCGACGGCGACGTGCGCGGCAAGGCGGCGTGGTTCGCGACCAACGAGGGGGTGGCGCGGCTCGTCGGCGGCGTCGTGAAGCTGTGGACCGAAGCCGACGGGCTGCGCAGCGAGCTGGCGCGCGCGGTGACGATCGCGCCCGATGGCAACGTGATCATCGCGACCGGCGCCGGGGCCGGGGTCTGGAACGGCACGACGTGGGAGTTCCCGGCCGCGCTCCGGTTCGAGATCAACGACGTGGTCGCGACGCGCAATGGCCAGGTGTGGATGGCGACCGAGCGCGGGATCGCCGCGTGGGATGGCAAGAAGGTCCGGCGGGTCGACGTGCTGCGCGGGCTGGCCGAGAACGAGGTGAACGACGTGGCGGCCGATCAGTTCGATCGGGTGTGGGCGCGCGGGCCGGGGTCTTTGACGCTGATCTCGCAGTAGCGCCGCGCGCAATGCCGGGAGCGGCCGTTGTTCGAGCGAAAGCAGGCCAGAGATCGGCTGCGGTCGCCTACATCCGTGGCGGCTGAACGCGCGCGGCCGGCGCAGCGCCACAAAGTTGCCCGGCTTCGCGCGATCCGTAACGTCGGGGCACGGTGCCCAAGATCGTGGCCGACATGCACATCTCGCCCGCGGTCCGGCGGTGGAGCGCGCGGTTCGGACTGGCGCTGGTGATCGCGATCGCGATCGGCTACGTGCCCAACCAGGTGCTGCGGCGCGACCCGCGGGCGGCCAAGCTCGAGGCGCAGCTCGCCCAGCTGGTGGCGGAGGGCGAGGCGGTGGCGGCGAAGAACGCCGTGCTGCGGCGCGACATCGCCGCGCTGCGCAGCGATATCGGCGCGATCGAAGAGCGCGCTCGCGCCGACCTCGGGATGGCGTATCCCGACGAGGTGGTGCTGCGGCTGCCGAGCTCGCCCGAGCCGGCCGGCGGTTCGCCGGGGCAGGGCGCGCCGTGAGGGCGCTGGTGCGCGCGATGCGGCGCGCCGCGAAGGTCTCGATCGGCGCGCTGGCCGGCGGGCTGGCGTGCGCCGTGGTCGCCGCCGGCGGGGCCGATGGCGCGCGCGTGCTTGCGGCGCATCCGAGCGCGGCGATGACGATGCTCGTGGTCGCGGTGGCGGCGCTGGTGGCGATCGCGGTGATCCGCCGCGTGCAGTTCACCCCGCCCTCGGCGCGCGCGCAGCGGGTTTCGTTCTGGCTGGCCGCGGCGAGCGATCTGGCCGATCTCGATCTGGCGCTGACGCTGGTCGCCGGGATCCACGTCGTGATCGCGGTGACCGGCGGGCTCGGCTCGCCGGCGTATCCGCTGCTCTATGGCTTCGTCGCGTTCGCGATGACCGTGCTGGCGCGGCCCGGCGCCGTGGCGACCCTGGTGGCGGCGCTGCTGCTCGAGGCGGCGCTGCTGACCCGGACGCGGATCACCGAGGCGACCGTGATGGCGTCGTGCATCCACGCGGCGTATCTCGTCGGGGCGGCGGCGGCGCACGTGATGCTGCTGCGCGGGCTGACGGCGCGGTATCGCCGGCGGCGGTCGGCGCGGCTCGACGAGGAGCTCGGGGCGCTGCGCGAATCGGCGCGCGACTACCGGCTGATCGCCGCGGCGCTGGGTCCGGGCAGCCGGGCGCCGCGCGGCCGCGACGAGGAGGAGCGGCTCCTGGCGATCGGCGGGGTCGGGATGATCGGCGACGCGGCGAGCTGGGTGCTCGGCACGCTCAAGCGCTCGCTCGGCGCGACCACCGTGGCGCTGGTGTGGCTCGACGACGACGGCGAGCGGATCAAGCTGAAGGAGGTGGTGTCGGACGCCGACGATATCCCCGAGTCGCCGCGGCTGCCCTCGGCCGGGATCCTCGGCGCCGTGGTGCGCGATCGCCAGCCGCTCCTGTGCGCGGCGACCAAGCCCGGGCAGCTGCCGTACTACGAGACCGGGCGCGCCGGGGTCGCGCTGGTCGCGGTGCCGCTGATCGAGCACGGCCACCTGCGCGGCATCCTCGCGGCCGATCGCGAGGCGCCGTTCACCGAGGCGGATCGCGATCTGCTCGCCGATGCCAGCGCGCAGGTCCTGCGCGTCGTGCAGTCCGAGCAGGTGTTCCGCGCGGTCGAGCGCGCGAAGTACGAGCACGAGCGGTTCTATCAGGCGACCGCGATGCTCGGCCGGGCGCTGACGGTCGAGCAGGTGATCGAGACCGCGTTCGACGCGGCGGCGGCGATCGTCGACTACGACGCCGCGGTCATCGCGACGTACGACAAGGCCAAGGCGCGCCACAAGATCGCCGCGGTGCGGGTGCGGCCCGGCGGCGAGGGCCTGGTCGATCCGGCGCAGCTGACCGATCTGGAGTTCAAGGACAACGCCGGCCTGGCCTCGATGGTGGTCAAGAACCGCCACTACCTGCCGGCCGGCGGCGAGCCGCGCGAGGTCACGGCGCCGATCTTCACGCGCAAGGTCAAGATCGAGGACGCGCGGTCGCTGCTGGTGCTGCCGCTGCTCGCGGCCGACGAGCCGGTCGGCACGCTGACGCTGGCGGCGCGCGCCGAGAAGCGGTTCGGCAACGACGTCCGCGACATGCTCGCGGTGATCGCCAACCAGGTCGCGGTGTCGCTCGAGAACGGGTTCCTGTATCGCAAGATGGAGACGATGGCGACGACCGACGGGCTCACCGGGCTCACCAACCACCGCACGTTCCAGCAGCGGTTCGCCGATATGCTCGAGCGCGCGGCGCGCCACAACCACCGCCTGGCGGTGCTGCTGTGCGACGTCGACCACTTCAAGAAGGTCAACGACAACTACGGCCACCCGATCGGCGACGAGGTGCTGCGCCGGGTCGCCCGCGTGCTCCAGGAGGTGCCGCGCAAGATCGACCTGCCGGCGCGCTACGGCGGCGAGGAGTTCGCGGTGCTGCTCGACAACGTCGACGTGGTCCAGGCCAAGCAGGTCGCCGAGCGGATCCGGATCGAGATCTCGCGCGTCGTGGTCGAGAGCGACAAGGGCCCGCTGTCGGTGACCGAGTCGATCGGCGTGGCGGCGTTCCCCGAAGACGGCCGCGATCGCGCGACGCTGATCGAGCGCGCCGATCTCGCGCTGTATCACGCCAAGCACACCGGCCGGAACCGCGTGGTGACCTGGGCCGAGGCGCAGGCGGAGAAGACCAAGAAGGCCGGATGACGCGCGGCGCGGCGCGATGCGTGGTGGACACGCGGCGATCTGTCCGTAGACTGACGGGGTGATCGCCCGCGTCCTCGCGTTGCTGCTCGCCGTCCTCGTGATGGTGGGCGCGGCCGCGCAGGCGTACGCCCAGCCGGGCCCGGGGGATTCGACGAGCGTCATCGACGACGCTCCGGATGCCGTGCTGCCGGTGGCGCCTGCGCCGGTCGTGGTGGCTGCGCCCGAGCGCCCGGCGGCGGCGCGGGCCGTGCCGCTGCCCGCCCGCGTGTTCGGCCGCATCCACGCGGTCGTGATCTTCCGTCCGCCTCGCTAGGTCCGCGTCTCGGCGATCGTCGTCCGCGAATCGTGAACCTTTTGGAGGTGGCATGTCGAATCTCGTCGTGCCCGCCTGGGCCTGGGCCCTCTTGGCGGGAATCATGTTGGTCCTGGTGTCGATCGATCTGTTCGCGCATCGCGGCGATCGGGTCGATTCGCGCCGCAGGGCGGTCTTGTGGAGCTTGGCGTGGCTGGCCGCGGCGGTGGCGTTCGGCGGCCTGGTCGCCGCGTACTTCGGCGCCGAGACGGCGGAGCAGTACTTTGCGGCGTACCTGCTCGAGAAGAGCCTGAGCGTCGATAACCTATTTCTGTTCCTGGTGATCTTCGGGGCGCTGGGGATCCCGTTGGCCGAGCAGCGCCGCGTGCTGACGTGGGGCATCATCGGCGCGCTGGTGACCCGCGGGGCGTTCATCGCGGCCGGCGCGGCCGTGCTGCACCGCTGGCACGAGATCACGTATCTGTTCGGCGCGATCCTCGTGGTCACCGCGCTGAAGATGCTGCGCCAGTCCGGCGACGCGAGCAGCCGGCTGCTGCCGTGGCTCGAGCGCCACCTGCCGTGGACCCGCGAGCGCGAAGGGCACGCGTTCGTGGTGCGCCGCGACGGCCGCTGGCGCGGCACGCCGCTGCTGCTGGCGCTGCTCGCGATCGAGCTCACCGATGTGGTGTTCGCGCTCGATTCGATCCCGGCGGCGTTCGCGGTGAGCGAGGAGCCGTTCGTGGTGTACAGCTCCAACGTGTTCGCGGTGCTCGGGCTGCGCGCGCTGTACCAGGTGCTGGTCGGTGCGCTCGCCGAGCTGCGCTACCTGCGCTACGGGCTGTCGGCGGTGCTGGCGTTCGCCGGGGCCAAGATGCTCGTCGCGTCGTGGATCGTCATCGCGCCGATCGCGTCGGTCGCGGCGATCGGCGCGATGATCGGGATCGCGGTGGGCGCGAGCGTCTACGCGTCGCGGCGCGAGCGCCGGCTGGTCACCGGGTGACCTCCCGCCACACGCGTGCAGCGGCCGTGCCGGACAATGGCGACGCGTGCACCGGACGGCGATCGCGGCGCACGCGCACGCCGGGCGTTTGACACTCGGTGCGATCGAGTTGGACAATCCGACCGTGTCGAGGGTTGCAGCAGAGGTCGGGTCGACCGCGAACAGTTATCAGATCCTCGCGAAGCTCGCGACCGGAGGGATGGCGGAGATCTTCCTCGCGCGCGGCCAGGGCGTCGCGGAGCTCGAGCGCTACTGCGTGCTCAAGCGGATCCTGCGCGACCGCGCGAGCGACGTGCAGTTCGTCCGGATGTTCCTCGACGAGGCGCGGCTGGCGGCGCAGCTCCAGCATGCCAACATCGCGCAGGTCTACGATATCGGAAAGCTCGGCGACTCGTACTTCTTCACGATGGAGTACGTGCATGGCCAGACGGTGCGCGAGCTGCTCCACCACGCGCAGTCCGTCGATCGCCAGTTGCCGATCGCCAGCGTGTTGACGATCGTCGCCGGGGCCGCGGCGGGGCTGCACCACGCGCACGAGCGGCGCGGGCTCGATGGCCGCCCGCTCGGCATCGTGCACCGCGACGTGTCGCCGTCGAACTTGATGGTGAGCTACGAGGGCGGGGTCAAGGTCGTCGATTTCGGCGTCGCCAAGGCCGCGGATCGCGCGGACGAGACCAAGACCGGCACGGTGAAGGGCAAGATCAGCTATCTGTCGCCCGAGCAGTGCAAGGGCCGGCGCGTCGATCGCCGCAGCGATCTGTTCTCGCTCGGCATCTGCTTCTGGGAGCTCCTGACGGCCGAGCGCCTGTACAAGCGCGCGAGCGACTTCGAAACCATGAACGCGATCGTGACCGAGCTTGCGCCGGCGCCATCGGCGCGCCGGCCCGACGTGCCGCGCGAGATCGACGAGCTCGTGCTGCGCTTGCTCGCGAAGTCGCCCGACGCTCGGTGCCAGACCGCCGAGCAGGTGGTCGATGCGCTGGAGCAGGTCGCGGCGCGGACCGGCGCGGCGCTCTCGGCAGCGGCGCTCGGCCGGTTCCTGCGCGAGCTGATCGGGCCGCGGCCCGAGCCGTGGCTCTTGCTCGCGGGTCAACGCGAGCACGGCGACGCGGTCACGGTCGCCAGCGAGCCGATTCCCCCCGAGCTGGCCGCAGCGCAGGTCGACGCGATCGACGTGCAGCTGTCGAGCGTGCGCGATCTCGGCGCGGCGCGCGTGGTGACCGAGTCGCTGAACTCGCTCGACGCGATGGGCGCGCTGCGGGTCGATCCGACGCTGCGGCTCGGCCGGCCGCTGTTCGCGCCGCCGCCGCCGCCGCCGCCGCCGCCGCCGCCGCCGCGGATGATGCCGGGGACCACCGAGCTGGCGATGCCCGACGCCGGCCGATCGCGCTCGGCGCCCACGATGGACGCCTCGGTGATCCTGATGGCGAGCGCGGATGTCGCCACGGCGTCGTCCGGGGAGCCGGTGGCGCCCGCGCGGCGGCCGACGGGGACCCCGGTCGCGGTGGTGGTCGCCGAAGCGGAGGCGGCGGGGCCGATGTCGGGGACGTTTCCGGCGCCCGGGGTGTTCGCGGCGCCGTCGGCGGAGCCGCACGCGCTGCCCGGTTCGGCGGCGATCCCGAGCCGGCGGCCCGGCAGGCTGCGCCATGCGGCGGCGGGCGCGGCGCTGATCGGCGTGGCCTCGGTGGTGCTGGCGATGCGCGCCGCGGCGCCGCGCGCGCCGGTGGTTGCCGGCGCGCCGGCGGCGATCACGGTGGTGCCGATTCTCGAGCTCGAGACGAGCGGCTCTGCGCGCTCCGCCGTGGATCCCGGCGGCGGCGGCAAGCCAGCTGACGATCGCCACGCACGCGCTGCGGAAGCGCCGCGTGCCGCCGTGGACGCGCCGCGCAGCCCGGGTCCAGCCGTGCGAGCGCGGATCTCGGCGCGGAGCGCTGATCTGCTGGTGCGGGATCCTCCCGAGCCGCTCGCCGATCCGATCGAGCGAGCGTTCGCGGATCGCAGCTACGACAAGGTGCTGGCGGCGTGCGGCGCAGGTCCCGTGACCGCCGACCATGCCGCGCTCTGCGTGATGGCGGCCTGCAACCTCGGCGACGAGGCCAAGGCGCGCCAGCGGCTGATCGCGGTCGCCGCGGCGTCGCGCGCCGCGCTGATCGACCAGTGCGCGCAGCTCGGCGTCGCGATCGCGGTCAAGCAGCCCGTCGACTGCGACGCCGATCCCATGGCCTGCCCGCGCTGAGCTCGCCACCGCTGGCACCGGCGGTCATGGCCTCGCCGACTCACCGGACCGATACGTCGTCGACGCGGAAGGTGGTGACGAGCGAGACGTCGGTGGCTGCCCGGAACCGAATGACGACCATCTGGCCGGCGAAGCCGAGGAGATCGAAGGGCCCGCGCCGGAGGTAGGCGCCGGCCGGTCCCTTGTCGAGGTTGCTGAAGCTCGCCAGGGTGGCCCGCACCGCCCCATCGGTGCCTAGCACTTCCACGAACAGCCGGTCGTACGTCCTGGTGATCGTCGTCTCCTCGGAGGTCACGTTCAACCAGAAGCTCAGATCGGCGGAGCGCGCATCGCCGGGGATGGTGATGGCGGGACGCGCTACCGCCGGCGCGGTCGGCGAGCCCGAGCGTACCGTAGGCCGTCCCGGTGTGCGGAAAGCCACCGGTCGATCGCTGCGCGCCGCCCGAGAATGTCCACGCGGCCGTACCGCCTTCGAAGCTCGCGTCGGCGACGCCCTCGCCGGGCGGCGACAGCAGGGTGAGGGTCACGGGCACGTCCACCGCTGCGTCGACGGCATCGGGCGCGTTCACGGTGACGGTGCCGGTGTGGTGGCCGGGCGCAAGGCCGGCGCTGTTCACCGAGACGGTCAGCGACGCCGGCGCGTTGTAGGCGATCAGCGCGAAGACCCCCAGGAGTTGGTCGAGATGCGCGCTCCTCCGGCGTAGGCGTCGTCCTCCCACGCGTTCACGCTGGCGCTTCCGATGCCGAAGATGGCGGTCGCGCCGACCCGCGCGAACGGGGCGATGCCAAGGCCGTCGTGGAAGCCGCGCGCGTCGGTCGCCGGCCAGCCGGTGCCCGCGTTGCATCCGACGGCAATCTCGCATGACGGCGCGCTCGACTCAAGCCGATCCACGTGCTCGCTGGATCGGGCAAGTGCGGGCTTGGTCGCAGTCCAGCCCGAGGCGATCAGGGCGGCGGTCGGATCGACGCGGGCGGCGAGATCGTGGCGGTCTGATTCACGGCCAGCGCGCCTGCGGCGATGATGACGAAGCCAGCGCCGCCACCGCCACCGCCGCCGCCCGCGGTGCAAGCGGCGGGGGGCGCGGCCGCGCCGGCGAGCATCGCTCGCGACGAGCCGGCGCCGCCCGGGGCGCCGCAGTGGTCGTCGGCGATCGTGCCGCCCGGCGCGGCGTCGACGCCGATCGCGCCGTCGCTGCCGTCGTGGCCGGGGACGCGCGAGCTGCCGCCGGCGCCGCCACCGCCGCCGCCGCCGGTCGCCGTGACCGCGCCGTCGATCGCGATCGTCGCGGCTTCGAGCTCGACGTCGCCGCCCGCGCCGCCGCCGCCGCCGCCGCACGACGACGCCGTGGGGCCGCCCGCGCCGCCGGCGCCGTTGGCGTGGATCGCGCCCGCCACGCGGAGCTGGGTCTGCGCGACCAGCCGGATCGCGCCGCCGCCCGCGCCGCCCTGGGCGACCGAGCTCTTCGTCGCGGGCAAGGTCGCCGTGGTGCCCGCAGCTCCGCTGCTGCCGCCGCCGCAGCCACCGACCAGGATCGCCGGGAGCGCGATCGCCGCGCCGCCGGCTCCGCCCGCGACCTCGGGCGCGCCGCTCGCCGGGGCGTCGCCGCCCAGACCCTGGAGGGCGCCGCCGCCGCCGCCGCCCGACCCGACCCCGCGCGCGTCGGCGCCGTGCTGCCCGGTGGCGCCGGTGCAGGCAGCGTTGGCGCCCGCGCCGACCTGGATGTTCTGCGCGATGTGCGCCGCCTCGTCGGTCACGCCGAGGTGGCTGCTCGCGTCGACCACGCCGTCGATCGCGATCGTCGACCACGCGGCGATCACCAGCGGCTTGGTGCCGATGACGCGCAGCGTGGCGCCGGCATCGATCGCGAGCGCGTCGATCGAGAGCACCGCGACCGCGGCGCCGCCGGCTTGCTCGATCGCGAGCGGCGATTCGACCACGGTCCGGCCGTGGTCGTCGAACAGCTTGCCGCCCGCGGTGGTGGTGTCGTAGGTGTACGCGCCGGCGGTGAGCTCGATCGCCGGGAGCGGCACGCCGAGCGTGCACGGATCGAGCGCCCGCGGGTGCCATGCCCGGCAGCTCGGCGGCGCCGTGTCCGGCGGTGCGGGCGGCTCGCCGGCGTCGGCCGGCAGGTCGATCGGCGACTCGATGCCGAGGATGCCACGACATCCGCCGGCGAGGGCCACCAGCGCGATCCAGACCCGCCGCATGCCGGCAGCGTAGGGCGACCGCCGATGCCAGGTCAATCCGCGCCGGCGCGCGGCGCTTGACGCGTGCACTCCGGTGCTCGATGCTGGCCGCGATGCGGGGCATCGCGATCGCGGTGGTGGCGGTGGTCGCGGGGAGCGCCGCCGCCGAACCCCGCGATCCGAGCGCGGCCGGCGCGCTGTTCGAGCGAGCGCGCGAGCGCAAGCGCCTGGGACGGCAGGCCGAGGCGTGCCGGTTGTTTGGCCAGAGCTACCAGCTCGATCCGGCGCCCGGCACCGCGCTCAATGTCGCCGATTGCTTCGAGCAGCAGGGCGAGCTGCGCCGCGCGTGGGCGCTGTTCGATCAGGTGGCGCGCGATCCGCACGGCGGCGCCGCTCGCAGCGAGCTCGCGCGCAAGCGCGCCGACGCGCTGGCCGGCAGGCTCGCGACCGTGGTGATCGCGCTGCCCGACCCGGTGCCGCCCGGGCTGGTCGTGCAGCTCGGCGGCGACGTGTTGCCAGCGGCGCGCGAGCTCCGCGCGCTCGTCGATCCCGGCGACGTCGCGGTGGTCGCCACGGTCCCCGGCTACCCCGCGTTCACGGCGACGCTGCACGCCGCGGCGGGCGCCACGGCGTCGCTGACCGTGCCCGAGTTCGAGCGCGCGCGCGGCCGGGGCGCGCGGCTCCTGACCGGCGGGCTCGGCGCCGCGGCGGCGGTCGGCCTGGGCGTCTCGCTCGGCTTCGCGATCGCGGCGCGGCGGGCCAACCAGGAGGCGCTCGGTCACGGCTGCGCACATCGGCCCGCGGGCCTGGTGTGCACCGCGGGGGACGGCCGCCGGCTCGTCCACCTGGCGGGGGCGCGCGCCGACCTCGCGACCGGCTTCGCGATCGGCGGCGCCGTGCTCGCGGGCGCCGCCGCCACGGTGTTCTGGCTGTCGCGCGAGACCGTGCGAGTCTCGCCGATCGCCAGTCGCGACGCGCTCGGCGTCACCGTCGCCGGCCGGTTCTGAGCGCTGCCTTACGCAACCTGGCTCCGCGCCACCGCATTCGTGACACCCACGGTTTGACACCGCCATCGGCTGCGACGAATGTCCTGGGGTGGCAGTCAAGAACTATGTGCTCGACACCAACGTCCTGCTGCACGACGCGCGCGCGTTCTATGCATTCGCCGACAACAACGTGATCATCCCGATCTACGTGATCGAGGAGATCGACACGTTCAAGAAGGATCAGTCCGAGCTCGGCCGCAATGCCCGGCACGTCGCCCGGCTGCTCGACCGGTATCGCCACGATGGCGGGCTGTCCCACGCCCAGCCGATGGAGAACGGCGGCACGGTCCGCGTCGCGCTGTCGAAGAACCCGATCAAGAATCCGAGCTACGACTCGCGCTCGATGGATCAGCGCATCCTCGAGATCGCGCTCGAGATCCGCGACGCCGACCCGAAGACCCCGGCGATCCTCGTCAGCAAGGACGTCAACATGCGGATCCGCGGCGACGCGCTCGGCATCGCCGCCGTCGACTTCGAGCCCGAGCGGACGCCGATCGACGAGCTGTATCCCGGCCACCGCGAGCTCACCGTGCCCGCGGGTACGATCGAGCGGTTCTACGCCGATGGCTCGGTGCTGATCGAGGCGCCCGGCCTCCACGCCAACGAGTTCTTGACGCTGCGCGACGAGACCGGCAAGTCGGCGCTGTCGCGCTGGGACAAGACCGCCGGCAAGGCCCTGCCGGTCAAGAAGCTGCGCGACGGCGTGTGGGGGATCAAGCCCCGCAACAAGGAGCAGCACTTCGCGCTCGACCTGCTGCTCAACGACGACGTCAAGCTGGTCACGCTGGTCGGCAAGGCCGGCACCGGCAAGACGCTGCTCGCGATCGCCGCGGGGCTCCAGAAGGTCACCGAGGAGCAGGTGTTCTCCAAGCTGCTGGTCAGCCGGCCGATCTTCCCGCTCGGCCGCGACATCGGCTACCTGCCGGGCGACATCGAGGACAAGCTGAACCCGTGGATGCAGCCGATCTACGATAACCTCGAGCTCTTGCTCGGGCTCAACAAGACCGACAAGAAGGACGGCCGGAGCTACGCCGAGCTCGTCGATCTCGGGTTCGTCGAGATCGAGCCGCTGACCTACATCCGCGGGCGCTCGCTGCCCAACGTCTACATGATCGTGGACGAGGCGCAGAACCTGACGCCGCACGAGGTCAAGACGATCATCACGCGCGCCGGCGAGGGCACCAAGATCATCCTGACCGGCGATCCGTACCAGATCGATCACCCCTACCTCGACGCGTCGAACAACGGGCTGACCACGGTCGCCGAGCGGTTCAAGCACGAGGCGATCGCCGGCCACGTGATCCTGACCAAGGGCGAGCGCTCGCCGCTGGCCGAGCTCGCGACGCAGATCCTGTGATCCGGCGAGCGCTGGGGCGCGTGGCGTTCGCCGCCGCGCTGGTCGCAGGCGCAGGCGCGCAGGCGCAGGCGCCGCGCGAGCAGGGCTGGGAGGTCCGGGTCGCCGAGCGCGTCGAGCTGGTCGCCGGGGCCACGTCCGCGCTGGCGATCGCGCTGGCGGTCGATCGCGGGCTCACCGTGTCCAAGGACGCCGACGTGATCGTCGATCTCGAGGTCGAGCCCGGCGCGGCGGTCAAGAAGAAGCGGCTGGGCCGCGGCGACGCGGTCGACCCCGAGGCCGACGCCCCGCGGTTCGCGGTCAACGTGCGCGGCGACGCGCCGGGCGATCACCGGATCCGGGTACGCGTCCGGTTCTGGCTGTGCGGTGGCAAGATCTGCCGGCCGATCGACGTCCGCCGGGTCGCCACGGTCGTCGTGGCGCCGACGGGGTAGCCGGGGACCGCAGATCGAACCGCCGCGCCGTGCGTTCGAACCGCCATGCCCACTCGCCAGCGCGTCGTGACCTATGGAATCACCACCACCGCCGCGGCCGCGATCACCGCGGCCGCGCTGCTCCACCCGTGGCGCGCCGTCCCGGCCCCGGGGGCCCAGGCGCCGAGCGCAGCGCCGGCCCCCGCCCAGCCGATCGACGTGGTGTTCGCGGTCGACACCACGAGCTCGATGGGCGGGCTGCTCGAGGGCGCCAAGCGCACGGTGTGGTCGATCGCGACCCACATCCGCCAGACCGAGCCCAGCGCGGCGCTGCGGATCGGCCTGGTCGCCTACCGCGATCTCGGCGACGACTACGTCACCCGCGACTTCGCGCTGACCGATGATCTCGACGCCGTGTTCGCCGAGCTGTCGAGCTACCGGGCGGCCGGCGGCGGCGATCTGCCCGAGGACGTCGACGCGGCGCTCGACGATACGCTGCACAAGATGCAGTGGCGCGGCGGCGCCAGGCAGCTGGTGTTCCTGGTCGGCGACGCACCGCCGGCGAGCCGCGGCGACGTGCCGAGGTTCGACGTGCTGGCGCGCGAGGCCGGCCAGCGCCACATCGTGCTCAACACGATCCGCTGCGGCGATGATCCGCGCACCCAGCTCGCGTGGCAGCAGATCGCGGCGCTCGGGCACGGCGAGTTCTCGACGATCCGGCAGGACGGCGGGGTGCAGCAGATCGCCACGCCGTACGACGCCAAGCTCGGCGAGCTGTCGGCGGCGATCGACCGCACCGCGGTGATCGTCGGCGACGACGCCGAGCGCGCGGGCTACGCCCGCAACCTCGCCGTCGCCCAGGCAGCGCCGGCGGCCGCCCAGGCGGCGCGCGCGGCGTACTTCGCGATGAACAAGCCGGGCGACGGCACGGTCGCCAACGACCTCGTGGCCGGCCTGGAAGCCGGCACCATGGCGATCGAGGCGATGCCGGCGGCGAGCCTGCCGGCCGACCTCCGCGGGCTCGCGGGTCCTGCGCTCAAGGCCGAGATCGGCCAGCGCGCCGAGCGCCGCAAGGCCGCCCAGCGCGAGCTGGCCCAGCTGGCCCAGGACCGTGACGCGTATCTCAGGGCCAATTCCAACAACGCGGCTGACGCATTCGATACCCAGGTCAATGCGACGCTCGACCGCCAGCTGAAGCGCTGAGCGAAAGTCGGCGCGGTTCCACCTGGGGACGTGGCGTACAGACATACTGAACTCAGCCCACGCAACGCGTGTTTTCCGGCTTTGCAGCGAAACCCCGGCGACTGCGCGGCCCGCGAGACGTGACTTGGCGAGCCAAGAACTCGCCATTCCTCCGACGCCGCGGCGCGGCAGACGTGCTATGTCGCCGCGATGTTGTTCTCAGAGCTCGGCCTGATTCCACCGCTCGAACGCGCCGTTGCTGGCGAAGGCTACGTCGAACCGACCCCGATCCAGGCTCGGGCGATTCCGTACGTGCTCGCCGGCCGCGACCTGCTCGGCCTGGCTCAGACCGGCACCGGCAAGACGGCGGCGTTCGCGCTGCCGATCTTGCAGCGGCTCGCGCAGCACACGCCGACCGGTCGCAACCGCCCGATCCGCTGTCTGGTGCTGACCCCGACCCGCGAGCTCGCGGCCCAGATCCAGGACAGCTTTGCGACCTACGGCAAGTTCCTCACGTTGACCCACTTCGTGATCTTCGGCGGCGTGGGCATGGAGGCGCAGAAGCAGGCGCTGCGCACCGGCATGGACGTCCTGGTCGCGACGCCGGGCCGGCTGCTCGACCTCGCGGGCCAGGGCCTGCTCGACTTGAAGGCGCTCGAGGTGTTCGTGCTCGACGAGGCCGACCGCATGCTCGACATGGGCTTCATCCACGATGTCCGCAAGGTCATCCGGATGCTGCCGCCGCGCCGCCAGACGCTGTTCTTCTCGGCGACGATGCCGCGCGAGGCCCAGGAGCTCGCCGATCAGCTGCTCAAGAACCCCGAGACGGTCGCGGTCGTCCCGCCGTCGACCACTGCCGAGCGCGTCGATCAAGAGGCGTTCTTCGTCGAGAAGGCCGACAAGCGCGCCCTGCTGGTCGACGTCCTGCGCGACCAGGCGATGCGCCGCGTGCTGGTGTTCTCGCGCACCAAGCACGGCGCCAACCGGATCGCCGAGCACCTGGTCTCCCACGGGATCGGCGCCGAGGCGATCCACGGCAACAAGTCGCAGAACGCCCGCGAGCGCGCGCTCGCCGGCTTCAAGTCCGGCCGCACCCGCGTGCTGGTCGCGACCGATATCGCTGCCCGCGGCATCGACATCGACGACGTGACCCACGTCGTCAACTTCGACGTCCCCGAGGTCCCCGAGACCTACGTCCACCGGATCGGCCGCACCGCGCGCGCCGGCGCCACCGGCATGGCGATGACGTTCTGCGACGCCGAGGAGCGCCAGGATTTCCGCGCGATCGAGAAGCTCACCCGCCAGGACATCCCGGTCGTCGAGGGTCACCCCTACGAGTCGCGGGTGCCGTTTGGCAGCAACGGACGCCCCGCGGGCCCGGGCCCGTCGCAGCCGCACGGCCAGCGCGATCACGGCCGCCGCGACCTGCCCAGCAGCGGCGGTGGCCGCCGCCGCCGCCGCCCCGCCGCCTGAGGCGCGTCAGCCCGCGTGCTCGGCCGGCGCCTCGGGCTCCGCGGTTGCCTCCTTGCCGCGGCGGAGCAGCTCGCGCCACGCCTGGCGGTCGAAGCTCGATGGCGCGGTCTGGGCGATGAAGTCGCGCAGCACGCGGAGAAAGCGCAGCGGGTCGGCGTGGTGCGGGTAGTGCCCGGCGCCCTCGAAGACTTCGAGGTGGCTGCCCGGCAGGGCGGCGTGGGCGTCGGTGCCGTGGAGCAGCGGGACGATCGCGTCGCGGCTGCCCCAGATCAGCAGGGTCGGAATGCCGCTCACGAGGTAGCCGCGGTCGAGCATCGTCATGTGCTGGCCGCGCCAGTCGATCGCCGTGCGCAGGGTCCGGACGAACGCGCGCTGGGTCGCCGGGTCGGGCAGGGCTTCGAACACGCGCTGCAGGTCCTTGGCGTCGAGGCCGAGGTCGGCGTCGAGCTGCGCCAGCGACCACAGGACGGCGCGGCCGAACCACTTGACCGGGCGCAGGGCCAAGAGCGGCAGCAGCGCGTCGGTATTGGGGGCGGCGGCGAGCCGCAGCAGCGGGTGGATATCGCGGCGCACGCCACCGCTGGACACCAGGACGAGCCGCTCGCAGCGCTCGGGGAACTGATAGGCGAACTGCATCGCGACGCCGCCGCCCAGCGAGTGGCCGACCAGGGTGGCGCGGTCGATGCCGAGCACGGTCAGCAGATCCCGCATGCCGTTGGCGTACCCGGCGATCGAGTAGTCGGCGCGTGGCTTGTCGGACAGGCCGTGGCCGAGCAGATCCGGGGCGATGACCGTGTACTCCCGCGCCAGATCCGCGATCAGCGGAGACCAGGTCCCGTGGTGATCGCCGATGCCGTGGATCAGCAGCAGCGCCGGACCGCTGCCCGCCTGGACGAACGCACGGCGATACCCGTGGATGGTTTGAAATGTGACCTCGTCAGCGGACACCACCTCATGATGACTCAACGCGTCGGAGGCGGTGAGCAGAATCGACGTGTGTGACCGATTTCGCTTTCGATCCTGCCGAGGCCAGTTCAGCGGGTCAGTTGATCGCCGCGACGATGCCGAACGCGAGGGTCAGGTAGTTGAGGTGCATCGAGACGTCCTGGCCCTGCAAGGTCGTCGATGGGAACCGGAACTGGTAGCCGAGCTCGCCGGTCAGCGCGAGCTTGGGCGCCACGCGATACGCGGCACCACCGCCGAAGCCGATCATGAAGCCCGCGGGATGGCCGAGATCACCGCGGTCCGACGGTGGGAACAGCACGCTGTACCCCGGCGACGCGAAGCCGTAGAGCCGGACCTGGGGCGAGACCGGGGCGCCGACGGCGATCCGGATCGGCAGATCGAGCGCGCTGCCCGAGTCGCTGTTGTCGCCCGGCTTGACGTGGAGGATGATGCCGGGCGCGAAGCCGATCGCGACCAGCGGCGAGACGCGATACTCGATCAAGCCGTTGATCTGGAACGCGGTCGCGGTGTCCGCCGAGGCCTCCAAGGGGGTGCCGAGAAAGATAACGTTCTCCTGCACCGACCCGATCGGCGAGATCCCCAGGCTGCCGCCGATCCAGAGCCGGTCCGGCGTCCCTTGTGCCTGCGCCACCCCCGGCGCCCCTGCTGCCACGACCGCGACCACTAGCGTCGTCCATACAAACTGCATGAAGATCCTCGCCTCTGAACTGGAGGCGGACGCTGCCACGCCTCGCGCGAGCGTTGCAAGCGCGCGAAGCGCGTTCGGCAGGCAAGATCTGGCGAGCGGAGCCGGGTTCAGCGCCAGTCGTTGATCACCTGGCGCAGCTCCCCGAGCCGGGCGCGCGACAGCGTGCCGACCGCGGCGAGCACCAGGTGATCGGGCACGAGCACCGCGTCGGCGATCCGGACGAGGTCGTCGACGCGGACCTTGGCCATCGCGTCGAGCCGCTCCGACAGCGAGGTCGGCGGGTAGTACAGCGCGGTGCCGCCGAACCAGCCCGCCATCGCGGCGGCGTCGTCGATCGAGGCGAGGGTCTCGTAGCGGTAGCGCGTCCGCGCCTTGGCGAGCTCGTCGTCCGTGATGTTGCCGCGGCGCAGGCCGTCGAGCAGTCCGAGCAGCTCGCGGACCAGCGCCGGGACCTTGGCGTTGGCGGTCGCGCCGGTGATCTCGAGCAGCGCGGTATCGGCGAGCGGCTCGATCGCGGCGTGGATCGAGTACGCCAGGCCCTTCTGATCGGCGAGCGTGTAGTGCAGCCGGGTCGACATGCCGTCGTCGAGCACGCGCAGCAGCGCGACCAGCGCGATGTAGCCCGGATCGAGCTCGGGCACGGCGCGAAACAGCACCGCGAGCGAGGTCTGCGAACCGGCGTCGGCGACGTGGCGCAGCCGCGGCCCGGGGGCGCCGATCTGCGCCGGGGCGGCCAGCACCTCGGCGCGGTGCCCGGCGGGGAGCCGCGACAGCGCGCGGGCAGCGGCGGCGACCACCGCGCCGTGCTGGACCGGTCCGGCGACGCACAGGTTCGCGTTGCGCGCGCCGTAGAAGGTCGTGAAGTGGCGGCGCACGTCGTCGGCCGAGAACCGCTCGACGTTTTCGCGCGGGCCGATGATGCGCTGGCCCAGCGGGTGGTCCTCGAACACGACGCCGCGGGCGATATCGTCGGCGTTGATCTCGACGCCCTGCTCGTCGTAGTCCTCGTTGATCTCCTCGAGCACCAGCGCGCGCTCGAGCTCGATGTCGGAGAACCGCGGGCGCGCCAGCAGCTCGCCGAGCACGTCGATCGCCGCGCCGACGCCTTCGGGCTCGAGCGCGAGCTGGAACAGCGTGTAGTCGCGGCCGGTCTCGGCGTGCAGCGTGCCGCCCAGCCGCTCGACCGCGGTGTTGAGCGCGAGCGAGGTCGGGTAGCGCTCGGTGCCGCGGAACAGCATGTGCTCCGTGAAATGCGACAGCCCGTTGTCTTCGGGTTGCTCGAACCGCGCGCCTACCTTGATGAAGAGCGCACACACCGCCGTATGGAGGTGCGGCAACGCCACCGTAGTGACTGCGAGTCCGTTATCGAGCGTCGTTGTCTCGACGTCGGGATCCAGGCGTGAGTCCACGGGAATGCTTACCACGCGGCGGGCCGCCCGCGCGGTCCCCGAGGGTCCCCCGAGCATCCCCGAGCATCCCCGAGCCGCCGGCCACCGCTCGCTGCAGGCTTTCATTGAGGACGAGGCCGATCAGTGCTATTGATGCAGCGATCCGATGCTCCTCAAAAAGATCGTGATCGCCGAGGACGACGACGCCATCGCGCACATGGTCAACATGGCGCTCGGTGACGCTGGCTTTCTGTGCTTGCGAGCACGCGACGGCGACGAAGCGCTGAAACTGGTCAAGGCTCACGATCCCGACCTCCTGGTGCTGGACGTCATGATGCCGCGGGTCGATGGGCTCGAGGTTGCACGCCGGCTCAAGGCCGACGTGATGTGGTCGCGCACGCCGATTTTGATGTTGACAGCGCTCACCCAGGTCGACGACCAGGTCCAGGGGCTCGAGGCCGGCGCCGACGCCTACATGGCCAAGCCGTTCGACCTCCGCGAGTTCGGCGCGCGGGTCAAGGCGCTGATCCGGTCGGCCCGCCGCGAGCGCGACCGCAGCCCGACGACGAACCTGCCGGGGTCGCGCGCGATCGACGAGGAGATCGAGGGCGCGCTCAAGAGCGGCAAGCCCACGGCGTGCGTCCACATCGACGTGCTCAACTTCGACGCCTACGCCGACGCGCTCGGGATCGCGCGCAGCGAGGACACCGTCCGCGACCTCGGCCAGTGGCTGCTCGACGCCGCGCGGGCCGCGTCGGGCGGCGGCGCGTTCGTCGGCCACATCGGCGGCTCGGACTTCATCGCCGTGCTGTCGCCCGAGCACGTCGTACCGTTCGTCGCCAGCGCCGAGTCGACGTTCGACGCCAAGCGCGCGACGTTCCCCGGCGATGCCGGCCAGCTCGCGCTGGTGCTCGCGATCGCCCACACGACCGGGCTCACCCTTGCCAACGGTCCCGACGAGCTCGGCCGCCGGCTCGGCCGCGCGATGAAGGCCGCCAAGGCGGTCGGCACCACCAACCACGTGGTGTGGTCGGCTAGCTGACGGTGCCGGGGCGCCCGCCGGACGCTGCGGCCGACGCCGCTGCGGCAGCACGAGGCGGCGTTCCCGGCGTCGAGCCAGACGATCGCGGCTCGGCGGAGACGCCGTGGGTCGAGCCGTCCGCTCCCGGCGCGGGGGGCGCGCGCGGCAAGGGGCCGCGCCAGGTCCGCGCCGGCGACGTGCTGGGCCGCTACGAGATCGGCGAGGAGCTGGGCGAGGGCGGCATGGCCACGGTGTTCCGCGCGCGCGATCGCGAGCTGCGCCGCGACGTCGCGGTGAAGGTGTTGTTTCCGCACCTCGCGCGCCGCGCCGAGGTCGTCCGCCGGTTTCACCGCGAGGCGCGCGCGGCGGCCGGGCTCGAGCACCCCAACATCCTGCGGATCTACGACGTGGCCGGCGCCGAGGCCGACGATCCGCCGTACATCGTGATGGAGCTGATCCGCGGGCGGACGCTGCTCCAGGAAATCGAGCAGCGCGGCCCGATCCTCGCGGAGATCGTCGCCTGCATCGGCGCGCTGCTCGCCGACGCGCTCGCGGCCGCCCACGCCGCCGGCGTGATCCACCGCGACATCAAGCCGTCCAACGTGCTGATCGCGCCGGGCGGCCGGCTGCTGCTCGGCGATTTCGGCGTCGCGCGGCTCGAGACCGAGGATTCGCTGGTCACGCGGACGGGCGCGCTGCTCGGCACGCCCGCGTACATGAGCCCCGAGCAGGCCGCCGGCGACACCGCGACCGCGCTCAGCGATCTCTACTCGCTGGGCGCGACGCTGTATCACCTCGCCACCGGCGGGTTGCCGTTCGGCGGCTCGCCCGCGAAGGTGATCGCGATGGTCGCGGCGGGCGAGCTGGTCGCGGCGGCGCGGCGGCGGCCCGCGTGTGGCGCCGATCTCTCGCGGCTGATCGAGCGGCTCATGGCGCCGGCTCCGGACGCGCGGCCGGCCAGCGCCCTGGCGATCGCGACCGAGCTGCGCGCGCTCGCGGCCGCCGGTGGGCTCGGCGACGCGACCTTGGAGCTGGCGGCGTACTTCGAAGATCCCGAGGGGTTCCTGGGCGTGCGGACGCCGGCCGTGATCGGCGCGCTGGTCGCCGCCGCGACCGCGGCGATGGCCGAGCGCAAGCTGCCGCGCGCGATGGCGCTCGCCGATCGCGCCAGCGCGCTGGCCCCCGCCGATCCGCGGATCGCCGCGCTGATCGAGGCGGTCACCGATGGCGGTCGCGCGCAGCGCCGGCGCCGGCGCTGGGCGATCGGCGGCGCGGTGGTCGTGGCGGCGGCGGCGGTGCTCGGGGTGGCCACGCGCGCGCGTCCGGGGCCGTGGCGCTCGAGCGACGCGGGGGGCGTCCCGACGCCCGCGGTGGTCACCGCGCCCGTGCGCGACGCGAGCCCGCCCGAGGCGCCGGCGGTCGTGGCGACGACCGCGCCGGACGCGCAGGTCCCGGCGCCGCCCGCGCGCCGCGATCGGCCGGTCGCGCCACCGCCGGTCGCGCCGCGCCCGCGGCGACCGGCCCCGCCGGCCGTGCGCGACGAGCTGCCCGGGCGTGCCGATCCACCGGCGCCGCCGATCGCGAGCGAGCCGGCCGCGCCGCCGGTCTCCGACGAGACCGCGCCGATCGCGCCGGCGCGGGCGCCCGGCCACGTGATCGTCCACAACGACGTCTGGTGCACGATCTGGATCGATCAGACCGAGCGCGGCAACCGGCGCAACGAGCCGCTCGAGGTCCCGCCGGGCCACCACGTCGTGCGCTGCGTGAACCCGGCGGGCGCGTGGACCCAGGAGGTGGAGGTCCCGCCGGGGACGACGCGCACGCTGACCGGCCGGGTCCTGCAGGAGATCGAGGTGACCGTGGCGGTCGACGCGACGATCGACGGCAAGCCGTACGCGCGCGGCAGCGTCGTGAAGCTCCGGGCCGGGATCATCGAGGTGGTCGTCGCTGGGCGCAAGCAGTTCATCGCGTTCCGGGCGAGCTGCACGCTGCGGAGCTCGCCCGATCTCGGCTGCTACCTGCGAGGCGATTGACGCCCGCCGGTCGCGAACCGCGACACCGGTGTCGCGATCGGCGGTGGGCCCGCGGATCCGCGCCGCGGTGCCGGCGAGCGTGAAAACCGACTTGCAGCTGGCAGGGTGGTTGCATCACCGTGGACGCGTGAGGGTGCTCGTCTGCGCCAGCTGGCTGATGACCGGCTGCTTTTACATCGACTCGATCGAGGTCCATCCGAGCGTCTCGCTGACCCCGCCCGCGGGCTCGCTCCCGATCTATCGCGGCGGCCACGTCCAGGTGACCGCGCATCTCGACCATCCGGATCGGTTCGAGTGGACGGCGGTGGCGTGCGCCGACCCGTACGGCCAGGCCTGCAGCGCGACGCCGTTCGCGCAGCCGAGCGGGTCGAGCGTCGCGGACTTCGCGGTGCCGGTGTGGGTCTCGGGCGATCGCGCCGCGCTGACGCGATCGATCCACGTGCGGGTGACGGCGCACGACGATCGCGGCGCGCTGGCGGGCGGCGACCCCTCGATCCAGTACACGGTCGACGACGCGCCGCCCGCGCTCGTGCTCGCCAGCAGCCCGGCGCCGCACTACACCGTCGGCGCGCCGCTCGAGCTGTTCGCGAAGTACAGCGATCCCGACGACGACCTGGCCGCGGTCTCGGTGGCCTGGCAGGTGGTCGCGCCGGACCCCGCTGCGGCGCTGGCGCCGCTGCGATCGATCGACGGCGGCGACGGCTCGCGGACCCAGGTCGTGGAGCTCGTGCCGAGCGTCACCGGCGCCTGGCGCATCCAGGCAGCCGCCGCCGATCCGATCGGCACGACCACGACGCAGCAGCTGGAGCTCGACGTCGAGCAGGACCATCCGCCGTGCCTGGCGCAATGGCAGCCGATCGTGCCGCCCGAGGGCGCGGCGCTGCCGATCACCGAGCCCACGCGGTTTCAGATCCAGCGCGTCACCGATGATCTCGACGCGTACCCGCGATCGTCGAGCGATCCGCGGTTCGGGACCACCACGTTCGCGTGGTCGATCCGGGCCGGTGGCGGCACGGACCGGCAGCCCGTCGCCGGCGTCACCGGGAACGCGGTCGCGCTCGATCCGGCGGCGTTCGCGCCGGGGCAGATCGTCGAGCTCCGGGTCGAGGCGTTCGACCGCACCCACACCGCGATCAGCTGCCCCGACGCGGCCGCGAGCTGCGGCGATCCGGCGCTGCCCGGGTGCTTGCAGCGCCAGACCTGGCGGGTGGAGATCCGATGAGGGCCGCGATCGCGATCGCGGTGGCCGGGCTCGCGGGGTGCTCGTCGGGGGACCGCTCGAGCTACGGGGGTGGCGGTGTCCCCGGGGACGCCGGCGCCGCCGACCCGGGCGGATCCAGCGGGTGCACGCTCGGCCTGACGGTTCAGCCGCAAGCGCCGATCGCCGGACCGATGGCGGCGGTCACCGCGACGGTGGCCCCGCCGCAGAGCAGCCTCATCTCGTACCGCTGGCACGTCGAGCACGACGGCGCGGTGATAAGCGACGTCGCGAGCACCGCCGGCGCGATCGAGTTCGCGACCCCCGATCCCGGGATCTACGATGTCAGCGTCACGCTCACCGGCGCGCCTGCGGGGTGTGCGGCGGTCAGCGCGCCGATCAACGTCGGCGCGTCCGGCGCGAGATCGCAGAGCTTCCGGATGCGCATCGTGCCGCCGGACCCCACGGTGGCGCCGGCGTTCGAGAAGTCAGTGCTGATCCGCGGCGGCGCCGCGGTGGATCTCGGGGTGACGCCGGTCGACGCCGGCATGGCCACGAGCTTCCTGGTCACCGCGCCGACCGGGATCGCCGCCTATCTTCGGTTCTCGCCGGCGAGCGTGCCCGAGGCGGTGGTCGAGGGCTTCGCCGATGCGACCGGCTACGTCGCGGTCCGGCTGGCGCCGCAGCTCCACAGCGTGCTGGTGATCCCCACCGGCGCGACCGCGGCGCCGCGGCGGTTCCCGGCGGTCGCGCCGGGGATCGCCACGACCCAGCTGCTGCTCGACGCCGGTACGCCGATCCGCGGCGCGGTGCGCGCCCCCGACGGCGCCGCGATCGCCGGCGCGACGGTGCAGCTGTCGATCGACGGCGTGCCGTCCACCGTGGCGACCACCGCCGCCGACGGCAGCTTCACGGTCGGGCTCGTGCTGGGCGGCGCGACCGCCACCGTTGAGGTCATGCCGCCCGCGGCGAGCGGCCTGCCGCGGCTGTCGGCGAGCCTTGCGGCCACGGCGCTGGTCGGGGCGCTCGACCTGCGCTACACCGCGAACGCGGCGCCGGTGGCGCTGGGCGACGTGCGGCTCGCACGCGCGGGCGCGCCGCTCGGCGACGCCCGGGTCACGATCGTCGGCTCGCTCCCCGCGGGGCGGTTCGCCACCGACGCCACGGCGATCGCGGCGACCGGCACGGTCCGGATCGCCGGGCGCACCGATCCCCAGGGCGTGCTGGCGGGCCTCCGGGTGTCGCCGGGGCCGCTGTCGGCGGTGGTTGTCGCCGGTCCGGCCGACGTCGCGGTCGTCGCGGTCGACGCGTCCAGCGGCCCGATCGCGAGCCTGGAGGTCCCTCCGATGCAGCCGATCGCGACCGCCGCGCTCGCGCCTGCCGGCGGCGCCGGGCTCGCGGGCGCCACGCTCGACCTGGTGCCGGTCGGCGCGCTCGCCGCGGCCGGCGGCCCCGAGCTGCACGCGACCGCCGGCGCGGACGGCGCGCTCTCCGCGCTGGTGGCGCCGGGCGGGCACTACGATCTGCGGTTTCGCGATCCGGCGGCCCGCGCCGCGCCGCTGACCATCGCCGATCGCGTGGCGGCGTCGATCGCGACGTCCTATCGCTTGCCGGCGGCGCTCGCGATCCGCGGCACGGTCCAGCTCGGCGGCAACCAGGCGCTGCCAAGCGCCGTGGTCCAGGTGCTGTGCGATGCCTGCAGCGGGCTCGAGCGCGCCACGCCGATCGCGGAGGCGGTGTCCGACGGCGCGGGCCGGTTCGTGGTCACGGTACCGGATCCCGGAACGATGTAAGCTGATGGCGTTGCGGGCCGTCAAACGCTGGATCGATGTCGCCGTGGCGGTCTCGGTGCTCGCCGTGGGCGCGCCGGTGATCGCCGCGACCGCGGTGCTGGTCTACGCCGACGTCGGCCGGCCGCTGCTGTTTCGCCAGCCGCGCGTCGGGCGCGGCGGGCGGATCTTCGAGCTGAGGAAGTTCCGCACGATGCGCGACGCGATCGGCGAGGACGGCCGCCCGCTGCCCGATCACGCGCGGCTGACCCGGATCGGCCGGCTGCTCCGCGCGAGCTCGCTCGACGAGTTGCCGCAGCTGATCAACGTGCTCGCCGGCGACATGAGCCTGGTCGGCCCGCGCCCGCTGCTGGTCCAGTACCTCGCGCGCTACAGCCCCGAGCAGGCGCGCCGCCACGCGGTGCTGCCGGGCATCACCGGGCTGGCGCAGGTCGCCGGCCGCAACGCGCTCAGCTGGCCCGAGAAGTTCGCGCTCGATGTGTTCTACGTCGACCACTGGAGCCTCGCGCTCGATCTCGAGATCCTGCTGCGGACGATCGCGGCGGTGGTGTCGCGCGATGGGATCTCGGCGGCCGGGCAGGCGACGATGCCAGAGTTTCAAGGCGAGCGATGATCCGGCGCGGCGCGGTCAGTGTGGTGGTCGTCGCGCTGGCCCTCGCGGGAGCCGCCGGGATCGCGCGCGGCGAGCCGGCGCGTCAGGACGTCGCGCTGCTGCCGCTCGACGCCGAGCGCAGCCTCGAGCTCTACGGCCAGCCGGTCGCCAGCGAGCTCGCCCGCGCGCTGGCCGCCGGCAACCTGGCGGTGATCGTCGTCGGCCCCCGGATGGAGATCCCCGACAGCGTGCAGCTGATCGTCGATGGCACGATCGCGCTCGGCAAGGCCGGCGCGGTCACGATCGCGCTGCGGCTGCGCAACCCGGTCGACGGCGTGGTGCTCGACACGCTGTCGGCCACCGCGCTCGGGCTCGCGAAGATCGACCGCGCGGCGGCGGAGCTGTCGAGCCGCATCCTGCCGCTGGTGAGCGATCGACTCGCCAAGCTCCAGCGTCCGGCCCCGGCCGATGATCGCGCGCGGGCGGCGCCGCCTCGGCCGGCCGCCGTGGAGCGGCCGATGCTGATCGCGGTCAGCGAGGCCGGGCGGACGCCGTCGCCGCTGCACCAGGCGCTCGACGCCGCGCTGCCGCCGTGGGCCCGCGCGCATCGCCGCACCGTCGAGCCGCGCCCGCCCGGCCAGCTCGAGCCCACGGCCGCGGCGAACACCGTCGCGGCGAGCACGAGCGACCTGGCGATCGGGTTCTCGATCCTCGACTACGCGGCGGAAGGCGGCGCGGTGCCGATGGCGCGCGCGCGGGTCCGCGTGCGGATCGCCGACGCGCAGCGCGTGCGGTTCGATCGCGTCGTGGCGACCGATACGGTGATCGGCGAGCGCGGACTCGCGCCGGCCGAGCTCGCGGCGCGGGTCGCGCGCGAGGTGCTCGCGATCCTGCGTCCCCACCTGCGGCAGTGCGTGCCGGGATGGCCGTGATCCGCGCGCTCGTCCTGGTGGCGCTGCTGGGGGCGCCGATCGCGCGGGCCCAGCCCGGGGCCATGGCCACCTCCGACGTCCTGCGCGAGAGCAACGCCGCCGCGCTCGCCGGCGACTGGGCCCGCGTGGCGCGGCAGATCGAGCCGCTGCTGGCGCGCGAGCTCGCGGCGCCCGACCTCGGCGAGGCGCACCGGCTCGCCGGGCTCGCGGCGTTCTTTCAGCAGCGCGGCGACGCGGCCGAGCGCCACTTCCTCGCCTATCTGCAGATCGACCCGGATGGCCGGCTCGATCCGGCGCTGTACCCGCCCGACGTCGTGGCCGCGTTCAACGACGTCGCGTCGCGCCACGCGCCGGCGCTGCGCGCGCTGCGCACGATGCGCACGCCGCCGAACCGGTCGTGGATCTTGACGCTGCTGCCACCGATCGGGCAGTACCAGAACGGCGACCACATCAAGGCCTACGCGATCGGCGGGGCGCTCGTCGCGTCGCTGGCGGTCAACCTCACGACCTACAGCTTGCTGCGGCGGTGGTGCAATCACACCGACGGCACGAGCGGCGGCACGCTGACCTGCGACGAGGACGGCGATCACACCCGGGCGGCGATGCGGGTACGGCCGTACAACATCGCGAGCGGCATCGCGGTGCTCGCGATCTACGCGTACGGCGTCGTCGATGGCATCGTCGGCTATCGCCGGCGGTCGCGCGCACCGGAGGTGCAGCCTTACGTGGCGGGGCTGCCCGGCGAGGGCGGCGGTATCCTCGGTCTGGCGGGACGGTTTTGAGCCGGGCACCGACGTCGGACCTACATGGTCGCTGTCGCCGCCAGCCCCTGGGCTGACGACCTCGTGACGCTGCGTCAATTTCCGCGGTGTCGTCGCTGAGCCGCGGGCGTATCCCCCCGTTCCTCGTTGTGACTGGGGCACCCCTCCGCTACCATGACAGGCGAGTGAGGCAGCCCGTACCCTTCGGGAAATACCTGCTTCTCGATCGCATCAGCGTGGGCGGCATGGCTGAGGTCTTCAAGGCCAAGTCGTACGGCGTTGAAGGCTTCGAGAAGATCATCGCGATCAAGCGGATCCTGCCCACGATGGGCGAGGACCGCGACTTCATCAAGATGTTCATCGATGAAGCCAAGATCGCGGGGCAGCTCGCGCACGCCAACATTTGCCAGATCTTCGAGCTCGGCCGCATCGACGGCTCGCACTTCATCGCGATGGAGTACATCTGGGGCAAGGATCTGCTCCAGATCCAGAACCGGCTGCGCAAGATCAAGCAGCAGATGCCGGTCGCGATGGCGTGCTTCTCGATCGCGAAGGTCCTCGAGGGTCTCGACTACGCCCACCGCAAGCGCGATCCGATGGGCCGGCCGCTCGAGATCGTCCACCGCGACTGCTCGCCGCAGAACGTCCTCGTGTCGTACGAGGGCGAGGTCAAGGTCATCGATTTCGGGATCGCCAAGGCGACGTCGCGCAACTCGCGGACGATGGCCGGCGTGCTCAAGGGCAAGTTCGGCTACATGTCGCCCGAGCAGGTGCGCGGCCTGCCGCTCGATCGCCGCAGCGATATCTTCGCGCTCGGTACGATGCTCTACGAGTGCCTGACCGGCGATCGGCTGTTCCAGGGCGAGACCGACTTCTCCACGCTCGAGAAGGTCCGCAACGTCGATATCCGGCCGCCCCGCGAGCTCAATCCCGAGATCCCCCTCGCCGTCGAGGCGGTGATCATGAAGGCGCTCGCGAAGGACGTCGACGAGCGCTACCAGTGGTGCAGCGAGATGCTCGCCGATCTGCAGGCGTTCCTGATGAGCCAGGACGTCGTGTTCACGGCCAAGACCTTGTCGAGCTGGCTCAAGGAGGTGTTCGCGGCCGAGATCGATCGCGAGCGCCAGCAGCTCGAGCAGTACAAGCGGGTCGGCCGCGATGGCCTGTTCGCGGGCGTGCCGGCCGCGGAGGCCAAGGCCAGCGTGGTCGAGAACCTCGGCGAGGCCGGTCCGGTCGAGGGCGATCCCACGATCCTGGGCGGACCGTCGTTCGAGGAGATGGAGGCCGCGGCCGCGGCCGGGGCCGCCCCGGCGCCGGCGGAGGTCGGTCCCGCGCCGGGATCGCCGGCCGCGCGGGGCGCACCGCTCGACGACGACGATCCCGAGGCGTTCGGCGAAGAGGCGCCGACCGAGATCTTCGGCGAGATCGATCACGGGGCGAACCCGATCGCGGCGCTGCTCGCGGCCTCGGCGCGCAACCAGCCGGCGACGGTGCCGCACACCCGGCCGCCGAAGCCGCCGCCGCGCCAGCCCACGCCGCGCCCGGATTCGGCGCAGCCCGTCGCCGTGGCGCCCAGCGCGCCGGCGACCTATCCGTCGCAGCCGCCACCGCCACCGGCCCTGCCTGCGAGCGCGGCGCCGCCCGTGCCGTCGCCGCCCGGCCTCGTGGTGCCGAGCTACGCCAACCTGGCCAGCCCAGGCGCGGCGTATCCGCAGTTTGGCCAGCCGGTGCCGCGGCAGGGGTTTGGCCCGAACCCCGGGGGCTCGCCGGGCCAGCCGCATGCGAGCTCGCAGCCGATCGCGCTGGGCACGCCGAGCGCGATGACCGCCGCCGCCAACGCCGCGGCGGTGAATCTGCCGTCCAACAGCGCGGGCCAGCCGAACCAGGGGCGCACGCTGCTCGGCCAGCCCCCGCCGGCCGGGCTCCCCAGCTTTCTCCAGGGCCATTCAGCGCCGTTCCCGCCGTACGGCAACCCGCCGCCGCAGCAGCCTCCCTCCGCCCCGCCCGCCCCGACGGGGCCGCAGCTGCTGAGCTCGCCAGGCACGCAGCCTTCGTACCCCGAACCCTCGAATCCGTACGGCGGAAGCCCGCAGCCCCATCCCTACGCGCTGGCGAGCGCGCCGTACCCGGACCCTTCGTACGGCCCGCCGCCGGGCCAGGGTGCACCGTACGGCGGCGCGCCGGCGAAGTATCCGGCGACCGGACCTGCGGTCGAGCCGTCGCTCGACGGCCGCCGGAGATCGTCGATCGTGCGCGATGTGGCGATCGGCGTCGCGATCGCCGCGCTCGTGCTCGGCGGCTTCCTCGCCGTGAAGTTCCTGATCATCGATGGTGGCGTCGCCGCGCCACCGGTGGCGCCACCCTCGGCGATCGCGACGATTCGCCTGGCGCTGGCGCCGGGAGTCTCGGCGGATCTGTTCGTCGACGACAAGAAGGTCGCCACGGTCGGCGACAAGCAGGAGATCCCGGTGACCGCCGGGCAGCGCAAGGTCAAGCTCCTCGGGCCCAACGGCAGCGGGTGCGAGCAGGACATGCAGCTCGTCGCAGGCAAGACGACGACGCTCGACTGCGCGATGGCACCGGCGGCGATGCCGGGTAGCGCGGCCGGCAGCGACGCCGTCGACCCCGCCGGCGCAGGCAGCGCGGCAATGAGCGGCAGCGGCTCGGCGGCGGACGCAGCAGCGGTCGCCGCCGCCGGGACCCGCGAGCCCGGCTCCGTGGCGCCCGCGTCCCCGGCCCCGGACAAGGCCGACAAGCCGGTGAGCGCCGTCGCGCAGACGCATGACCGACCGGACCGGGCGTCGAGCGACGACCGGCCCCGGGCATCGGACAAGCGGCCCCGAGCGGCGGCCGCCGACGATGACCTCGGCAGCCTGGCCGGCGGTTCGAAGCCGCTCGCGCCGCGCGCGGAGCCGCCGGCTCGCTCGGCATCGCGGCAGCCCGCCGAGGGCCGCAGCTTCCTCAACATCACGAGCAAGCCGAACGCGAAGATCTTGCTCGACAACAACGACACCCACCTGACGACGCCGATCTCCTCGCACGCGCTGCCGGTGCCGCCGGGCAAACACAAGCTGACGTTCGTCGTCGGCGGCGACAAGTTCACGTACTCGGTCGTCGTGAAGCCTGGCGAGACCGTCACGGTTCACAAGGACCTGCAGTAGCCGTCGATTCCAGCGCGCTGGATCAACGGTCACGTACGGTCACGTGCCATCAGGTCGAGGTCGAGAAATCACGACCGCGAACGCGACGCGATCGCCGAGCACGCGCGGCGCATCACCAGCGGTCGCAGCGAGCGGTTAGCTCTCGGCTTCGTGCGGCGGGTGCTCGGCGTTGGTCGGCGTCGCCGTGGTTGCGGCGGGCGCGGCGGGCGCCGGCGTAGGCTCGGGGGTCTCGAGTTCGCGCAGCTTGGCCTCGAGCTCCTCGATCCGATCGGCGAGCACGCGAACGTCCTTGTTCACGCTGCCCCACGGCGTGATGGTCTGCGACAGCCCATCGATCGTCGTGCGGATCTTGGCGTCGACCTGCTTCTGCCACTCGTCGAGCCGCTGCTTCGAGTGGTCGACCCATTCGCGCAGCGAATCGAGGCTGCGCTTGCGGAACGCGGTCTCGTCGCCCGACTCGCCCTCCGCGCCCTCGGCCGCCGGCTCCTCGGAGCCGTCGTCCTTGCGCTTGCCAGGCAGGATGCTTTGCACCCGGCGCTGCGCCTCGGCGAACCACGCACCACCGCTCTGGATGATGTTGCGCATGGCGCCCAGCGGCAGGAAGCTGCGCTGCTTCTTCTCTTCCTCGAAGATGATCTGCGCCAAGGTGACCGTGGTCAGGTCTTCCTTGGTTTTGTTGTCGACGATCTTCACATCGTCGCCATTGCGAATCATCTCGCTGATCTGGTCGAGAGTTACATACCGGCTGTGCTCCGTGTCGTAGAGCTTGCGATTGGCGTAACGCTTGATGATGCGAGTGTCCGGCATATTGCTCCGTGCCGACCGCGCCCTGGCGGCTGGATGGCAAAAGAAAGTATCACGCAGCGCGCCATCTCCTCAACGTGCCACACTAATTGAGTGGGCCCGGAGCACATCATTGCTCGTTTGAAGGCGCTGCGCGATCCCCGCATGCGGGTGCTCACGCTGATCGAGGCGCTACAGGAGGGTGATCCCGCGTCGTGGGTCCACGTGATGGCAACAATCCTTACGCGCGCGCATCTCCAGGACGATCCGGACGCTGCCGTCGCGCTCGAGGCGCTGGCGCAGGCTGCGGGGGATCCGGCGCTGTCATACGCAACGCGTCAATCGCTCTACGAAGCCGCGACCGAGCACCGGCTCGGGGCGATCGCGCGGCTGTTCCTCGTCGCGTCGCCGACGACGATCGGCGCGCGCCAGCTCGCGAAGTCCCTCGCGCCCGAGCGGCCGCTCCTACCGACCGGTAGGCCGCTCACGCTGGGCGAACGCAAGTGGCTCGCGCGTACCCACGATCGCCAGCAGCTCCTGCTGCTGCTCCGCGATCCGCACCCGGCGGTCGTGGCGATCCTGCTCGACAATCCCCACGTCACCGAGTCCGACGTCGTGCGGGTCGCGTCGGCGCGCCCGGCGGTCCCCGCGGCGCTGACGGCGATCGCCGCGCACCCCCGGTGGTCGGTCCGCCACCCGGTCAAGCGCGCGCTGGTGCTCAATCCATCGACCCCGCTGGCCGACGCGATCCGCATCGCGACGACGCTGCGGCAGCAGGAGCTCCGCGAGCTCGCCGCCGATCCCTCCCTGCGCGAGCCGCTCCGGGTCCACGCGGGTGAGGTCTACGCCGCGGCCCTCCGGCGGCCGCGGGCCTGACGCTCCCTACTCCGCGGCGCTGGACTTCTTGCGGCGACGCACGACCACTTCCTCCCACTCGCCGTCCTCCGCCGCGCTGGCGCTTTCTTCGAGCTGTTTCGACTGTTTGGCGCCTGCCAGCTCCTTCTTCGCGGAGCGCTTGTCGGCATCTTCGTCGTCTCCTTCGACGTTCGATGCCTTCTTGAAATTCTTGATGCTTCGGCCCAACGCGTCGCCGATGCCAGGCAACTTGTTGGCACCGAAGACGACGAGGACGATCAGCAGGATGACGATGAGCTCGCCCATTCCGGGCATGGGACTCTCCTAAAGGGCTTGGCGCAGCCTAGCACGGTTTCCTTCCGGGGACGGCGTTGCGTCAAAACCAGACCTGAAAACTTGGTGAAGCGTCGTCGTGGCGCCTATGTTTCAGGACATGCGCGAAGCTCTTGTCCGCGCGGCCGCTGGCTGCGGCCTCGCGCTGATCTTGGCTCGAGGACCTGCCCAGGCCGAGCCCAGCGGTCCTGCAATGCGCGCCGGTGTTCAGCCGGTGCCCCCCGTGCGCGCCGGCGAACCCGGTCTTCCCCAGGAGCTCGACGGGCGGCGCTCGATCCGTGGCTGCGGCGCCGACGAGCGCTGCGCGCGGCCGGGCGATCTGCTGCGCGAGTTCGAGCTCGAGGCGTTCCCGGCGCCGGGCACGAGCCCCTGGATCGACGATCGCACGGCGCACAGCCGGCTCGAGCCCGGCGCCCCGACGCCACTCGCCCGGCGGCCGAGCGAGCTGCGCCCCGACGCGCCGTGGCTCGATCAGCTCGAGCTGCCGGACCTCCCGGTCAAGTGGTCGCAGACCCTCGTCGACTACCTGATCTTCTACAAGTCCGATCCGCGCGGTCGATCGATCATGGAGAGCTGGCTGGTCGCCCAGGGCCGCTACCGCGACCTGATCCTCTCGCACCTGCGCAAGGCGCACCTGCCCGAGGATCTGATCTACGTCGCGATGATCGAATCGGGCTACGACCCCAACGATTCCTCGTCGGCGGGCGCGCTCGGCGTCTGGCAGTTCATGCCGGAGGGCGGCCGGATCTACGGGCTGCGCGAGGACCGCTGGGTCGACGAGCGGCGCGATCCGCTGCGCTCGACGATCGCCCAGATGGACTACTTCGCCGACCTCTACCAGCGGTTCGCCGACTGGCACATCGCGCTCGCCGCGTTCAACATGGGCTACGGCGCGATGCTGCGCTCGATCGCGCGCTACAACACCAACGATTACTACCGGCTGTGCGAGTACGAGAACGCGATCCCCTGGGAGACCTGCCTCTACACCCCCAAGGTGCTCGCGGCGGCCATCGTGGGCCGCAACCGCGCCGCGTTCGGCTACGACAAGGTCTCGCCGGCGGCGGCGGAATCCTGGGACGAGCTCGCGCTGCCGACCTCGACGAGCCTGGCGGCGATCGCCCGGGTCGCCGGGGTGTCCGAAGCCGAGCTCAAGCGGCTCAACCCGCAGCTGCGCCACGGCCGGACGCCGCCGAACGAGACCGGCTATGTCGTGCGGGTGCCGAGCGGCAAGCGCGCCGAGACCCAGCGACGGATCGTCGAGCTCGAGTCGGACTGGAAGAACTACGACGCCTACGTGATCGCCCACGGCGAGCGGTTCGAGGACGTCGCCACGACGTTCGGGCTCTCGCTCGCACAGCTGCGCAAGCTCAACGACGTCACGCGCGACGCCGAGATCGAGGGCGGCACGGTGCTCGTCGTGCCGCGGATCAGCGACGACCAGCGCGCCAGGAACCGCGCCAAGGCCAAGGCCAACCTGCACGCCTCGGGCATCGATCAGCGCGACGGCGAGCCGATGATCGTCCCGGTGCCCGACAAGACCTCGGTGGTCGCCGGCAAGCAGCGCGTGTTCTACCGCGTGGTCGCCGGCGACACGCTCAAGGCGGTGGCCAGGGCGCTCGCGGTGTCGCCGGCCGAGCTCGCGCAGTGGAACGCGCTCGAGCCCGACGGCAACCTGCACCCCAAGATGGTGCTGCTCGCCTGGGTCGCGCCGAACTTCGACGCCGCCAAGCACGCGGTCAACCTGCTCGACGCAAGCCAGCTGCTCGTGGTCACCCGCGGCTCGCCCGAGCATATGGACCTGGCCGAGGCCCGCACCGGCCGGGTCCGCAGCGAGTACGTCGCCCAGGGCAAGGAGAAGCTGGGCGACGTCGCCAAGAAGTTCGGGATGGGCTCGCACGACCTCGCGCGCATCAACCGGATCTCCTACGACACGGTGCTATCGAAGGGCCAGACGATCATCGTCTACCAGGTCGCCGATCCCAACCGCTCGAAGCGCGCCGACGAGCAGTGGCGCAAGACGCCGCGCGCGATGCGCGGCAAGCTGGCCGGGTCGCCCGCCGCTCGCACCGCGAGCAGCAACGTGCCCGACGACGACGAGGCTGGCGATCTGGGCGGCGCCGCAGACGACGCGGTCGACCTGCCGGCCCCCGCGCCCGATCCGGCCAAGCCGGAGGCGCGATCCGACGTGCGGGCGCGCGAGCCCAAGCGCGGCGATGCCGATGGCGACGCTGACAAGCCGCGGCCAGACAAGCCCCGGGAGGTCACGCGCGACGACGACGCCAAGCCGCGGACGGCCAAGCCGCGCGAAACCCCGCGCGCCGACGACGACGCCAAGCCGCGGACGGCCAAGCCGCGCGAAACCCTGCGCGCCGACGACGACGCCAAGCCGCGGACGGCCAAGCCGCGCGAAGCCCAGCGCGACGACCGTGATGGCACTCGTGCGCCGCGCGCGGCGATGCGCGACGACGACGACGACGACGCCAAGCGTGCGCAGTCCAGGCGCAAGCGGGACAAGCCCCGCGATGCGAGCGGCGAGTCCAAGCCCCGCGATGCGAGCGGCGAATCCAAGCCCCGCGCCTCCAAGCGCGGCGACTCGCAGGATGCCGCGACGCCTCCGCCGAGCGGCGCCGATGCATCCGCGGGCGGTCCGGTGACGAGTCCCGGCCAGCTGCACTGAAGCGAGCGGGGCTACTCCTCGACGTTGCGCATGGCGTCGGCGACCTCGGCGAACCGTGCGTCGAGGAACGTGCGGACCCGGCCGGTGACCTGGTCCGCGTCCATCGCCGCGGTCATGCAGCGCATCCAGGCGTCGCGCATCGCGACATCGACCGGCGTGCGGCCGTGGCGCATTCGCAGCCGGGGATGGCCATGCTGGGCGATGTAGTCCTGCGGGCCGCCGAGCCAGCCGATGAGAAACAGCGCGAAGCGGTCGCGCGAGTAGCGGTCGACGCGGCCCTCGGGCGTGCAGCGGTGGAGCCGGCTCAGCGCCGGTTCGCGATCGCTCATGATGTCGTAGAACTTCTCGACGAGGCTACGCACGCGGTCGGCGCCGCCCAGCAAGGCGAATGGAGTCTCGGGCTCGGCCACCGCGGCACTGTGCCGTCCGTGATGGTGGCGCGCAAGCGGGTCGCGCCGACGCGCCGTCGCAAAACGTGATGAAATCGACCCGTCTGCCAGCGCGGCCGTGAGGTGACCTGGCCGCGACCACGCGCGAGGAGATCCATGCCCGAGCTCACCCTGGTGTTCGCCCTGTATCCCAACCTCACCCAGCTCGACTTCACCGGCCCCTACGAGGTCCTTCGCCGCGTGCCCGGCGCGCGCGTGATCGTCGCGTCGCGCGAAGGCGGAACGCTGACCGCCGACCCTGGCCTCAGCTTCGCGGGCCTGACCCGGCTCGACACCATCGAGCGCTGCGATCTGCTGTGCGTCCCCGGCGGCGCCGGCTGCGCCGCCGCAGTGCTGGATCGTGCGTTCCTCGCCGAGGTCCGCCGGCTGGGCCAGGCCGCCCGCTACCTCACCTCGGTGTGCGTCGGCTCGCTCGTGCTCGCGGCGGCGGGCCTCATCACGGGCAAGCGCGCCGCATGCCACTGGGGATGGCGCGAGCTGCTGGGCGAGGCCGGCGCGATCCCCGATCCCGGCCGCGTGGTCCGCGACGGCAACCTCATCACGGGTGGCGGCGTCACCGCCGGCATCGACTTCGGCCTCACCATCGCGGCCGAGCTCGCAGGCGTCGAGGCCGCCCAGGCGATCCAGCTGGCGATCGAATACGATCCCGCGCCGCCGTTCACCGCCGGTCGCCCCGAGACCGCGCCGCCCGAGGTGGTGCGCGCGGCGCGCGAGGGCATCGCGCGGGTCTACCCCGAGCGCAAGGCGGCGCTGGAGCAGGCGCTGCGCGATCGCGCCGAGCTGCCACGCTGATCCGCGGTCTGCTCGCGCGGGTCGGGCGGTCAGGGGGCGCGGCTGACCGGGGCCATCGCGTCGGCCAGAAACTCGAGGACCTCGTCCCCCCACGCCGGGGCTCTGCCGGCCCTGCAGAACCCGTGGCCCTGCATCGGGGTCACGCCGTTCGGCGGAAAGATGTGCATGCGGGCCGGCTTGCCTGCCTGCCTCATCTCCTCCGACAGCACGCGGCTCGGCATCGTGTTGAAGTCGTTCTCGGCTTGGAGGAAGAACACCGGTACCTTGGCGCTGCGCGCCGCGAGCGCGAGGCGCGCGCGCAGCGGCGGGCTGCGGTTCCACATGATGGCGGCGCCCGCAAAATCGACCGCCGCGACGAGGCCGGTGCCGCGCTCCGCCGCGAGCAGCGCCTCGATCCCGCCGAACGAGCAGCCGACCGTGGCGATCCGCTGGCGGTCGACGTACGGCAGCGCGGCGACGTACGCCACGGCCGCCATCACGTCGTCGGCCTGCGCGACCAGTGCGTCGACGAGGTCGGGGGCGTCCGGCTGGCCGGCGTGAAATACCGTGGTGATATCGACGCCGGCGGCCTTCGAGACTCCCTGTCCGCGGCGATGCGGCACGAACAGCACGAAGCCGTGCGGCACGTAGAACCTCGCCTGATCTCGGCCTTCGCTGGGCTGGGCCTCGCTGCCGTGATTGAAGACGATCGCCGGGAACGGGCCGGCGCCGGGCGGCCGGAACAAGAAGCCGCCGAGCGTGAGCGCGCCGCTGGGGAACTCGACCTGCGCGGCGTCCACGCCGGCCGTGCCCTCGGTCGAGGACGGATCACTCGCCGGTGGGCCGCCGGAGCCGCTCGCCGCCGCGGTCACCGCAGCGCCCATCGAGGGCGGCGCCGCGGAGGCGGTCGGTCCGGGATTGCACGCACAGACCACCAGCGAGACCACCGAACCCGAGACTGCACCGAGGCAAGCAAGGCTGCGCATGCGATCCCCTCCCTTATGCACCGCAAGATACCTGAGAATCGACGTCGTGCCGCGCCCCGCTGGCGCTGCGTCGCCGCGTCAGAAGTCGACGCCGGCGGAGATCGAGATCGTCGCCTGGGTGGCGGCGAGGTCCTTGGCGGCGCAGTTGCTGGTGGTCGAGCTCGCCGGACAGGGCGGTAGGCCGGCGGCGAGGTCATCGCTGGACGAGCCGGCGAGCGCGAGCTGGCCCTCCACGGTCAGCTGGACGATGTCGTATTGCAGCTTGCTGCCGAGGAGGAACCGGTTGCGGTAGATCGCCGATTGATCGCGGAACGCGAAGTTGTTGGCGGCGTCCATCGCGTTGCCCGGCGCAAGCGGGTCGACGTTCGGGGTGGCGTCGATCGTGCCCGAGCGCGGGAGGATGGCGAGGACGTCGAAGCCGACGAACGGGTCGATCCGCCAGGTGCCCGCGATGGCGAAGTGCTTGGATACGGTGAGATCGAGCGAGACGATGGTCAGATCGAGCTCCTGCTGGTTCACCATGCGCGACACCGCGCCGCGCAGCGCGATGCTCGGGATCGCGAGGTCGTGATAGCCCTCGTGAACGCCGAGCTGGGCGTAGGCCTGGACCGCCCAGGTCGCGGACTCGAGCAGGTGGATCGCGCCGGCGCCGAGCTCGAATGAGGGCCACAGGCCCTTGTGGGCGAACACGCCGACGGTGCGGAGCACGCCCGCGCCGTGGGCGACGCGGTTGGTGCCCGACGGATCCGGGCTGCCGGCGAGCACGCGCCAGTAGGGCTGCTTGCTGTCGATCGTGGTCTGCGACGCGGTCGCGTCGAACTGAAAGCCGGCCAGGCCCAGCGTATCGGCGGGCGTGAGCAGCTGGGGCGCGAGCACCACGCCCAGCTGCGAGGCCAGCGCGCGGAACTCGAGGTTCTCGCCGACCACCGACGACAGCTGGCCGTTGCCATCGCTGATCCGGGTGCCGAGCCGCGACATCACGAAGTCGTTGCGGTCGGCCCGCGCGGCGCACGGCAGCGCGATCACCGCGACGGTGGCGACGGCGGTGAGCGCGCCACGAGCCATGGCGCGAAGCGTAGGCCGGGGCACGACCGGGAGTCAACGCAGCGAACGCCGCGGGCCGCGTGGTACACACCGCGTATGGCGGAGTATTCGACGATCCGGGTCGAGCACACAGGGCCGATCGCGCGGGTGACCCTCAACCGCCCCGAGAAGCGCAACCCGCTCGGACCGACCACGTGCGGCGAGCTCGTCCACGCGCTGGCGGCGATCGAGGCCGCGGCCGAGACCCGCGTCGTCGTGCTGACCGGCGCGGGGACGGCGTTCTCGGCGGGCGGCGATCTGTCGCTGATGCAGGGCGCGCCCGGCGCCCAGGCGGCGAGCCTGGTCGACCTGCTGCTGGCGATGCACGGGCTCGGCAAGCCGATCATCGCGATGGTCAATGGCCCGGCGCTGGCCGGTGGCCTCGGGCTCATGGTCGCGTGCGACATCGCGATCGCCGCCGAGACCGCGACGTTCGGCACGACCGAGATCGCGGTCGGGCTGTGGCCCATGATGGTGAGCGCCGAGATCATGCGCAGCGTCGGCCGCAAGAAGACGCTCGAGATGATGCTGACCGGCCGCAAGCTCGACGCCGCCGAGGCGCTCGCGTGCGGGCTGGTCACGCGCGTGGTCGCCGCGGCCGAGCTCGAGGCGGCGACCGTCGAGCTGGCCGGCGCGCTCGCGGAGCGCAGCCCGGCCGCGATGGCGCTGGGCCTGCGCGCCTTCTATCACGCGCAGGACATGGAGCTCGAGCCGCAGCTGCGCTACCTCGAGAGCCAGTTCGTCCGGGTGACCGGGCTCGACGATGCGCGCGAGGGCATCGCGGCGTTCCTCGGCAAGCGCAAGCCGGTGTGGAGCGGCAAGTGACGCGCGCCGCGGCCTCCGACGTTCCCTGACCTCGATCAACGCGACCGCGTCCTGGCTCCGCGGCGCGCGGCCTGCTACGAGCCAAGCTTGTCGACCACCTCTCGAGCCTTCGGTTCCACCCTGGCCGCGCTCGCGCTCGCCACTGGCTGCGGCGCGCGCGGCTGCGATGCTCCCCCGGCCCGCTCGTCGCCGCTGCTCTACGCGAGCGACGAGCAGAACGGCGTGGTGGTCGTGGTCGATCCGGCCTCGGCGCGCGTGCTGGCGCGGATCGCCGTCGGCAAGCGGCCGCGCGGCCTGCAGCTGTCGCGCGATGGCAAGCTGCTCTACGTGGCGCTGTCCGGATCGCCGCGCGGCGGCCCCGGCGTCGACGAAGCCACGCTGCCACCGCCCGACCGCAGCGCGGATGGCATCGGCGTGGTCGACGTGGACAAGCGGGTGCTGGTGCGCACGATCGAGAGCGGCCCTGACCCCGAGACGTTCGACCTGTCGCCCGACGGGACGACGCTGTTCGTCTCGAACGAGGACACGGCGGAGCTCTCGGCGGTCGATCTGGCGGCGGGAACGGTGCGCGGGCACGCGCGCGTCGGCAAGGAGCCCGAGGGCGTCACGGCGGCCCCCGACGGCAAGCGGGTGTTCGTGACCAACGAGGCCGACAACGACGTCGCGGTGATCAACGCGCAGACCCTGGCGCCGATCGCACGCATCCCGACCGGGTCGCGGCCGCGCGCGGTCGCCATCACCCGGGACGGCCGCGCGGCGTTCGTCACCAACGAGGCCGCCGGCACGGTCAGCGTGCTCGACGCCACCACCTACGAGCGGGTCGGCGAGATCGCGCTGCACCTGGATTCGCCGATGCCGGTCGGCCCGCGGCCGATGGGCGCGGCGCTATCGCCCGACGACAAGACCCTGTACGTCACGACGGGGCGCGGCGGCTCGGTCGCCATCATCGACGTCGCGACGCGCCGCCAGGTCCGCTCGATCGATGGCGCCGGCGACCGGCCGTGGGGCCTCGCCCTGAGCGCCGATGGCACGCGGCTCTACACCGCGAACGGCAGCTCGCACGATCTATCGATCATCAACGTCGCCACCGGCAACGTCGACAAGCGCGTCCTGCTCGGCGGCCTGCCGTGGGGGGTCGTGGTCGGCCGTTGACCGCGCCCGCCCCGGGGCCGGCGCTCACCGGGTCGGACAGCTGGCGAGCGAATCGATCCACGTGGCGACCAGCTCGGTCCCCTGCGGGTCGACGACGAAGCTCGAGGTCGTGGGCATGCGCCCGACCTCGAGCTGCCCGTTCGGATCGGAGTCGGCCACCGGGATGGCCATGCGGATCCACGCCGCGGACGCCGCGTGATCCCCCGGCTTGAGCTCGACCAGCGTCAGGTCGGTCATCCCCGGAATCCCATTCTCCTGCGTCAGATTGCAGATCTTCGTGTCGAACAGCGACAGCGAATGCCGCAGATCGAAGCCCTGGTCATTGACGTCGGGGCGATGGCAGAATCCGCAGTTCGAGCTCAGGTACGAGCGCGCTGCTTGCTCGGTCTGCCCGGCCGGCGGGCCCTGCAGGCCGAGCGCGGCGTTGGCGTAGGGCTCGACGAGCGCCGCGGCGTACGGCTTGGCCGGCGCGTGGTCGAACAGCCCGTTCGCCGCGAACGCGTCGATCTGGTTGTCGCCGTGGACCGTGCGGTTCATCTGCGCCATCTCCGGGCCGAGCGTGCCGACGGCCGCGTTGTGGCAACCGCTGCAGTCGAGGAAGCTCGGGTAGTGCCAGGTCACCGTGTGCGTGCCGGTGTTGAACTGCACCGCCGTGCGGGTGTTGGGGACGATGGTCGCCTCGGTCTGTGCCTCGTTCCAGGCGTAGTTGTAGCCGACCCAATCGGTGCCATTCTGGACGAGCGCCGCGGTCGCCGCGTCGACCCGCATGAGCAGGCGGGTCTCGACGAGCTTTCCGTCGAACAGGAAGTTCTTGATCATGACGGTACCGACGGGAAACACCCAGCGGCCGGTATCGGCGGGCCCGCCGGACAGCCCATTAGGCGCCACGCACTCGGCGAGCGAGGCGGCGTCGGCGTCGGGCTGGCAGTTCTTGACGTGGATGGTGCCGCCGGCCGGGAGCACGAACGCGCGCGACTTGGCGGCGTTGTCCGACCACAGCGGGCTATTGACCTCGTAGTACGTCGCACGCGCGTTGAACTTCGTGATGTCTTGCGGATCCATGCACCCGGTCTGACGCAGCGTGCAGATCGGCAGCGCCGTCCCGCTCGGCGCGGCGCAAGCGCCGGGGCTGGTCGGTGTGATGCAAGTGGCCTGGGGGCCCGCGTCCGGGGCGGCGCTGGCGTCCGCGCCCACGGTCGCGTCTGGCGGCGGCGATTCGTGGCTGCTGGACGAACAGCCGGCGGCGGCCGCCACGGCGATCAGGATCAGCGCGCAGCCGGTCGTGCGCGGCACTGCGTTACTTGCCATCGATCGACCACGAACACAGGTGACCGAGCGCGAACACCACGATGCGATTCTTCACGGCGATGGGGAAGCTCATGCTCGGCACCATGTCGCAGGATGCTCCCGTGGTGGTCACGAGCTTCTGGCCGGTATCGCCATCGACCGCGGTGAGCTGGCCGCCGCTCATGAACCACACGATGGCGTTCCCGCCGGCGTCGTCCGTCGTCGTCGAGATCGGCGGATAGTTCAGCTTGCGGCCGCCTGCGTTGGCCGCGCACCAGACCTCCGTCGCAATCGGCGTCTTGCCCGGTTGCAGGAGCACGGAGATGATCATCTCCTGGCTGTCGGGCCCGCCGCCGGGGCAATACGTCTTGGCCCCATCGCCCGCGTTGATCACGGCGTGCAGGCCCGACGCTGACGTGTAGATCGTCGGCGATGTGTACATGGACTCGGACGCGGGATTGGCGACGATGAGGTTGGCCAGCTCGCCGCCGGTGGCCGGATACGTGCCGCTGCTCAGGTTGGACCCGTCCAGCACGTACAACCGCCCCGCCTTGGCGGGCGCGACCAGCAGCGATGGCGGATTCGAGCCCGCGGGCAGCGGCACGAACGCCGGCGTGGACGCCCCGAAGTCGAAGTCAGTGGCATCCCAGGCCGGCGACTCCGTGGGGACGAACACGCTCGCCGGGTCGCGCTTGAACTCGGCCATGCCCTGGACCCGAAGCACCTCCTCCGAGTCGGATGCACTGCGGGCGACGTTCTTGACGTCCCCGGTGGTCGCGAACACATACGTTCCGTCCGACGCCAGGCCGCCCGAGCCCCAGATGCCCGAGCGCGCGCTCTGCGTCGTCCATCCGACGAAGTGCGTCGGATCCGCGGTGTCGACCGCCACGATCCACCCCCGGTAGTTTCCTCCGTCGCCAAAATGCCCGCCGAACGGAATGTAGAGGATGTGATTGAGCAGCAGGAGCGCTCCGCGCTGGTTCTGATCGCGCGAATTGAACGTCTGGCCGCTGGCGGTGAGCGTCGTCGCCGACAGCGTCACGGGCCACCCGCCGGTCGTCACCTCGGTGCCATCGTCGACCGAGATCGCGCGCACCACGTGGGGATCGCCCCCGGTCACGACGTACACCCGGCGCGAATCGGGATCGACGACCGGCGTGCCGCGGATCCCGTCGCCGCCCGTCCCGACGTGTGCGGTCCACACCGGCGACCCGGTCGTCTCGTCGAACGCGACGATGTTGGGGTTGGAGCCGAGCGGCGGGAACGCGAAGAACACGCCCGCGCCGGCGGCGCGCGTGGTGGCGGTGCAGCCGGTCGCGCCGGTCGGGCAGCCGGCCTGCGCCGGGCCGCTCTCGAGATAGAGCACGGAGGCCTGGCCCTGGGTCGTCGTCATGCCGTTCGCCGGAAACGTGGCGTTCGTGTTGAACGTGGTGTCAGGCGCCATCGCGGTCACCGCCGCCACGGTCAGCGCCGGCTGGACATAGGTCGCGCGGCGATAAATGTCGTTTCCACGCTGCAGCACCGACGCTCCCACGCTCGGGACCGGGCCAACTGACCCGTCCGATCCATTCGAGCCGTCCGACCCGGTGGGCGCACCGTCCCCGGCGGGGGACGACCCGTCGAGCGGATCAGTCGCGGCGTTCTTGGATCCGCACGACACACCCACCGACGTGATCAGCAGGCCGAGGCCAAGGAGCGAGATGGCGCGAGCGCGCAAACGTGAGCCCATGTGAAGATCTATCCTTCCAGACGAGAAGCTACGGGACCGAAGAATGTCCTCGCACGTTAGCGCTCGCGCCGAGCCTGACCAAGGGGCACCTTGTGCGATGCCATGCGACCCAGGGCCGCGGAGTCTGTTTCGTCGGCGATATGCGCGAGGCCGCTCGCTGACAGCGCTGACATGGGTGCCCGGGCACTGTCTGCGGCGGCCCGGCGAGCACCCCCGCGGCGCGCCGGACGAACCTCGGCGCGACATACGTCACGTAGCGGGTTCGGAATGCGGGTCACATCGGGGACTCGATCCTCGAGTCGATCTCCGCGCGTGCCGGGGCCCAGCTGATGAGCCCAGTGTCGAGGTCGACAGGGCCGCCCCATTTCGACGGATCCAGCCGGGCCCTCCACAACCCGGCTCGCGTAGCATGCCGCTCATGATCCGCGAGCCCGCCGCCAGGATCTGCATCCTCGACAACGACAACCTCGACCCCGCCGTCGTCGAATCCTACGTGAGCTACGGCGCCATGGTCGAGAAGCTGTTCACCGCCGCGGACGTGAACTGGCAGTTCGATCGCTTCAACACCACGCGTCTCGAGTACCCCGACGACTTCGACGCCTACGACGCCGTGCTGCTCACTGGCAGCCGCGCCGACGCGTTCTCCGACGAGCCCTGGGTCCGCGCCCTGCGCGACCGCGTGCGCGAGCTGCTGCGACAGCGCAAGAAGCTCCTGGGCATCTGCTTCGGTCATCAATTGATCGCGCTGTGCCTGGGCGCCGAAGTCGGCCCCGCCCCGCAAGGCTGGGGCATGGGCCCCATGACCTACGACTGGTGCGGCCCCGAGCCACTCGACCCGGCACACCCCTCGCCGACCCTCGCGCTCCTGGCCTCGCACCAGGACCAGGTGCGCACGCTACCCGAGGGCGCCACGCTGCTCGCCCGCAGCGAGTTCTGCCCGATCGCGGCCTACCGGGTGGAAGACCACGTGTTCTGCGTGCAAGCGCATCCGGAGTTCGTCGCGGACTACAGCGCATACCTGCTGGAGAAGCACCGCGCGCAGGTCGGCGAGGAACGCCATGCACAGGCACGCGCAGATCTGGCGCGCCCGCATGACGGACTCGATGTGGCGCGGTTCATGCGCGGGTTCGTCGAGCGCTGAACCCGGCGCGGCGAGCGCGAGTCGGTCCTGGGGGGCGCTCGGTGTGTGCGGTGCGCCGGGCGCCAATCGCCGCATCGTGTCTGGCATTCGCAGGCGCGGACGACAGCGTCGTTCATCGTGGCCAATCGATGCTTCTTAGTGCCGTACTGCTGCGGAACTTGCCACTGTCAGACTGCACGCATAGGGTTCACACACCTAAATCAATCATCCATCTGCGAGGGCTCGTCAAGACGACGGACGCGCGGAAGGAGATCCGAGCGCCTGCGGAATCGCTACTTATCAAGCGTGACTTTGCTGAACTCGAACCCGCAGCCCGTCTTTCCGGCGGCCTTGCAAACCGCAGGACCCGAGCAGACACCACAGGGACCGGCGCAGCTGCCCGAGCCGCAGTCTGCGTTGCTCAGGCAGCGGCCGGTGATGAACTGCCCGCCATGGCCGTTGCCGACGTTATTGACGCCGGCGGCGTCGAACCCAGGACCGGGCGAGCCGGTTGCGAAGGAGTTGCAGCGGCCAAACCCCGACTCTTCGCCGCCCTTGCTGGTGATCACCGGGTTGGTCGTGGGCGGGTTGGTCGTGGGGGGGTTGGTCGTCGGCGGGTTGGTCGTCGTGGGGGGGTTGTTCACCGGCGGCACGACAGCGCCACCGCACGAGCCGGCCGACGACCAGAAGCCGGGCAGGTTGACCGGAGTCCAGTCGCTCGCCAGGACCTGGATCTGCCGCAGCGTGGTGAACGCCTTGTTGTCGAAGGTGATGACGTCGCCCTTGTTGAAGGTCTGACCCACGGCCCAGCTCTTCAAGTCATTGCAATTGAATGACTGGACTTCCGGTGCCAGGGTCATGTCGCCCTCGTCGGAGGAACTCATGCAGCCTGCCCCCAGCACGCCGAGGAACGCGAGGCTCGCGGCGGCAGCGACGGAAACGAGAGAACGACGAAAGGTAATGTGGGTCATGATTGCACCCTGTGCGAGGAGAGTGCCAGGCGAACGAATTCATAAGTGATTGATTTTGCTGGACAGTATCGGAAAATCGCAGAGTAAGGCGAGGGCCTACACCCCAGTTTATCGCGGACGGCCCAGCCGGTTTCCCCACGCAAATAAACTTCGAAAAATCGTCCGCACGGCGTGACCCGAAAGCGACGAACCGCGCCTCTCTGCTGCTGGACCTCGGCTCCGTCCCGACGCTGAGTCGCGTGATCTGGACTGCTACCAGCAGGCTCGCCGCCGACCGATCTGCGACGCTTGCCAGCAGACGGGATTGCTCGGCGGCGCATGGCCCACTGACGTCGTCGGTGG
>Ga0302299_10000016_pt1 | contig 57809 bp, 89 predicted proteins | sample III_Fen_N3_4_FD_198795 | JGI IMG/M metagenome (GOLD analysis project Ga0302299, IMG submission 198795) | Peat permafrost microbial communities from Stordalen Mire near Abisko, Sweden - III_Fen_N3_4 | ecosystem: Environmental > Terrestrial > Soil > Wetlands > Permafrost | place: Sweden: Abisko...
TGTCATAAGCTATGAGATAACAAATCTTTTTAGTATAATATTAGCAATATTATATAATAAGTCAATCAAATCAGGATTTATAAAATTTGGTTCAGAGCATGTTTATTCATTTATTCAGGATTCTATAAATGATAGTTATTGTGAGTTTATTTATTTTGAGGATGAATTTAATATAAAACAAAAATTATAATGGGAAAACTAAAAAAACAAGTAGGATTTAATTACCTACACAGACATTCAACAACAGAGCAACAACTTGGTGTTGATTCAGAACATGTAATTGTTGACCGTAAAGATTGGGAAGAAGTCGTTAATTATTTTCATGACAATCCTGAAGAAGTCGAAAAATTGGAAAAACCAACCCTTGTAATAACAAATAAGAATTGAGTTTGAAACTTTTTATAATATGGGTAAAGAAGATTTTGGTAATATATTCAATTTACAAGATGTAGATTTGGATTTTTCCTTTGATAAGGAATCTTTCAATAAAAAGATGGGAATTGTGTTACAAAAAATCCTTAACAAAAAATTCGGCCAAGGATATCACAAATCAAAATTAGTTCCAAACAGTAAAGGATACAACTTTGCTTGTCCTATATGTGGTGATTCACACAATTCTGCATCAACAAAAAGAGGTCATATATACCTAAACACTTTTTCATTCAAATGTTATAACGACCATTCGGGTGGTAATGGATTCATGTCTTTGGGTTCTTTTATACAGTTTTTCAATATGCAAGATGAATTCTCTGAAGAAGAGATTTATTACATCAATACAAAGTTTGAACAACTCATTAAGACATACAAAGATAATGTAGGTGATATTTTACAAAATGTACAAATTAATGGTATGTCGAAAAGTGATTTGCAAGACATATACAATTATATACAATTACCTGAAATCGATAAATACGCATTCCCAAGAGAAGAATTGATAAAGATATTAAGACTTTCCGAAATAGGTCGTTCAGCTAGAGGATTTGATTACTTGGTTAATAGAAAAATCATAACAACTAAAAATCAGTCAACTGCGGAATTTCTATATAACGATTATTATGATGACCTTTATATTCTTAATTTAGCATCGGACAGACATAATATACTTGGATTCCAAATAAGACATTGCTCACCTAAGGCAAACCCAAGAAGAAGATTTGATAGTTATAATTGGTCTGACATTTGGGATAAGATTTTCAAAGTTCCACAATCTGAAGAACTTAACCAAAAATTCGATAAACAATCAATGACTTGGCGTTTGATGTTCGTTGATTATTCACAACCAATATATTGCCTTGAAGGTGCTATTGATGCTTATTTTTTACCGAATTCAATTGCATCATTAGGCGTTGGTAACACTGTTGAGAATAAGCAATGTCTATATATAACAGATAATGACATTGCTGGAAGAAAAAAGGCGTATGATTTACTTGCTAAAGGTTATATGGTATTTAAGTGGAAAGAATACTTTGAAGAAATGGAAACAAAAGGTTTCTATGGAATACACGAGTGTAAAGATATAAATGATATTGTTAAAAAATTCCCTCAAATAAGATTTGATGGGCTTCAGAAATACTTCACCAACAACGAAATGGATTCAATATTCTTATGAGAACCATTTTAGAAATAAGAAAATTGCCAATGTCAGAGCTTACCGATGAAGAAATAGCTAAAGGTGCTTTGGATAGACTTAATGCAAATGCAATAGTGTTTGGATATTCAGATAAGGCTGGTAATGTTTATTTTTTCTCAAGATATAAAAATAAATCTTCTTGGTTCATAACGAAATGTAGGAAAGCTTTAGAATCAGTTTTCGGAAAAATGAAATTTATTCGTTAATAATCTTCAACAAATTTTTTCTAAGTATTTTTCCTTCATTAATCCAGTGTAAGTCCCAAATAATAATGATTTTGTATTTACCATCAGGATTGATGGAATCGGCATATTTTTGGTTGTTATTCCAAATTTCTTTAGCAGTAAGACCATTTATAATATCAATTTCTTGGTATAATTTAGGGTTTGCATTGATATTGTCTATGAAGTGAACAACTATAAATTTATTGTTAACAATAATTGATTTGTTATCATTCATAACAACATTTTCTTCACCAAATTTCGATTTTAAGAATCGAAGAAGCATTGGGAATATCAATTTATTTTTAATATCAATAGGATTGCATATTGTACATATTATTTTATTTCTTCTTTTTCTCGTTCTATAACTTTCAACAGATATTATAAATTCAGATTTGCACAAAACACACAAACATTTATAATCATGCTTTGTATATTTTTCTAAAATTTCTATATTGAAAGTTTTTCTATTTGGTGACATACAATTTATATCATTACAGACAGTTGAATAACCATATAAACCATTTTTACTATGATAAGCTAAAGGTTTTCCACATATTTTGCATTTTGGAATTTCAAATTTATCATTTTTAATATGCCACATTCTTTGTTTAAATGATATATTTTTATAATATCCATCAAGAAAAGAAGTCAAAGATATTATTTCTTTAAATTCTTCTTTGGTAGATAAGAATTCATGATTAGCAAATTTTGATTTTTCATACCAATCAATTAGATATTTATGCTTTGACATATTAATAATAAATTAATTCATGAATTTCTTCACAACCACGCATGCATGTTTGTCATTTTTATAGGCTTGATATGTCAGTATTGTCATGACATAAATTTGTTATTATTATGTCAATTTGTCATGTATGAGGTTAACAAATGTTAACAACAATATGTATTATGTTAAAAATTGTTAAAACTTTTTGAATTGACATAATACTAATAAATTTTGGCACGATTTTTGTATATAAATGGGAAATAATAATTTAAAAATAGAAATTATGAAAACAAATTTAATAATCGGTGAAACTGTAATAATGGTAGTAGGAGAAGGTGTTAATAACGAGCATCATGAAGTAAAAATTATTGATACCAATGAGAATTCCACAAGAATACAAGTAGTGACACATGGGTTTAATATACCTGAATTTTCAATTCCAACAAAATTGATTATTAGAAGAATAAATTTAGCAATTAAAAATAAAACTACATTAGTCAAAATTAGTGACAATTGTTAATAAACTAAATTATAAATTAAAAATTAAAATACCTCAAAATATAAAAACAATTGTCAAATTTAAAAAATGGAAATTATGAAAAATTTAATATTTAAATCAGTAGAGAAATCAACTCTTAAAAATATTTACGCTTTATTTTTTGATGGAACTGGATTTTTAGTTAAAAAATCAGGAGTTAAAAATAATTCGTTAAAACCTTTGATGGTTTGTGTTGATGGTAATTTATTACCTGAATATTCAGACGAGCAAGGTGAAAACTTGAAAATCGCTATTGAAAAAGTTATTGATGTTATTTATAGCAAAACAACAAAATTGCCTTTGGAAAAAATTTCTGACCTTATTGCTGAAGGTAAAGACATACTTATGTTATCTTCAGCAAGTGAAAAACTTGAAAGGTTAAAAAAACAAAAAGAAGCTTTGACTGAACTTGAAAAAATAGTTTTGAAAAAATGTATCAATGAAGCTTCAAATGGTTCTGATGCAAAATATAGCATTGGATATGGTTTCTCTTTCAGAGTATGTGAAGGTAATTTATCATATGCTGGTGCTTTTTCAACATTGCAAAGAAAGGGTTACATCACAACTCATGTTGAAAAAATCGGAAAAAGAAAAGAAAAAATTTTCGGCTTGCTTCTTGACATGGATGGAAATCCAGTAAAAGCATAAATCAAAATTCCTTAAACAAAATGTTTAAATGGCGAAATGACAACATTTCGCCATTTTTATTATAAACACATAAAATTGTATGAAAAAGTCACTTATTGATTTACTCAATTTCTTATCATATGATGAGAAATCTAGATTCCTTCCACAAAGCAAACACTTTGAATATAAAAGAATCGATAAAATTCAGGTAGAGGTCGAGGTCGAAAAATCTGATAAAGTTGATTTCACCCCTGAATATGACCCAAATGGTTATTCTTTTGAATATATAACATTTAATAGGTCAAGAGCTAATGTTTCTCTTCGTGTAAGATATGATGGCACAGCAAAATTACCATTGAATGATTTTGGTATGAAGGCGGTTTCAACTTATATTTATAGAGCTTATGTAATCATAAGGGATGGAGTTCCTAATATTGATTTTTTACCAGTGATTGCATCTGATTCATTATTAGAATTTTTGATTGAAAATGATATCAAGTTTTCAAAAGACATGGATTATGAATCAATCAATGTAATCAATATTGATTTGAAATCAGTTCCAGTGGTTTCTGAATCAGAACCATTGATGATTACTGCAGGTAGACTTTCATTACTGGAAGTTGAACTTTTCCATCTTCAAGCCATGAGAAAATATACAAAGTCACTGTTTGATGAGAATTCGGGTGGTGGTGCTTTTACTCAAGGTGTTGAAATCGAAAATTGGCTAAAATCAATAGGAATAACATCAAGCCATGGATATGTTCAACAAACTGAAGAGCTTGATACTGGTGATGAAGATTCTTATGAAGCATCAGCTCTTAAAACAAAAATATCTTCATTATCAAATCTCCCAACATTATCTTCTGTTAAGAAAAAATTGGATGGTGGAAAGAATTTAACTCCATCAGAATCGATACTACATCAATCAGGAATTGTTTTCGAGGAATTGTTAGCAAACGATTTGAAAGGTATTGAAAATGAAACAGCTTATAAATCGGCTAGAAAAGCATTAATTTCTGAAAGGTATAATGAGATTGAATCAAGAATTAAAGGAAAACTTTTCCAAATTTCACAAATTGTATTCTTTGTTATAACAAAGAATACTTGGTTCGAAGATAAAAAAGACTTCGAAGATAATCAGCTTGAAGTTGATTTAAACGGAAATAAGCACACAGTAACATTTGAATACAAAAACATAGAAATCAAGATATAAACACATAAAACACTATACATATTAAAATGGCTTACGGAAATATTATTCGTGAGCCATTTTTTTTTATTAGCACATATAAATAAAATAAAATATGAATTCAAATCCTATATATGACAATTTTTATACAGCTTTATCAAGTCAATTTCTAAAAACAGTGCCTGAAATTGAGGCATCTTTTGGTAAGTATTATGAAAGATTTGATTTTCAGTATGCAAGTTTGATAGATTATCTTAATTCAACAATTATCAATTCCACTCTTCATGGATTAAAAATTGGTGTTAATGAGCAGTCAAATAATGGCTTGGCTTCTCCAAGACTTGAACAGGGTACAAGAAAAACATATGCTACTGGACTTTCTGCAAGAGCAAAAACCGATAAAAGGATAGCAATAGAATTCAAGATAATGAATAATTATTTTGGTTATTTCCTTTTGAGAAAATTGTTTGTACATTTTAACAACAGACATAACAACAACCCAAATTGGTTTCTACCTGAAATAAATATGGGGTTGATTGATGATTATGGAAACATAATTTTCCAAAATACTTATGAAGATATAGTGTTTGAATCTATTTCTGAAATGATTTGGAAAAAGAATGATGTTGCTGTTCAATATAAATCATTTACCTGCGCATTCGTTTACAATAGAAGTTCAGAAATCGATTGTTTTGACCCTGAATTTGTAGGACATGATGGATTGAATACACAATTCAGAAACACCGATTCAGAAAATACACATTACAAAGGATAAATGTTTAGGATTGAAAATGATTTATATTTTATTACTAAATAATAAAAAACTAAAATATGAATCATTTAGTAAGTTGGTACAATCAATACAAATCCTTACCACAACAATTTTATTATAAACACAAAGAATATCAAGAAATTGTTTCAATAACCTTTTTTCTTGATTCTAATTATAATAAAATATCATTATTACAAAGAATTTGGCATATAAAAAACAACAATTTTGAATTATCAAAATGTATAATATGTGGTAAACCAACAAATTTTGATAGAAACAAGTATTATTCAAACACTTGTTCAAAAATATGCCAAAATATATATTCAAAATCCAATGATGTAATTTCAAAATCCAAACAAACATGTTTGGATAAATATGGGGTTGAAAACGCAATGAAATCCAAACATATAATTTCCAAACACAAGCAAACATGTTTGGATAAGTATGGTGTTGAAAGTATTTCACAAATAAATGGATTTTCTGAAAGAATAAAATCCATGTGTTTGGATAAATATGGGGTTGATTCATATTTTAAAACAGATGAATATAAAAAAAACTTAAAACAAAAATGTTTAGAAAAATATGGTACTAATCATTATACTCAAACAGATGAATATAAGAACAACAAACATAAAAAATATATACAAGATTTTCAAATAAGATTACACGAAGATGGTAATAATGATTATACTGTTATCAAAAAATTACCCGAAAGTAGACTTTTTGTTTTAAAATGTCCAAAATGTAATCGAGAATTTGATATAAATTCAAGTGTTTACTATCAAAGAAATACATCAAATCATGAAATATGTACAAAATGTAATCCATTGGAAAAATATTTTTCCAATGGAGAAAAGCAGCTTGCTAATTTTATTTCTTCTATATACAAGAAATTTATACAAGAAAATGTTAGAAAAAAAGAATTGATTTTTCCTTATGAACTTGATATTTATATTCCTGAACTAAATTTGGCTATTGAGTACAATGGTCTTTATTGGCATAGTGATTATATTGTAAAAGATAATTATCATAAAATGAAATCAGAACTTTGTAATGAAAAAGGAATTCGTTTAATTCATATTTTCGAAGATGATTGGGTTTACAAAATTAACATGATTAAATCTATATTACAAACAACCATTTCTCCACAGTTAAATCATAAAATATTTGCAAGAAAATGTGAAATTAAAGAAGTAAATTTGGATAATACAAATAAATTTCTTGAGGAAAATCATATTAATGGTAAAATAATGACACAATCAATTTGTTATGGACTTTATTATAATAGCGAACTTGTTTCATTAATGTCGTTTAAAGGAAATATTTTACAACGTTATGCTATAAAACTTAATACAACAATTATTGGTGGTGCTGAAAAATTATTTAAACATTATATAAATAATAATGAATTTTGTAAAATAATTACTTATTGTGATATCTCGTTATTCACAGGCAAAATTTATGAAAGACTTGGATTTGAATTCGTGAGAAGAAATAAACCTAATTATCAATTTTTGAATGAAAAAAACCATATTCGTGTTTCCAAGCAATCAATTCGTAAATTAAATCAAGGATATAAACGAGAAAATGACACGATGCCAAGAATTTATAATTGTGGGATAGATGTTTATGAATATAATAAATAAAATAAAACTCATATGTCGGGTAACAAAGATAAAATATTAAAGAATAGATTTACCGAAATAAAAGATATTATCGATAACTCATATATTGCTGAAATTGCTGATATAGATAAACTTTCAGAAGGTAATGGCGCAATAAAATTGAAAATTTATGGTCTTACATCATCAGAAATCGGTGAAATAAAGACTGAAAATTTACCTTATGCATATCCACTTTTACCACTTTCATTTGGTAGTAAAAACGGTGGTGGAGCATACAGTACTCCAAAAATAGGTGTAAAGGTTAGAGTTATTTTCATGAATGATTTTTACCACCAAAGATATTTTGCTCCTGAAACATTAACAAGTGGACTTAAGAAGCTGATAAAAGATAATCCAAATGGTGTACATTCATTGTTGTATGATGAAGATGAGGAACATGATATACAGATACATTATACCAAGAAATCAGGATTTCTCATTGACTTAAAAAGAGCAGTGATTTCTATTTCGGATGATGCAGATAGGATTTATTTCAAAAATAAAGATTCCAATTCCGAAATAGAAATGCAAGGTTCTCAAATAACTATATTATCAAAGGGTGGTATAGATATAACATGTCAAAATAATTGCACTGTTAATGCTCAAACTGTTCATGTTAATGGTGATGATACAAAAATTGGTGCTAATCCAATTTATGCAAATATGAATGGTGAACCAATGATGATACTTTTAAAAGGTTTAGCAACTATTATAAATGCTAAATTACCTATAGATGCTACAGCGTTAACACTTGTAAATCAATTAGAAAAACAAATACTTTCAAAAACAGTAACAACAACCCCTTAATTTAAAAATTATGGCAACAAATGTTAAAAATTACACAGACAAAGAATTATTAGAAAAAGTCAAATTGACTGCAGGATTCAATGGAATACCACCAACAAAGTGGTTGTTAGGTGTTCGTGCTTCAACTATTATACCAAATACATTTTGTGATAAAGTCTATTTATTTGAAGGTGAAAATTGTTTATCGGTTACCTCAATAACAACAAATCCAGGTTCTGCTGGTCTTATTGACTATAAAAAATATCAAACCGATGGTATTGCTGTTATGGCTGATGATAATTGGTATTATGATTTATGGACTCCTGGACTACATAAAGGAAAGATGAGAGCACTTGTTCAAGTTGGTAATGTTAATTATTATCGTGATAATGATGGTGATAAAATTGCTGAAGAAATAGGTAAAATACACACTGGTGTTATAGGACTTAATTTTCATACAGCTAGTTATAATTCTGATGCAAAAACTGTATCAAGTTTTGTAGCACCAACTGTAGGAACATGGAGTATGGGTTGTCAGGTATGTAATGTATTAAGTTCATATTATAAAATTTTAAATTTGATTGGTGCTCAAAAACGAGTATCTTATTGCTTAATTAAAGAATTTTAATTATGAAAAAATTGTCAATATTGATATTTTTATTTGTGTCAACACTTTGTTTTTCTCAAAGTGTTGACACAATCATAACAACTCCAATTTATACCAGCTATTACAGCTACAAAACACATACACCATTGTTTGTGGTTTACAAGCTTTATAAAGGTGGTGGTGTTTGTAGTAGAAAAGGTATGAATTTTGAATCTGATAAGGTGTTACAAACTTCAACTTATGACGATTACAATCATTCGGGTTATGATATAGGTCATTTATGTAATGCTGAAGATTTTGCATTCGATTGTGATAAAGAAAAATCAACTTTTAAATTTTACAATACAATACCTCAAAGACCAAATCTTAATAGAGGGATTTGGAGTAAATATGAATCAAGTATAAGAAAATTATCACAAACCGATAGTTTATTGATAATATGTGGTGGATATAATTTTATAGGAAAAATAGGAAAAACTATGATACCTACCATATGTTTCAAAATTGTAAGAAATTTAAACACAAAAGATACAAAATATTACATCTTCAATAATGATGATTCAAAAACTGTTAAAGAATTACCGCTTGGTAGATTTTTGTCAATTATCAATTATCAATACATCAATTCATTGTTGATTCATTAAACAAATAAATCATATACAAAAGAGGCTCTTCATTGATTTCGAAGAGCCTCTTGTTTATTTCAACACCGACAAAATGGTATGAATTAAAGGAAAATATATCATGTGAAGTCGGGAAGTGTTCTTGGTATTATATTGTATGATGAATTATCGGTAACTTATTCCAACAGTATTGTTGGCATTCTTCATATACACCATCAATGTTTTGACCAATGATATGTACTTCAGCTCCAAGTTTTTTACCTATATAACCCATTTCAAGTCTTAGTACACCTTTATCATACATATTCAATTGAACTGGAAAATTTGATTCTAATACATCAACGACTTCTGTTGAAAACCCCTTTTCAATAACTTCTTTTCTCGGTAAAAATCCATGTATTAGGATTGTATTAGGATTTTCTTTTGCAATTTTTTCAATTACTGGTTTTATTCTACCAAAATCCTGATTTTTTAATGTAAATGAAATGATAATAGCTTTCATGATATTAAATATTAAATTATTATTTTTCGTAAGAGAATTTCAATTTATAAAATTCCACAAAACCATTTTCAAGTGTTTTTGTACTAAATTGTTTTTGAAGTTTGATCATCATGGTTTCATCAATATCTTTCAAATCTTCTTTTTTGATAATCATCTTGTAGGAAAAATCTTCGAGTTCATCGATAAATGATGTGTATACTTCAGGATAGTATTTTGATAATTTATCTTTAAAATCAACAAGTGAAAGTATTGACATTCCAAGTTTATGCTGGATATGCAATGCATCTCTATCAATATCAATTTTAATTGCATTATTGTACGCATGAAGACTTAATGACACAGAATTATATTCTTCAATAATAGGGAGTAAATTGTATTTTTCAGAAAAATACACAGAATATTTCATAAATCCAAAGTCATTTATCAAGAAGTAATAATTTTTTCCATTTGTCTTACCAACGAAATGGAACATAACTTCAACAGTATCAAAATCATCTATAGATTTCAAAATTATTACGTTATTTATATTATACTTTGGTATAGATGAAACTTTTTCAATACCTATATATTCACAAGTGCTTATATCAAATTGGTCTAAATTTTCATTTAAGAAAATTATTCTATCATTCCTCATATTAAGTATATTAAATTCTAAATTTACACATAAACTCACTTGCTGGCATAAACAGCTTATAAACAACATTTTTGGTGTGTTTTTTTGGTTTATCTTTTCTTTTGCAAGATAAAGTACATTCAATATTTGTACAAAATGTAATGTTGAGATTTGTTGCTTCAGCCATTTTTTTAATTTATATCAAAGCACAATATGAATAATCAATAAAAAAGCCCATGATTTTTAGTCATGGGCTTTTTTAATTTTATATTAGAATAAATTAAATTGATATAAAAGAAGAAGAAGTAACTGTTCTTCCTTTAATTGTTATTCTATTTATAAACTTTTTAGCAATACCAGTGAACACAACAACTGTATCAACAATTGCTGCTCCAGCATCAATGAAAGCATCTGGATTATTACTCCTATCAAAAATCAATTCATAACTTTCAAGAATTCTATAAGTATCTTTCATTGTATCATAGTACTTGCGAAGTATTGTTGACAAAGTAGAGCGCATAATATCATCGTTAAAATCAAATACATAAGGCTCGATAAGATTTGTTGTATCAATCTCAAAAGTGATTAATGAATCTCTAACATTTAAGTTATTAAGAGCAGAAATGTACTTTTTATAAGATGTTTCATTTCCGTAAATTACAAGTTGACCACTTTTGCTAATAATCGGGTTAATACCAAATTCGATAAGTGTTCTGTATTCATCGACAAGCATAGTGTAATCTGTTCCAGTAACACCATCACCCGAAATAACACCTCTTATGATACCTGCAGCTGGCTTGTGTTCATCGACAGTTCCAAATTTACGCATAAATGCGTTGGAAGCAAAAGCTGCAGGTGGAACAGAATTTGTTGTACCATCGGAATCACGAACATTGATATTTGGGAAAAAGTAACCAGCAAAACTAGCCCCATCAATCTCATTAGGTAATGAATATAACCAATCAGGGTTTTCATCAATATTACCACCTGTAACTATGAAGTCAACATTAAGTTCAGGAAGCGGATCTTCAGCAGTTGGTGATGTAGTAAATCTTGGATTTGTTGAATTTTTAAATTCGCTTATGGATGGTGTATTCAATAAACCTAAACATTTTTGTCTACGCTTAAAGAATGCTGTTAAATAAGATTTACTACCTGCTTCAAGACCATTATTGAATGTATCTATGAAGTAACGGAAATTGACCAATTCAGGATCTACTAGAGCATTACCAATTGAAGTTTCGGTAATGGTTTTATAAATTTTTTGAACTCTTGCATTGGTTTTATCAGGCAAAGAAGCTTGTTGTATTCTAAATCCATCCAAGCAAAATACGCTTAAATTTATAGCAACAGAACCAAATTTGTTAAACACCTCAACTGTATCATTGCCAAGAATGTTAGTAATTGTAATTGTATCTGCACAAGTAACAATCAATGCATTATTAACCAAGCCACTACCAACAATAGTATTACGTATTGAAGTAATTCTTGATAATATTGGATTTTCAGTATCAGAACCACCAACCAAGTATTTCCCAACTGCAAGTGAACTTGCGTATGTATTTGAAATAACAACAGTGTTTGGGTTTGTTTGCTCAAGTATTTCAACTCTTGAAGATAATACCTCTTGAGTGGCTACAAAGCTTGCAACACCGACAGCAAATAAGTTAGCTAAAACTAATGCAGTAGCTTTAGTTGTCATAGCTTCTGTTGTATAAACATCAATTCTGTTGTATTCACCGAATGTGTTAACACCACTATAATTGTTATAACCAATAATGTTAGTTACATTGATAAAATGTTCAACACCACCAATAACAACTCTATCACCATTTTTGACGAAACCATTATTGAATGCAGCCATAAATTCCGAATCTTTTCCAGCGATTGCGTAAGTATTATCTGAATATAATTTGAATATTGGTGATGATAAAATATAAAGTGCACCATCATTAATATCAACATAACTTATAGAGGTTTCTAAATCTTTGTTTGTATTACCAACTTCTATGATAACTTGATTTGTGAATTTTGCAACACTTTTAATTACAAGTTCTTGTGAAGCATCTGTGATACCAGCAGTGATACCAGCAGCAGTTGTTGTACCCATAATAACTTGGCCAACTTCCAAGTTTCCTTTTAAAGTTTCAAATCCAGCATATCCAGCTAAAACTGTAATGACGGCCTTTTTAGGTAAATAAGTAATTGATAAGTAAGAACTTTCTGTGTCAAAAAAATTAGCAACATTTTCTGTAACTGTATCAAATGTATAAGCATTTGTTAAAGATGCCTTATAGCTCAACATATCAATAGAAGTCTTATCACTATTGATTAATCTATGGCCAACAAGGTCTAGATATCCAGTTTCATCACCATATTCAAACGAGTCGAGTTGTTCTTCATCGATCGCACAAATAACACCAAAATTAAGAACTGCTGAATTGATTTGAGAATCAATAGATAAATTAGTTCCATCTTTATCAACAAAATTGGGTATAACAATGCCACTCACTCTAAATTTTGTTGATACTTCTTGGTTAGCAAGGAAGTTTTCAATTTGACTAGCAATAAGACCATCTTTTGTGAAATATGTACTGAAAGTTGTATCAACAGATAATGATTCATACTTATTTGAAGAAAAATCACCAATAATACCAATAATTTCAATAAAATAATCAGAAATTAAATCCGATGGATTTAAATATGCTGGGATTTCATCATCTTTATACCAGTCACGAACTTGAATATCATATCTTTTTGCTTCATATTTTTTGATTATGAAAGATATTTTTTGGTTTCCTAAATTCACAAGCGAAAGAAGTTTTGATTTATCGGCTATATCTCTTGTAGCCAATAAATAATCTTTTGAAGGAATATAAAATCTTTCTTTTTGGTAATAACTAGCTAACAATTTTGTTTTTTTGGTAGAATTGTTTGCATTGGAATCCAAGGAGAAAGATTGATATTGTGCCGTATCGGCATCAGCTGTTGGATCACCTCCATCATCAATATTGTTTGTTAAAGGAATTAAGTTCATTGCAAGAATAGCAGATTCCTTAAGTGCAATTTCTGCCGAACGATGGAAGAATGATCCTTTTCTTTCAAGACTTTTATCGACTGTGCCAAACATATTTCTAAAAGTTTTAATATCGCCTTTTTCAACATAAAAAGGTCTATTTATGTGACCTATTTTTGATGAGCCAGCTACCAAACATATTTGCTTGTTATTAACTGGTTGAGGAGTTGCCGAATCATCATCAATTATAGTCCAAACACCAGCACCCTGATATTTGTAACGTAGGTCACTTAACGTAATCGTTGTTTTAGCCATGGTATAATAATGTTTAATTAATAATAAAAATTTAATTATTTACTAACATTGTGTGATATATGTTGAATTGACATATATATAAGTAATGAAAATAATATAAAATAATATATATAAAAATCAACAAAATATAAACAAATATGGCTGAACGTACAGAATTATTCTATAATGAAAAGGAATTTCTTATAAAAGATTCGATTTTAGCATGTTCAATGTATCATGTAAAAATGTATCCAAATGGTGAATATAAATTCAGGATACATGATTGTAATACTGGTATCCGTTTGAGAGGTAATCTTTTGAGGGATAAAAACGGTGTAAAAGAAGCAAAAGAAAAATTTAAAAAATTGCGTGAAGGTATAGAAAAATTTGAAGCTTATCTCAATACATTAGATGAAGATATATCACCAACTGTAGACGATATACGTTCCTTACATTAAAATATTTTTATCGGTGTAGAAATAACAAAAAAGTCCAACGATTGATTTCGTTGGACTTTTTTTATATGTGGATTGTTGATTATACTAAGTCGTAACCACCATCAACATTCGTTTCAACAACGAAAGTCATATATTGCGATTCAGGTTGTGAACCTGCAACAGCTATGCTGTAACGAGATTTCAACAAGCTTTTTTGCGACATCAAACCTTCAACAACTGCTGTAACCTTTTCAGCTAAAATATAAGGGCAGAAGAAAAGTCCTGGTTTACCTTCTAATGATTTTTTGAAAACAGAGATACGACCATCGCTCAAATCCATCAAACCATCCTCATAAATGTTAATTCCATTAACATTACCGATCAAACCAAGATTGTTATCACCACCAAGAATTTCTCCTTCAACTGGAGCAATGGTATAACCTTTTACATCACGAATTGCGGTTGCATTTGTACCATTCATAACAGAAGTATTAGCGATGCCATTACGACCACGATTTTTAACGATACTTGCTGTGTAATACATACGAGAAACAATTCTGCGTTGTAAAGTTGATAAGTTTTCAGCAATAGCACCAGTAGCTGGTAAAACACCTGCAGTACCTGCAATTGTTTTAGTTTCTTCTTTCAAGTTAACGAAGGAATATCCACCTGAAGTTTCAGAAGAAGGAGCAATGTAACAGTTCAAAGATTTACCTGTTACTGCATTCACATTTACATGATGTTGCCATCCTGCAGCAAAAATATAACTCAAGATATGGTTGTTCAAAGATTGAGCAAGAGCATCTTGTAAAATGGTATCACCAAATTCAAGCATGTCAAAATCATGATCCATTTTAGCATCTTGGATTTGTTCAATAGTGAAATCAACTGTTGCATGGTAAGTACCAGCAGAGAAGTTTTCATTCCACATTCTTGCAGAATAATTATTAACACTTGCAGTTTCACCAACTTCACGAGATAATGGGCTTGCTAATGTTTTACCATTATTACGAGAAGTAGAAAGTGGTGTATCATTGTCATGACCAGCACCAGTGAAACCTGATACAAAGTTTGTGAAACCGTTAACATAATCAACAGTTGTTGCATCATAAGTTAAACCGTTAACTGGAGTAGCTAAGTCATCAATGATTTCAGCAACAGTTTTTGAGGCAGAGGCAGAGGCAACAGATACTAATTGTAAGATATAATTACCGTTATAGTAGTGTTTACCAACAAATTTGACTGTTAAGTCACCAAGAACGATAGTAGCACCTGCAGTATAAGGAGCAGTAGCAGTACCAGTAGTTTTCACTTGGAAAACTGGTAAGCGGTCAGTGATAGAATCTTTTTTACCACCAGCATAAACTGGTTCAGCAACCACCACCATAATAGATGATTTTGTCATCGGCAAAGTTGTCAACAAATCAAGACCAGCAGTAGCTGCAGATACATCAACAAATACACCGAATAATTTTTGCAACATTTCGGCACTGCCTCTTGAAGCATCACCTGCATCAGCTGGATTATTACCAAAAGAGAACATACCCTTACCAGGAGTATTAGCAGTAGTAGCAGCTTCAAACACTGAACGAGTATGCGCCATTAAAGCGATAGTTTTTAACTTGCTTTCATTGATTTTCACACCTTTGTCAGCGAAGCGTTTTTCTAATTTTGGTGTCCACCGCTCGTAGATTTTTTGTTTTACATTATTATTCATAATTGTAGGTTTTAAACAGTTTAAAAATTTTGTTTATTGATTAACCACACATATTAGCGATGAAATCATCGCTATATTCAAAATTAGTGCTTTCAAAGATTAATGCCGAATTAGAACCTTTTTCCAAATTTAGAGATTCATAAATTGCATCAAGTTCTAAATTCGATTTTGGGTTTTTGAATACCACATAAGCTTTGATTTCATTTTGAATTTTCCCATCGAGAGATTCAAAAATCTTACTATATTTTGATGGAACTTCATTTATCAAAACACCATTCTTATTTGTTTTGTTTTCGTTTCCATTAGCAGAGTTTGTAATTATTCTATTTATATTATTATCAAGATTTTCAAAGATTGACTTTCTCTTTTCAATAACTTTTTTAGCTTCATTGATAGTATCTGTTTGTTCGGTTTGTGTACCAATTGATTGATTCATAGCAGCAACCATTATATTACAGTATTCTGTAACAGAATTGATTCTAGTTTGAGCTAACTGTAATTGTTGTATCAACGCTTCAATTTGTTTTCCTTGTGCTTCAACTTTGTCATTAACAACATTAAAGGTTGTAGCTACAACATTCATGTATTCAACAACAGAATTAACTCTTTTTGAAATAAGGTTTGATTTATCAAACAATTGTTTGCTTGTTAAGTCAATTCTTTGAGAAACTGCTTCAACTGTAAGTTGATTTTGTTCTTGTAAGAAAGCCTCAACTGTTTGTTCATCATCACCTTCAACAATATCATTATCAGCACCGTAAAGATCATTAAAAGTTTTAATGATAGAAACCTTTTCAGCTGCTGGAGCATCAGATGTAGCAACAAAATTTTCAGCGTTTCCAATTTCTTCAGATTCTTTAATATATTTTGACTTAAAGCTTTCACCAACAGCAATAACATCGTCACAAGGAATAGAACCAACCAATGTGTAAGTAGGTTCACCACCTTCACTACCTGATTCCTTCGATATATCTATTGTATTACTTTCAGTGTTTTTCTTTAATTCAAGTTCACCAACACCAAGTACACCAAAATAAAGTGTTTCACCGTTATCACATACTTTTTTAAGTGATTGATTAAATCTTCTCAAATCGGCTTCATGCATCCAATTTACTATCCCCCCAAGAGTTTCTTCAGATTCATAAATTTTACGAAATGTTCTGTTAAATTTTTTAATTAATGATTCGTTGATTGATTCAGCTGTTTCATTTTCATTTTCAGATTTTGATTGACTTTCTTTATAGGCTTCAATCAATTCATCTGTTATTTGCGTGGTAGCATCTTCTTCAGAAATACCTCTTGTTTTAGCAAGGGATTTAATTGCCTCTTGTTTCCATTCTTCATCAGTTTTTTCAGTTTCAGTTTTTTCAACAGCTTCACCGACAAGTTCATCCATATCTTCTTTAACTATATCAACAACTTTATCAAACACATCCTCATCAGAAAGAACTGCATTGATTTTCTCAACTGTTTCATCGGTAATAGCTTTAGCAACATCTTCTATAGGAGCATCTGTTACATCAACGATTAAAGACACAACATCTTGTTTGTCAAGTTGCTCATCTTCGTTGATACGAAGTCTTTTAAGTCTTTTAGTAAATTTTGATTCGTTAATTACGAATTTATTTGGCTTTCTACCTAATGATTTTGAAATTAAAATCAATGACTCATTGATTTTACCAATGGCGGATTCAAATTCTTGCTTTGATACGTTTTCCATGATATTTTGAGATTTAAATTTATCAATCAATTCTTGATTTGGTGTAAAATCATCAGGAGTTGATGTATCAGCATTTTTACAATAAAGTGATGCTTGATTTTGATCATTAAAACTTTTTCCTGTAAATTCTTGCCATTCAGGTAAACTTCCTTTTGTTTCTCCAAAACTATATTTACCTTTTTTGTAATCATACATTATATAATAAGTTGTCATAGTACTAGTATTTTCAAAAATTTTTACATAAGATGAATTGTTTTCAGCGGATTCAAGAACTCTAACAAGTTTTGCTTGTTTAAATCCAGGTTTATATACTATATCATAAGTATGAATATTGTCTAAATGAACTTGACCAGTTTTGTCAATAATACCTGAAGCTCTTGAAGAAATATAAATAGGCATACCAGCATCAGCACAGGCCTTAGCATCTTTACCTAAATGAGTATCAAGTAATTTTATTTTTATTTTTACTTGTTGTGTTGCCTCTTCATACCATAACGCCAAGATAACGTGAGAAAGTTCCTTCATTTTTGGAGTGAAAATATCCTTATCTTCATCTTCATCATCTTCAGGATGATCAAGACTTCCAGCAAGTGACATTTGAGCTATTTGGTCTGCAAGAGAACCATTAACAAAAGACAAATATTCTTCTTTGTCATAGGTTCTACCATTACGGTTTATATCAGAAAAATCTGCGCAAATACCTTCAAAAATATATTCGTTCTTCTTATTTTCAACATCTTCATTGATACGCTTCATTGGTGTTTTGAAGCTTTCAAAAATCATTATATTTTGAGTTATATCAATCATAATTAAAAGTAATGTTAATTTAATTATTTATTATTATGTCCATTTAATATATAATTAAATTATTAACACCTGAATATACCTGAAAAATGAAGTTTCCACATATAGATATCAAATTTGAAAATGAAAATAATTATTTATCAAATATATAAATAATTAAATAATAACTAAACCAAATTTATTATGTGGAAATCAGAAGTTGTTAAAAATGGAGAGAATAATCAAATTGAAAAAATAATATTTGATTTTGGTTATGGAATAACACTTGTTGCAGATGCCGAAGCAAAATCACTTTATAGATATCATGGTGGGATTTTGGTAAAAGAGCATTCTAATTGTATAGACCTTGATACAATTAATATAGTTGTTAATAACATTTGTGAAGAAATCAAGCAAAATTATGGCGGAAGTAAGTGATATTGATGTAAAACTTAATGATTTATTTTTATGTTATGGAACGCTTACGCATAAACAAATAGCATATCATAAATCAACGAACAATTACAGTATATCAAAATGTCCGATATGTGGTAATGTACTAAAATGGAAAAATGGAAAGTATCAGATATATTGCTCAAAAGAATGTCAATATATTTATTTCAAATCAGATCAATATAAAACTGATTTCAAATCTATTTCACTCAAAAAGTTTAAGGTTGATAATCCAATGAAAAATGAAATGGTACAGATATCTCAACAAATCTCAACATATTCAAAGTACCTTACCAAAAATTACACATCTTCATCAGAATATAAAAACAAAATCGAGGTATTGAGGAAACAAATGCTTGTAGATGATGGATATGTTGAAAGAGGATATAAGTATATAGAATACTGTGGTAATGGTAGGCATAAATATTATTGTCCTAAATGTGACGAACAATTCACAACAAATTTATACAATAAAAGAAAGAAAAGATCTGAAATCTGTACAAACTGTAATCCAGTAAGTTATTATAAGCATAAAAATAATGAGTGATATAAATGAAAGGTTATCTTCGTTATCTTATAATGAAGATAACTGTTGGCAATATGTTATAAGGACTAATAATCATGAAAATGATTTAAAAGAAGCTGGATTAACAAAATATCAAGTATCGGATTTAAAAATATCGGATTTTACATTTCAATTTGAGGAGAAAAAGATTTCAATAAAAGAAATAAAAGCGTTTATTGAAAAGCATGAATGGCTTGGTAGAATGTCTTTCCGACCAACACATTTTTTCACTGCTAGATATAATGGTATACTTGCTGGTGTTGTTATAATGGACATGCCTAATGCTTTTAGTAAAATGCTTGGTGAAGATACTAAAAAATTGGAAAGGCTCATAAGCAGAGGTGCTTGTATATCATGGTCACCAAAAAATTTGGCTAGTAAATTAATATCATTTTCTATAAATTGGATGGTTAATAATACTAGATTCAGATTATTCACAGCTTATTCAGATACAGAAGCAAAAGAACTTGGTACTATATATCAGGCGTGTAATTTCTATTATGTTGGTAAAAATTCAGGTACATCTTGTCAATTCAAACTTGAAAATGGTAGATGGGTTTCTGATAGATACTTCAGAAGTAGAAGTGTATATAAAAGAATTGCTAAATCTAATGGTATATTATGGAATGATTTATGGTCAAAAGGTGATAAAATGAATTTTCATTTAATGCCTGATGGGGTTGAATTGACGGTGCGAACATTGGCAAAGCAATATCAATTATCATGTGAAAAAAGAAAAGTTGGGAGTAAACACAAATATGCTTATGTTTTAGGGCATACAAAATGTGAAACAAAAAACCTTAGAAAAATATTTGAATCAAAAAATAAAGTGTATGAGTATCCAAAAGTTAGAGGTAAGTAAGCATGTCTATAAATGTTGTTAATATACATACAATGCCAAAAGATTTGGTGAATTTAGTTTATATTGGTAGAGGTAAAGTATTTGGTAATCCGTATTCACATAAAAATGGTGTGCGTGTGGAATTTGCTTGTGCTACAAGACATGAGGCAATTGAAAAATATAAAGTATATTTCAACAAAAGATATCAAACTGATATATTATTGAGAGAACGAGTTGATAAACTTATAAAATTGTATAAATCAGGTCAAGAAATCAATCTTGCGTGTTATTGTAAACCAAAAACATGTCACGGCGATTATCTCAAAGAGTTTATAATTTCCAAAAGCGGTGAACTAAGTTTATTTTAATAAATTATTACATTTTTAAATATGGTCACAATGGCATCAATAAGCACATACCAACCACAATATGATAATTATTCTCAAGAATCATATTCTCAAGAATCGAACAATATAATGCTTGGTTCCACTTATAATATAAACAGTTTATCTTATGATACTTACAATATCAATGGTGATAAAATACTTGGATTTATAAACATAAATGATGAGGTTTATAATTACAATAATTTCTATGCTGGCGATTTAGTTGTGTCCAACGGTAATACCTACACATTATTCAATAGTGATATAAATAATTATTTGGTTTGGGGTTATTCTGATGATAATTCAAATGGTTATGTTACAAATTCAGAAATGGAGTATGATTTCAATTTAAAAGCTTTCAAGAAAGGTCAAGATACTCCAATAGGAAGCAATTTGATATTGGTTTTGTTTGCTTTGATTTATATTTTTATTTTATATAAAACGAAAATGAGATTATTCTCATAATCATTATATATAAAATAAAACACGATTATTAAAAAACTTAGAAATATTGATAAAAGTCAAATACAAATTCTATCTGCAAAACCAATATTTGGATAAAATTTTACATTAAAAAATAATATATGTCAGAAAATCAACTATTTATCGACAGATTTGAGCCTAATAAGATTCAAAATTTTGTTCTACCACAGAGGATAAAAGATGCATTCATCACTCAAGGTGATGAGCTTGTTGAATTATCAGGTAATTACCTTTTTTATGGAACTCAAGGTTGTGGCAAATCATCCCTTGCTAAAATGTTGGCTAAAAATTATCGACATTTATATGTCAATGCTGCAATATCCGCTCGTATTGACTACCTTAGAGAGGTTATTGATGAATTTGTAAATGTTAATCAAATTGTTACAGAAGATGAAATAATCTTCAACAAAAAGGTTATTATACTTGATGAGGTCGGGCAAGTTGTATCCGATACATTTTGGGAAGGTTTGAAAGGATTTATGGATATTTACCAAGATAAGGTGACTTTCATTTTCACAACCAATCACTTCCATAAAGTTCCTGAACCAATAAAAAGCCGTTGTGAAAAAATCAACTTCAATCATTTAAATGCTGAAGAAGAAATGATTTGTAAAGCTGGATATATATCTAGATTTAAAGCAATCGTTAACAAAGTGGGTATAGAATTCGTTCCTGAAGACTTGGAACGAATTCACAACAAATTCTTTCCTGACTTTAGACAAACTTTGATTTATTTGCAGTCGCTTAGTAAATCAGGAATTAAGTCCTTGTCAGCTCAATCTTTACAATCTTTTGATATGAGATTTGTTGATGTGTTTAACTTGATACTTGAGGGAAAAACAACCTCGCCTGAAGAAATCCACAAAATTATTACACAACAATATTCAGTTATTGCCGATGAAATCATCACATCAATGGATGAAAAATTCGTTGGGTATCTCATGGAAAAAGACAGAGATAAATATCTCAAATATATACCCGAAATCATTATATTAACTGCCGATTATTCATTCAGGCAAAAAATGTCAGTGGACGGTGGTATATGTCTGAAGGCTTTAATATTTTCAATTATCAAACTCCTTAATAACTAAAAAATGGCTAAAAAAATTACAGAACCTATTTCGTTTAAAGATGTTGCTAAAGAAATTACTACCAATTATGGTATGTCCGAAGGATTTGCTATGAATATGCAAATGTTGTTTAATAGATGTATGGAAAACGAAGTCAAAACACATTGCTACAAAACCAAACATGAACAATCTGAACAAATGAACAATCTCTTAAACTTCATTGGCAAACATGATTTGAAAGATAAACAAAATTCAGAAATTATTAGTTTATTCCTTGCTAAACAATAAATTATGAAGAAATTATCATTATTTTTGTTGCTATCGATATCATTAGTTTGTAATTCACAAACATTTGTAGTTGATAAAATTATTGATGATAAAATGGAAATTTGCGCTGATGTTAAATATATCAGCGCAATAAAAATTATCAATGACAGTGTTGTTATAATATATTCACACAACAAAAAATGTGGATATATTATTCGTAATTTTTGGGAAGAAAATGGCGTTATTACATACGATCTACCAAATTTCGGAATGAAATTGGTGGAACTTTCAGGAAAATCTTATCTTGTAATTATTGGTAGAAAAAGAATATTAACACATAAAAAATAAATTATGGCTAAAAAGCACGCAACTGTTAAATCAGTAAAAACAATGAAACATATCATTTTCAACAATGAATATTGCCCTCTACCAATAAATTTGATTCCTGAACACTTTGGTGTTGAATTATCACGAGTTAATACTGTTGAATGGGAAAAACAAATTGATGGTCAAATCATAAGCTTTAAAATAAATTTTATACCAAAAAATGATGATGTTGATTGAAGAAATGGGAAATGAGATTCACGAAATTAGAAATAATTTCGTGAATTTTTATAACAACATAAAATGTCTCGAAAGAACACCATTAACCAAATCTTTGGAAAATGAGGTGTCGGAAATGGTACTTCGTTTTTTGGAATTGAATAATTTACGTATCAATTTATACGTAAATTCTGTCGGTGATGATATATATATTTATGGTAAAACATTACAAGACCAAATTGTATGGGAATCGATACAAACATATGTTGAAGATTATAATAATAACAAGATAATAACAAGATTACAACAATTACTTGAATAATGAAAAAGATATTCCAAAGCATCATCATATTTTTAAAAATAACCCAAACCGTTTCAAATGAAAATAAAAGACCAAGACTTGGTAGAGGCTATGACAATGCTATGAGGATGAATCCTTATAATCCACTTAGTTACATATCAATAATCATAGTTGGTATAATAATATCAGTGTTAAACGGTGTGATAGGTGGGTATAATTATTTTAAAATAAACCACTTTAAATGGGACTAACAAAACTTAAGGAAACTGATTTATCCAAACCTATAACTGATTATTTTGGTCGATTATTCCCAAACTGCGAGGTGTTTTACGAAGTGAAATCTCAAGGCTCAAGAAAAATCGACCTCGTTGTAAGAAATACTGAAGGTCTTATAATATCTTGTGAGCTTAAACTCAATCTAAATCTCAAGGTATTTTATCAAGCTCACACAAACACAGATTTTTCTCATTATACATTTATAGCAGTTCCGAAAAAATGTGTAATGAGAATTAAAAAAGACTTCATAATATCAATATGTCGTGCTTTGAATATAGGTATACTCACCATTAATAATAAATATACCGATTTTCAGGTTGAATTATATTTCCATGAAGTAATAGAGAAGAAACCCAAGAAAACACTCAAGCTTTTTGAAGGTCAAAAAACATTCTCACAAGGTGGAGAAGCAAACGGTGGGTGTTACACAGAGTTCAAGTATACATGTGAACAAATAATAGCCTTCCTTAAAGAATCGCCAAATAATCAAGCCGAACTTTCAGAAATAATTGCATCTATAAAACATCATTATAAAAATGAAAAATCCGCCAAATCTTCACTTAAGAAGTATTTAGCGGATGGAGTTATAAAAGGTGTTATTTTAATCGGGTTTGATACCGTTAAGCTTTCTGAATAGATTTCCACACTTCCATAAAATCTTCAGGTATTTCCAATTTCAACACAGAAATCAAAGCTTTTGTTTTCTTCCAAGCTTCAATGTTGTATTGTAATTTTTTAAGAAATTCTAAATCTTGAGTTTTCTCAACTTCTTCTTCCAATCTGTCTATATGATTATCAAGTGTTTTATTCATCGTTTCCGTACTCGTTGTATTGGAAAGTGTAATCACAGCCTGAACAAGTGAATAAATTGATTGATGATCTGTGAGTTGTGATTGAGCAAATTGTAAGTCTGTTTCTTTGTTATCGGATTGGATATCATCCATAACTTTTTGCATTTGTTTACCACACATTTGTGTGTTTGCTGATATTACCTGTAATATAGACATTCTATCTTGAGGTTCTATAAGTAATTTTGATAAGCCAACATTTTCATAAATTGATTTAAAAACGAAGTCGGTACAAGTTGAAAATTTACCTTCTTCATTTTTAATAATCCAATCTGAAGGAGTAACATCAAGTATACCTTCAGATGTTCTGATTTGAGCAACATCACCTCTGCCGTTAAGCATACCAACAATACCATAATTATTATCTGCATCTGTAAAAGCAAATAATTCATTAAAATTTTTTTCTCCAAGCCATTGTAGTGAATCTAGTACTTCTTTTCTTCTAATTTTTGACATAAATTGTTTGTTTTAAGTTAATATTTGTAAGAATTTGAATCACAATATTAAATTGAAGCTATTGTTAAACTTGATACTGTGATTCAAATTCTTCATTATCTAAAAGCAATTCTATAACTTCTACTTCATCATTTGGAAGTAACGATGAATATTCTGTACATCCACATATATTATCACCACCAGTACTTTTACCAAATTTTATAATGCCTTCACATTTTGGGTAAGATGATTCACAACTGTCACATAAATTGATTTCAGTATTTATTGATTCAAATGTTTTGACTTTTTGATTGTTCTTATTCATATTCTTTTGATTTTAATGATTTAGAAATCGTTTTAATACCTTGAATTAAAGGAAAATACATCGTATGTTGTAGTGTAATATATCAAGGATAATCAAAACAAACAACTTTACCATTATAATATCCAAAGTTTGTTGATTTCCTTTCTCCCTTTCTAACATCTTTAAAATATACAAGTTCCTCTCTAGTTATTTCTCTATCAAGAGGTTTACAATATGCCTGAATTTGTACAAGTCCAAACCATGAACACCACAAAGATGGGGCGACTTTATGTAAAAATTCAGGTATATCCTTAAACATTTTACAATAATTGCGTTCCGACCAATTGGCGTAGCAACCATTGAGAAAATGTAAATGACTGTGTTTAAAATTTGGTATTTTGATAACATGATTACCAACTTTGAAAACTAAACGAGTTATACCTTCATTCATATCAAAAATTTATCACATAGTTTACATATCGCTTATCAAATTCTTTCTCTACATCAAAATCCATTTCTCTACTTGCACCATTTTCAACAAGTTCAATATTGATACTTTCTTCATTTTTTTCATACCATTTCTCAAATGTTAATAATTCTGAAAAATAATCTGAAAAATAATAAATATTCATACCATTATCTTTTGCAAATTTTATTTCTTTTTCAGTATTTTGACCTATATAATTATCAACATCGATAACAAAAATTGATTTAGACTTTAGTATTTTACATCGATGAACACTGTGTAAAGTTTCTATTTCTTCATCATTCAAAACAACACCATCTATATGAGAAAATATAGCTAATGAATAAACAACATTACCTTGAAGTGTTAATTGTTTATTAATTTCTTCAAATACAGTTTTGAATTTAGTAGAACCACACAAAGTTATATATTCTTGTTGTGGTAATTCTTTCTTACATTTTGGCGTGTTGTTTAAATCAACTGTTATTTTAATCTCTGTAATATAGCCCATATGGTTATTTTTAATATAATAATGCCGAAATACATTCTTTTATATTTCGGCATTATTATATTTTTCACAGTTAATATTCAGTATCGTATTTTGCAAATATTTCTTGACGTTTTGCTTGTTTATTATCATGAATTTTTAATAATTGCGCTTTTTCATCTTCTGATAAATCACTATATAGCTTACCATTTTCAATTTTGTCACTTGCTTCTTTAGAAAGTTTATCTAATTCAGATAATTCTCGTTGAGCATCTTGGTTATTTCTTAATCTGTATAACGAAGTATTTTTTTCGGTTTCAAAAACTTTAAATTTTTTCATATTTATTTCCATTTTTCAAATTAAGAATTTATTTTCTCGATTGCTAAGTCTTTTAATTTATCATCACCTTTCGCTTGCTCCCATTCATTAGCAGTAATGTCAACATCAACTTTTGATTTATCGTTAAAAACAACAATAAGTTTTCTGCTTTTATCTTCATTCAAGATATTAGCAATACTATCAATATCTTCCTTTTTATAGGTTTTTTCAGCAGATTCAAAAACTTTTAACTTTTTCATAATTTCTTATCGTTTATATAATTAAGTATTTTTTCATCGTTAACATCATATGTGTTATTTAAGAAAGTTCTTATTTCTGCTATTGTTTTATCATTATCTTTGAGATAATTAAAATCTATATCAATGTTAGCAAAAATACCTTCATAAGCATTATTAGCCTCTCTTACTTTTTTAGTGTATTCCGAATCTTTATCGCTTACTTGACTTTCAAAAATTTTTAGCTTTTTCATATTATTTGCTATTTTATTGTATTCTAGTCATTATAAAATCATAAGTTGTTACATCAACACAAGTGATATCAAAAACTGGATAACGTTCTGTTCCCAATTCATCAATTGTACCGATAAGTTTGGAATATGGTGTGTTAGAACCTGAAGCAGATCCATTTTCATCAGTATAGATATAAATTGCAAAGTTTTGCATATCGATTGCATGATTGAAAACAATTCTCATTGTTTGGCCTTTTTTCCATTTATTGGCTGAATCATCAACTTTTAGAATCAAATTTGCTTGAGCCACTTTTTCAATGAACCCATTTTCGTGGTATACAAGTGTTGAAAGTGGATTGAGTGTTATAATGTTTTCCACAGCAGATACATTACCAGCAGATAAATCAAAGTTCTTTTTGATTATATTGTTATATATTTGTGCATTATTGGTAAGTGATATATTTTGACCATCAACAATTGCTGTTATACCTTGAAATCCATTAACTGCAAAAAGAATGTTAACATCAACTGATGTTTCACCTTGTAAAATTTTAGTGATTTGAGTTTGTTGTTTTTCAATCAATGCAAGAATTTCTTCCTCATTAACATTATCTACCAAAAGTATGTTCTGATTGTTGAGTATGGTAGAAACTGTACTCATCAAATTTGAATCACTAAGAAGTCTTTGGTATTCTTCGTTTTGGGTAATGAGTGATTTGTTATAAACAAGCATTTCTTCATAATTCCTTGATAGGAGTTGAATATTATTCATTGCATCAACAAACATCGACATCGACATTGTATTATAGTCATTTACACTTACCTCAATTTTCTTATCAACTGAATTTGTTGAAACATCAAATTTAAAGTTGAGTTTCAGACCATAACCATTACCAGTATTACCCAAAAAATTGGATTGCTTAATTTTTTGTAAAGTATTAATTTTAGAAATATTATCAACAACTGAAATGATATCATCAAGGAAAAGCACACCAAACAAATTAGTTGCTCTTAATGTAGTATCTACAGAATCATAAACATCATAATAAAGCAACATCACATTAAAGTTGAAATTTGTTGAACTTGTAGTACTGTTGAATTGTGTGAATGTTGTTATTTGATCTGAATTTGCTTCATTGTAGTCAACCACTTCTTGATAATTTTCGATATCAAAATCTATCGATATTCCATCAAGTCTAGATCGTTTGAAAATTAGTGTAGTCGATCCATCGGTTCTGGTTATAGTATCGGTAGTTGGGTCATTGAATACAGAATCCGTAATATAAGCATTTGTATTTGTAGCTTTAGAACCATACCAAGAAGTAGGAGTGCTTACACCATTAACCAAGTAATCAACACCACCAACTGCTACATCAACATCATAAATTGCTTCAACTGTTAGACCAGCACTGGTTGGGTTGTCGGTTTCATCTCTTCCTTTAATAAATTCAGGGTTAACAACGGCTTGAACTATAGTGTTTTCATTATAATTTTCATCTGATAGTGATTTAAAGAGTACAGTAGGAGTATTACCATTTTGTGAAGGTATATTGATATAAACTTCATTGAATTGATTTTCATTTTGTTTGAAGTTAGACCCCTGCATTTCTACAGCACCAACATATTGAACGCATCTTTCATAAAGATTAACAACATTATCTTCTTCCAAGAACCTTTTTTCGGTCACCGTTGATACTTTCTTTGTATTTGTAGCTTCTTGGAATCTTAAAGCACCGATTTCCTTTAGCCATTTAAAGAAAATCCTTTCAGATACAGTGTTTAAATTTGCTCTGTTATAGGTTTCTTGAGAAGTCAAATTCGCTTCGAAGTTCAAGACATAATTTTGAAAGCTTTCCGATAAATCTAACTTGTTTTGAGCATTTGGGTCTATATTTTGGGTGTTTAGACCTTGAACAAAATGACCTTCAATGTTCAAGAAATCAACAGAATTTTGAACATTTCCACCAAGAGTTGGTTTTATATTTGGTATGTTGAGCAATGCGAAATGTGAGAACTGAAATCCATTATTTGCATTCTGTGGAATGAAAGCATTGTTGAGGTCTTCAGATGCAGATGGCATCGTAATGAATGTTCCTTTACGAATAATTGAGAGAAGAGGACATATCATAATATATTATTTTAATATTTTATTAGTATTAATTTTATTATTTAGATATCTTTTAATTGTTGTTTGTCTTTCAATCCAATCTTTTTCCCAAATTGTAATAAATTCAATTCGTTTTTCTTTACACATTAATGATTTCAATTTATCTTTTTCCCAAATTTGTTCAGCAGTTTTCTTTATTAAAAAGTTATAATCGTTTTTACCATAAAATTTTGGATTCATATGAAAATAATCACCATTAAATTCTATAGCGATTTTTAATTCGGGAAGATAAATATCAATTTCATAAGGAAATATCAATTCTTTTTTTCTTACATTTTCATTAATTTCTCCATTATATATTGATTTTATATAATCAGATAATTGTTTTTCTTGATTTGAATAGAATTTATTTATAGGATTACATGCAACACACAATCCTATATTATGTTTTAATCTATAATATAATGTTTTGTTTGATATATCAAAATCATTACCACAATTTGAACAATGCATTGTATAAGATTTTTCTTTTATTTCGTATGGTATATAGCCTTTATTTGAAAACCCATATATTAAGAATTTTTTGTTTAATTCTTTTATAATACAATCTCTATATTCTTTACTTTTGGAATAATTAGAAACACCATATTTTTGAATATTTGTTTCTAATTTTATTATATCTCTTCTACATCTTTCTTTTTCAGAGTATCTGTACTCATGTCCACATTTTTTAGAACATGTCGATATATATCTGTTGTGTTTTACATCCCATTTTGTAATTACACCACATACAACACATTTTGGAATTTCATAAAATTCGTTTTTTATATGCCAAATTCGTTGAGTATATCCAACATCTTTTGGTAAAAAATGAGTTAATAACATAACATCATTTTTATTAACATTGTTTAATTCCTTTAAGATTTTAATTTTGCCATTACTTATTTTAATACATTCTTTTTTACAGTAATCACAACCGCATGTTGGTAGATATCCTCTTTCCCCTCTGACAAATTTAGATGGTTTATTACATATCACACATAATCGTGTATTAAAATTTTTATTTTTTATATGCCAAATTCGTTGACCAATTTTTAAATTATTATAATGAATATCTAAAAATTGTGTTAACGATAAAATTTGTTTGTATTCTTTTGAATTCTGTAAATGGTAGGTATTATAAGCATTATCACAATACCATTTATATAAATTGTTATACATATTCCTTTTAATTATTTAGGAATGTTTGTTACAATATTGGACTTTTTAATTATTTAACACAAAAAAGTCCAATCATTGAGCAGATAATTGGACTTTTAAGCAATTTAAAATTAATCAACATGAAAAACAAAATTTGGCAATATTTTATATATCGAGTATATTAATCCTTTTCAATTTTCACCAACTTATTAGAAATCACAGTTATAAACTTAGAATTGGTATCAATCTGTGATGGATACCAACCATCTTTGTTAAAACATTCAAGTATATAACTGTTTATAGATATTTCAAGGTCTAAGGCGGTTTCATAGTCGTCAACTTTGAAGATTTTGATTTGAGGTAATTGTTTTTGAGCCATAATTTTAATTTTTAATTTGTTTATTATTATTTTTTAATTTACCATTTGAATACATTTTTATTTTTTTAGCACCTTTACAAACATGACAAATTTTGATATCACCTGAAATCAGCGATCTTAATTTCCCCGAGCCTCTGCAAACAAAGCAAGTTTTTATTATGATTTCGCTTGTTTTATCATCTTTATCAAATATTATTAAAGGTATTTCTGTATCAATATCTAGATATTCTTGTTTGATATTTTCAAGTTTATTTTCAAGCATAACTTATTGATTTATATGTTCAGATTTCATACACCCACACTTAATACATTTCCATTTATTGACCTTTTGGCTTGCCTTCTTTAAAACTTTGTGAAGGACAACAATCATTTTCAACATAGTCCCTGATAACATGAGAGCATTGCTCTTTATATCTTCTAATGATTTCTAATGCTTTATCCTTATCTTCAGTTGTGATGTTATCAAGGTCGAAAATAGCAATTGAAGATATACTTTTTAATTCTTTGAAATCAATAATTTTTTTATAATCAAAACTAATTATAATGGTGTTAATTGTATTATCAGTTGTAATCCAACAAGACCTAAATACACCATGTTTTTTACCATCTACAAAACGAATATCTTTACGATAATCTTTATGGTTTTTTTTAAGTATTGCTTTTCCATCACCATCATCATCAGCACCATCATATCTTTCCCTTTGCCAATTCTTGAAAAATTGTATGTCCTCATTATTAAGAGTATTACATGCTATAAATATTACATTTGATGTGCAAGCACTTTTATAACAATAAAATTCTTTATCATTGATAGTTATTTTCACGATTTTTAATTTTTATTATCTGAACGTTCCTTAATTTTCGATTTTACCCAATCAATATAACCGTTGAAATCTTTCTCATCGAAATCCCATACTCTTTCAATGTGGAATCCGCTCATAACACCTTCTATACCGAATGATACAGAACCGATTTCCGACATACCAAGTCTAGCCATTTCTTCAAGTCGTTTCCTTGTACGGTCTTTTGGTCTGCTATATTCATAGAAATCTTCACGTTTAACATCAAACAGATATATCGTATCTTCCAATACTTCATCCATTAAAATGTGATATAATTCCTTGATTTGTGTGATAGTTTTGATATGTGGAAGCTTTTTAATGGCACTATGTCTATTACTACCAAGCGATAATGTCATATCAAAACCGACTGTGAATATGAAGTTATCCTCAAGTTTTTTCTTCTCTGTTTCCAGCATGTAAAAACCCAAAGGCTCGTTGGCATAATGTTTTTTAAATCCAATCTTGAATAAATTGTCTTCATTGATTACATCGTTCATTTTTTCCATAATTTCTATTTTGTATGTAATATTTTAGTATCTTTACCAACCATGATTTCATGAAGATATTTTTGTCTTTCCAATTGATATGCTACATGTGCTTCTTGAGCTGTATCAAAAGTACCCAAATGTTTCATCTTTTTAGTTTCATTATTATATATACTTGCAAAAAATCTACCCTTTTTAGCTTCATGGACACCAGTTATACCTGTATCACTAACATGACAATTTTTAAATTTATATTGTTCACCATATTTAAATTTATATTGTTCATCAAGTTCAAGTTTTCTTCTTTGATAAGCATCACTTGCCTCTTCAGGAGTGTCAAAAGTACCCAAATGCTCAACAATTTTAGTTATACTGTTTTTGATTTTAGCTTGATATTTGCCATGTCGTGTAACACTAATTCCAGATAAACCAAATTTATTTTTTCTAATTTGTAAATTATTAATTTGTAAATTAGAAACAATATTGTTCGTGAAATCACCATCAATATTAATTACTTTTATACATGGGTGTAAATCTTTACAAACAAAACCATTAATTACTAATCTATTAACTATACATTTTGTAATTTTATCATCTTTTGAAACTACAACAATTGAATATGGTTCACCATGATATATATTTTTACCAATTTTTACCAATTTTTCAACACCATCAACACACAAACGCTTGATATTTTTAATCCTACCAAAATTTGATACCATATACAAGCCTTCATATCCAACAACATCAACCCATTGTTCATTTAACAAGTTATCAACTAATAAAGATTTAAAATTGTTTTTACCCATAATTTCTATTTTTTAAATTATTAAATGAATCTTTCGTTAGTTGCAAGGTCTTACTGTATACCAAAGAATAATTACTTATCTTCCCCTTATCACTCTATTACTTGTATGCCTACTTTCATTGCAGTCCAGTCAGTCTTACTTGTACCCTCTATTCAATCCATCATTTCAAAGAATTCGATTATTTTCCTACAAAAATCGTGCCAAAATTCATTATTAATATGTCAACTGACATATTTGTCAGTTCTGTCATGTCATAATGTCATAAATTTTTCCACATGAAGTTTTTAGTTCTATATGTTTTAGGATTATGACATTTATGATTAGTTTCTTTAGCAAAAAGTCTTCCACAATATAAACATTCAACAGTCATTTCAATTTTTTTACTTTCAACAAATTCAGCCTTTCTTTTTTGAAATACTTCACTTGCTTCTTCAGATGTATCAAATGTTCCCAAACATTCCATTTTTTTAAGTATGCTATTATACATTATGGCTTGAAATCTACCTTTTTCCGCTTCATAAACACCAGTAAAGCCAGTTCCATTATTAAGTGATTTATAACCATAACTATATATAGCATCATATTCTTCTTGTAGCTCTTTAGCTCTTTTCTGATAAATTTCACTTGCTTCTTCAAGTGTATCAAATGTACCCAAAGTTTCTCTCTTTTTAGTTATGCTATTTTTAATTCTTGCAAAATATCTACCTACTGGTGTTTTTTCCACACCAGTAGCACCAGATTTATTTTTTCTGTTTTGAACAGCCATTCTTGTTGTAGCAATTTGAAGATTGGATACTTTATTATTTGAAGTATTACCATCAATATGAAGTATTTTTGCTTGAGGATGTAAATATTTGTCAATAAAACCAACAAAAACCAACCTTTGAACCATAAATTTAAGGTCTTTACCATCTTTTTCTAAACTAACTGCAAGATAGATTTTTCCAAACTTATTTTTTTTGCTGAATTTAGATAATTTTTCTCTACCATCTTCATAAAGATATTTAATATTCTTAACTCTTCCAAAATTTGATATTTGAAAAAGACCTTCATATCCAACAATATCTACCCATTGTTCATTAGGTAGATTTTCAATTTTTGGTGCTTCGTTGATTATTTCTTTAGCTCTTTTATTATATGCTTCACTTGCTTCTTCAGGTGTATTAAAAACACCCAAATATTCAGTTTTTCTAGTAGTTCTGTTACTCATGTATGCGGAGTATCTTCCTGCTGATGTTTTTAGTACACCTCTATATCCAGTAGCTGATGAATTTTTGATAGGCATAATTTCTATTTTTTAAATTATTTCTATATCTTTATAATTGATAATAGGATAATATAATCAATTTCATATTCCTATCATTTCTTGATAAGTTTCTGATATCTCTTTTTCCAAAATGAAGCTCTCATACCATTATCCATTTCAATAACAATGTAATCACCTAAAACAGATATACATTTATCGACCTTTCTGCTTGGTTCGTTCCAAATTAAGTCATCAGCTATAATAAGTAAATCACTAATAATATAAGTTTTATTTTCGTGCTGGATTTCAGTTCCAACTTTAGCAAGTAGCACACTGGTATCTAACATAAGTTTACCATTCTGTAACTTCACCAAATTGTGTAACAGATGTTGCGGAATCTATCTTATAAATACCTTTATCATTATCTGTGATGAATAATTTTCCAGCTTCAAAAGCTTTAGCAACTTCAGGAAAGAAGTTTTTATTATCTTCATTAATATCACCAGTGAGTTTCACATTTGAATTGTGTACAGTTTTTGGATTAATTGCGATTATCATAATGTTTTTATTTTAAGTTATTATTAATTCATAAGTAATATCTAAATTTATATCTCAATTTGGATTGTTCCATGTCAAGACTTTTCTTATACAATCCAACTGCGTATCTTATGAGTCTTTCCAAATCCTTACTCATTTTTACATCAAACAATTTTTTCAAAGATTCAGGTGCTTCAGGTTTTATAAATATTATCCATCTATCATCAATTCTTCCACTTTTAAACATATTGTATTGGTGGATTTTACCTTTCTTATCGTAATAAGAGAAACCATCTAATCCCTTAGTTATATCAAATGGTAAATCAATAATACATTTTTGATGATTTCCATCTTTACGATAATTTTCTAAATTTTCTATTATATACGGTTTTTCCATCTTAATTAATAATTAAATTCATTAGTGGTAGAGAATAAGTCGATATCTCCCCAAACTGTGTCACTGAAATGCCACCCACCCCAATCATTATCCTCAACTTTTGAGGTATTGAGCAATTTTGTCAACTTATCTTTAAGTTCTGTGTTAAATAGAGCATCTGGTATAAGTATACTTATGCCATTAGTTGATGTAAAAGCACCTTTTCCGAATGAACCCATAAGTGATGCTAAACCTGAAACATTATTACGAATCAATTCAAGCACTTGTTCAGCACCTTCAATGAAAATTACCTTTTTATTGTATGAATTTAGATAATTTTCAAAGCATTCATCACATAAATAATCTTCACTACCTACCAATTTATGTTTACCGACTTCGGGACAATGATCACCATTACCATATTGAGCAGCACATTTTCTTGGTGGAATTTCGTGATTAATACCCGATATATATTCTTTGCTTTCAGGATTAAAGACTTCACATTTCCGACACATATAATGGCCATCACCATCACATTGACCATTTGGAGCACCTTCCTTGAAACTTTGAGTAGGACAGTCATTTTCAACACAATCTCTTATAATGTGGGAACATTGTTCCTTATATTTCTTAAGCGTTTCAAGTGCTCTGTCTTTATCAGCTTCTGTTATTAAAATGTGTTCTCCAACATTAAGATATTCTTTAAAGTCATATCTTAATATAACACAATCATTTTGCTCATTGATTTCAGGAAAACAGCATCGTAAGATACCTTTATCATAGCCTTCTGTGAAAGGAAAATCTCTAGCAACATCAGCTTTTTTGGCCATCCTACCAATTAAATCAAATGATGAATCGTACCATTTCTGAAAATATGATAAATCCTCTTTATTGCCGTTTAATGGTATAACAATATTTTGAATAAAAACTTGTATACCAGCAAATATTCTGTTTCCAATTATTACATTCATAATATAATTTATTTTGATGATTCACGAAATCTTATTGATTCACCAATTATTTCGGCATTATTCTCTCTTATATCCACATTACTAGATTGGTTTTCATTTGATAAGTACCAATCCATAAGATGACCAACCTCATGATAAATAGCATTGGAAAGTTCAACAGCGTTTAGACCTTTTCTAATGGTTATGAAGTTTCCTTCATTTGGATAATTTACTGAAGCAATTTTATCTTCGGTATCAAAATCTTCTATTTTTACCTTTATTTCTAATTTTAGGTTTATTGTATACATTTTAATATTTGTTGTGTGAACATGATGTATAATCATTAATGAGCCTTAAAATTGTAAATAGGTTTGATAATATCTAAAATCTCAACAGTTTCCCCGATCGCTTCTATAATTTCATTCATTGACTTATAAGCATTTGGTGCTTCGTCTAATGTTTCAGTTAAAACAGAAGTCGAATAAACATCTTTCATTTGTTCTTTAAATTCTTCAAAGTCCAATTTCTTATGCGCTTCATTTCTGCCCATTAAACGCCCTGCTCCGTGTGGTGCAGAGTAGTTCCAATCTTCATTTCCTTTGCCTTTAGCAATAATAGAACCATCACGCATATTAATTGGAATAAGCAATGTTTCGCCATTTTCAGCAGAAACAGCACCTTTTCGCAAAATCATACGCTTAAAGTCAATATAGTTATGTATTGTTTCAAACGCTTCGGCTTCGGTTAATTCTGCCTTTTCTAATACAATATTTGCCACAGTTCTACGATTTAATACAGCAAATTTTTGCATCAATTCCATATCGTGCATATAATTGTTAAAATCATTGCCAGTCAGGTAAGCCAAATCCTTGTTTATAATTGGCTTTTTAAGTTTTTTCAACTCTTCACCAATCTCGTTTTGCTTACCTTCTGTTTTTAGGCGTTCAATCAACTCTTCACGCTCTTTTGAATTATCTGTTAAATTGGCAATTGCAATATCTTGGTAATATTTTGCAACTTGTCCACCAATATTTCGAGAGCCTGAATGAATTACTAAAAACAATTCATCTTTGGAATTTTTACCAACTTCAATAAAATGGTTTCCGCCACCCAATGAGCCAATTGAAAGTTTTGCACGTTCAATATTTAGGTTTTTAGCAATCAATTTATGAAACTCAAATTCCGCTTTCTGCTCTAAATGCGTATTAAAACCATTAGGCACAAACTCATTAATAACAGCATCTAACTTTTGTAAATCAATATCGGTTTCTCTTAGCTTTACGGTAAGCATTCCACAACCAATGTCAACACCAACTAAATTAGGCGTAATCTTGTCTTTAATTTCCATTGTAGTACCAATGGTACAACCTGCCCCAGCATGGCAATCAGGCATAATTCTAATCTTAGAATCTTGATAAGGCTCAAATTCTCCAAGCTCTTTAATTTGCTCAAATGCAACATCTTCTAAAGTAGTTGCATAAATTTTAATGTCGTTTCCGTTATTTCTTTTAATCGTTTTCATATAATAAAATTTAAAAACGCTTTCCACATTTTCCACAATGGTAACCTCTATGTGTCAGTACTCTATCTCTCAACAAATGATAACAAATATCATTTGTTATCTTAGGCTCGACCGCAATAACGGTGTTTACAATTTTCGGTTTTTTCATACATCAATATTAAATTTTTATTAATTGTTTTTTAAAGTAAATGATTGACACATCATCAAATCGTTTATAAACATATCTTGTGGTTCTTCCATATCCCAATTAAGTTCACAGTCTGCATAATCATATATTTTAGGAATTCCGTTTAATTCTCCATATTCTAATTTTGGGTGTTTTCTAAGCAAATCTTTAAAATCATCAGGCAGCCAATCAATTATTACGCCTTCTTTGCCAAAAGAAATGTCTTCCACCTTCTGCATAACCAAAAATATGTCATCTTCTAATTCACAAGAGCACAAATACGGATGTTTTGTTTTGTTCCATATATATGCTTCTGATTGGTTATTAAAAATAGCTTCTTTGTTTTTAGGTATCTTATAAACCATGTCATCATATATCTCCACTATTCTATTTGATCCTTCAATAATTCTTCTTTTCATAAAATAACGAGTTATTGTGTTTATATTAAAAATTACTTTTGTTTTTCACGGCTATATAATTATGACCTATGTTGTAACCAATTAAAAAACGACCTCTTTTGAGCTATCAACATATTGAGAATCAATGATTAATTTTTGAGCTATTAACAGATTATCTATATAAGCACAAGTATAGGCGTGGTCTTGTGGTCTTTGGCATATTTCTTCAACTTCTTTCTTAGTGAATTTACCAGCTTGTCTAATGTCTGTGGTATAGCCTTTAGAATCTTTCGCCCACCAATAAAGAGCATTACCGCAATAGCCTTCATTTTGGATATAAAATAGTTCTCCCATAATTTAAAATAGTTAATGTTCAAGTGGCACAATTAAATCTCTTAAATTTATGTCATTGGTTACATATTCAGCTGGACAATGACGAATATCTGATTCTATATCAAATTCTACAATAAATTGCTTGGTAAATCTATGAATTTTTATTGATTTCACAACACCTGATAATCCCATGCCTTGAGTTGATACCTGATTTTGATAATCCTTTACAAATCTATAGCGTTCATAACACATCTTACCAACTAAATGAAGCCTAAGAGTGTTAAAAATTGGAAAAATTAATGCTGGTAATTCAGGGTTGAATCCATCGCCAATAATAATCAATTCACCTTCAGAAATTATTGGAACAACTGAATAATTTTTTAGTTTACTTTTTAATTTTTTAGTGAGTGTTTTTAACTTACTCCTTATTTCTATCATTTCGGTAATATCTTCGGCATCCATAATTGGTATATCTTTTTCCAAATTAGTATAAGTATGATTAATACAAACTTCAAAATCAGTAATTATACCAGTTAACTTATTAACAAGTGTATGATTTATTATATGACCTTTTGTCATGATTTTTAGTCCTCCAATGATTTTAAATACTTATATTTGTTATATTCTTTTGTTATATCTTTTGTGGTATAATTTGATGGTATTGGTTTAACAATATTGTATTTACCATCTACAAAGTTTATATACCCAAGACTTTTTAATTGGCTGACAAAGCATTTGACTGTGCCAGTTCTCCAAATACCTTGCTCTTCAGCCCACTTTATAACATCTTCTTTAGTTGGAGTAAGATTTGATTGGAAAAATTCCCTTAAACAAACACCTAAATCTTTTAAACGTATATTAGCCATAATGAATTTATTTTATTTTATTTTAAAATAAGATTTATAAATTTCTTCACCTTTATCCCTTGCTTCCTTATTCAACTTATCAGTTAATTTTTTTGATTTAGCCGATAATAATCTTTTTTTATTAGTTTTCATTTAGTTCAAATTATTAGTTCATTTTTAAGCTAACTTCTATGTTGTCAAAAGGTTCTTGTTCCTCACAAACTTCGCTACCAGCCCATCCATCATGGTGTATCAATTTGACATCAAAGCCATCTGATTGTAACAGATTAAACATATGATTGTTCCAATGAATATCGCCATGATATGTGTTATAACAAGCCCAATTATTACAGATATCCATTTTGGATTTACCATTTTGGATTTCCTTTTTGAAGTTGGCAATCACTGTAGGATAATCCTTTTCAGCATTTGCTATAGCCATAGATTTCTTTCTGAATTCTATCTCATTAACAGCAGCTTTAGCAGCTTTCTCATTAGCTATATTTTTACCAGTTATGCTAATATATAACTTTTTCAGTTCCTCATTATTATTCATTTTTTAATTTATTAAGTAATGATTTTAAAAATTCTACTCTTGGTTCGAGTAAACCCTCTTTAAACCAGTATCCCTCTTTACGAATACCAAGCATTTCGGCATGTCTTTCCATAAGGTCTTTAATGAATAGCATTTCGGCACGAGTTGTATAAGCACTTGCCATCATATGTCTATTGAAAAAGCACAAACCAAGTATTTTACGGTCATTGATGCAGATACATGGGAGAGTATTACTGAATCCACTGTAATTTTGAGAAGTATTGAATACATCAAGCAAACTAAGAAATAAACCAATTAGGTCTTTTGCCTTTCTACATTCTTCAACGCTTATTATTTCTCTAAGATACTTATCTTTGAATACTTGTAGTGGGATAGTACTTTCATTGGTTATGGTTTTACCGTTAAAATTACTCATTTTCTAATTTATTAAGTAGTGAAGAATTATCTTTTTTTAGTAATCATTGGAATCACTGAATCTTCACTGATTCTAAACTCATATCCATATCTCTCAACACCAATTTTTCGCAATTTTTTAATAAATTTTTCTCTACGCTTTGTTATATCTTTGACAAATAATCCTCTAGTTCTCAAGAAATCTTCAACTTGTTGTGGTCTGAATTTTACCCAAGATACGGTATTGTGAGGTGAATTTTCATACATTTGATTTAGGAATTTAAGGCAGAGATCATCATAATTTGGTTCAGTTGGTTGAGGTTGTCTACATACCCCATTTTTGATAACTTTAATTGCAGATTTGGTAAGACTTTCTTGTGTTGGAAAGATTTTCTTTTCCTCAAGAATTTGCTGAATAGCTTTATTACATACTCCAATTATTTCTTTATGAACTGAATCATCAACTGATATTACTTCTCTTGTTACATCAATCCATTCAGCAAGTCCATTTTCAGAAACACATAAACGAGTGTTTTGTTCTCCAGATTTTTGTGTTAGATTGGTTGCAAACATCAGAGATGAATGACTACCTTCGATAAATCTTTTACCAGTCGGTATGTTCTTAATTTTGTAAGTTTTGTTCATAATTTCTATTTTTAAAACATTTCACAATGAGGATATTTATTAGAGAAGATTCCTAAGATATATTTATAATGCTTATGTCCTTGTACATGTTTTTTGACAATTTCATGGCCTTGGGTACTCCATGGTAAATCCATAATTGCATCAATCATGTACTCACCAATGTTGTCATAACATTCAGACATTCCATTTTCTAACATCCAGGCAGTTTTGCATAGGAACATTTCACCAAGGCAATTGTTGATGCTCATTGTGCCGTCTGCGGAGGTTTTTGTTGTGAAAACACCATTTGTTACTTCAGATTCACAGTTGAAAGTCAATTCTTTACCTTCCAAGATAATTGTAGTTGTCATAATTTTATTTTTTAATTATTGTTATTAATTTCCTACAAAAATCGTGCCAAAATTTGTTATTATTATGTCAGTTCGAAAATTCTTCATAAGAATAGGTATTCTTTTTAAAATCAATATTTAGTAACTAATTCAAACAATTCAGATTTTCCATTTGTTTCCATTTGTTTTTCAGCTTCTTTCATTAATCTGCTTCCTTCTTGAACTGAAATGACAAATACTTTTCTCCCTTCTAATTCAAAATAATAATTATCAAAATAAATATTTAATTTTTTGAATTCTCCTTTATATTTTGCAAAAAGTATAAGATTATTATCAATTCCAAATTCATTTGAAATAATTCCAGCTGATTCAATCATTATTTCAATATCGTTTCCTTTTATAGTTTTCCCGATTAATGTAGTTGTCATAATTATATTTTTTAATTATTGTTACTAATTTCCTACAAAAATCATGCCAAAATTTGTTATTATTATGTCAGTTCAAAAGTTTTAACATTGTATGACAGTTTTGTCATGTCACAATGACATGACAAACATATTGTAAGTTTTATATTAGTTCAATCTTTGACTTTAATGTTATTATATTTGTCATTTTTTAGGTTTTAAGGATTCCAATTGGTTACGTTGAACGTAACCAAAATCAAACATTTCATTATATAATATATCAACTACCATATCATTTTCACGCAATCGAAGTGAACTTATGTCAATATAACTTATTTGACCAATATAACTATGATATAAATGTAATTTTGTGAAACCAGTTATGAAACGTTTAACCAGTGAACCATGGAAATCATTCTCCAATAAAATACTTTTAAAATCAGATTTTAACACAAAATGACCATTTTGTGCTTTTAGATTGATTATAAGTGCAAATAATCTAGGCTTAATTCCTAATATATCAGCCTGTTTATCATAAATTTCATTAAATGTTCTATGACCCATATTTTCTTCAGTAATATATTAGGAATTATCTTTAATTAATTTCACAGCTGGCTCATATTTATGCACAACAAGAAATTCAACGAAATCAACGAAATACTTATTGGATTTGACATATTGATGTATAACTCCCCAAAACCATTTATCAACACTAACTATATCATCATTCATGATATTCATTTTGAGATAAAGTATATTGTTGTAATGCCAATCAGATTTGATTTCTATTATTCCACCTCTATATTCAAAGACAAATTTTGAAACCAATGTAAAAATTTGTCTTGTGACTATACATTCAGCATCTTTGTTGACTTGAAATTCAAAAATTTTATCAACAAGCTTTCTATATTCGTTTATATCAGCCATAATATTGTTCTCTTAATTGTTCTATTTTTCAACTATTAATATTTTCATAGATTTTATTATCTAAAATAGTACAGTATTGTCAACTTTATATATTAATAATTGGAATATTTTTTCAAAATATTCCATAATTTTATTTTTAATAATTTTATACTCAAATCCCACAAAGGAATCGACAACCGACCTTTGTGGGATTTTATTCTTTCGGAGCGGTTATAACAGTCGTTATTCAATGACCAAACCAAAACCAACGGCGGTAAATCCGAAGAAATTTTATTTATAATTATTCAATATTTTATAATATTGAATAATTAGATAGTTTCAGCTTCTATATTGGCAAATCTCATTTATTATTAATAATCTAAGAATATACTGCTTGAGGTAATATCATCGGTAATCTTTTTAAGTGAAAATCTTGTACATTTAAGACTGGATACCACGAGTTTTTTAATCTCTTCCATGTCTAAAGGTATAGGAAAACATATTATTAGAATTCTTGGAGTGTTTGTCTTTCTACATATACAAATTTTGATTTCAATATCTCTATCTTTGATTATAGGTAAACATTTCTCTTCCAATTGCTTAAGTAGAAATTCGTAATCTGACATTTCTCTTCTCACAACGATAATTGTATTGGATATAGTAATTTGTTCCATTGTGTTATTTTAAAAGTGCTACAATAACAAATGATATAGCTGTTAGCCAACCAGTAATTGTAAAGATTAATAGCTTCCTTTTCAATGTTATTGCATCATCTACTCTTTTATTGATTAAGTTGACATTGTTCACTACATCGCCAAATCTATTAACCATCATTGACATCACTTTTTCATTGACAAATTTGATGATTTTTCGTTTATCTTCTTCAAAAATAGGAAATTTCTGATTCCAATCATTAATTTTTGAATATGCTTTAAGGTGATAAGTACGATTGTAATCATCATACTTTTCACAGTTTATTTTGATATCCAGTTGATAAGTACCTTTTTCTTGATATAGTTTTAAGGCTCTTTCTTCTATAGATTTTTCATTGAGTTCTGCAAGCTCTGTTAACTTATTATATTCAAAATCTTTGAGTTGATAAATCTTTTCCATATTATTGTTTTATATGATTGGTTATTAAGTCATTTTTAACGAAATTTAATATATACGATACCTTCCTATAAGATATTGGGTCATTTTTTACAAGTTCTATTAAAATTTCAGCATCTAAAGATATTAGTTCAAATTGACTTCTAATATTTTTATCGGAATAAGAACTTAAACAATAATTTCTTTTACAACCTTTAGATTTCTTGTAAAAATCCCTAAATTTTTCATATGTAAATTCCACAAGTTCTTTATATGATACAATAGGCTTAACTTCTACATCCAAATCAAGTTTCAACTGTTTAATATCTTTAGGTATACCATAAACAAGATACCTACTGTCATAACATGTGAGTCCAAAATTAAAATCTTTATAAACCCATCCAATTTGTTCTTCACTTGGTCGTTCAGTACCATTGGCTTTAGCATATTCCACTGTAACACCAGTTAAGTCAAAAAATTCACGATAAAATTCACGATAACCATCAAGTGATCGGCAATCTTTCATTCTTAATACTTCCTTACGCTTTGGCATGTTTTATATATTAAGTATTTGTTTTACTTTCATCAAATTGGCTTCAAATTCTTTAGGCTCTATTTCAGGATAATTTTTTCTAGATTTCTTGTTCATGAATCCAACATGTATTGTATTAGCAAGTTCACCATCATCAGCAATCATAATATACAATACATGATTTTCATGTTGTCTATAAAAATGTTGGCGTGAACCTTCATAACATACAAAACATTTACCTATTTCAGTTTTTCTGTTAGCACCATATATTTTATCTTCATCCTTTTTAGATAATGGTGTTAATTGGGTATTTTCCATAAGATCTTTGATTTATTATTCTACATTTAAAATCGCTTGGAGCGTTGTATTCCGAAATGAATACTGTACAGCCTTTTGCAGTCGGAAATACCGCACGATGCTATACCGCACATCGTTGTATCTCATTTACCAATTCGTTAAGCATATCTTTTTTATAAGGGCAAAAATTGGGAGTGTCCCAGCTTGTGTCTCCAACACTTTTCTTTTCTTTAAAACTTATATGTTCGCAATAAACATCAGTTCCTGAATCACCTTGACAGTAATATTTTTCACTCGTACAATATTCACATCCTGAACATGTGTAGGTAATTTTTGTTAATGGTCCTTTTCTTTTACACATTTAATTTATTTTTATGATTAATAATAAAAGAGGCTTTTCCTTTAATTCTATATTATCTTACAATGTTAGAGCATCGAAATATGCAAATGAGTTCAAAGGCGAAGCTTTCGTTGGGTAAGAAGTGTACAGAAAGCTACAATGTATCTATGTGGGGGATTGGTATAGAGAAAATGAGGTTTTGATACTCAAATTCAAAGTGGAAAAATGTCTGAACTGACATATTAATATGAAATATGTATTATAATTGAAAGATAGGAAATATAATCAAATAAAATCACAATTTGAATTCAGGGCAGGCATTCCCATTATTTTTAACATTCTTTAACTATTTTATTTTTTGAGTATATTTCCATATCCCTTTTCCTTAAATGGTTTTACACAATATTTTTCATATTATTTCTATTCTTACACAGCATCTTTTCAAATCTATATTATTATAACATCTTTCTTCCATTTCATCAATCATTGGTTTAAATCTTGAATAAGGTTTGTGTATCTGTAACCATCCCTTATATGAAAATGGTATTATCTTATACCTATGTTTTAATTTATTTCTATCAAGTACGATTTTTATACCTCTTGATGATAGACAATATTTATCCCTTGTAAGACATACACATCCAAGTTTTTCATGTTTTGGTATATAACCAAGTGCAATTATGCTTAAAAGTCGGGGAAGATTAAGTACATTATAATAAAGATAATTTGGCATTTGGGGAGAAGTTATTTTTGTCATGACTAAAAGATTTAAAATTGTCCATTATCATACTTTTCCAATTCTAAATCTGATATATCATCATCATATGGGTCACCAATGGATGCAGTACTTCCATAGTAAAAACACTGATGGTCTTTATATGGTACAACTTTATCACATTCGAAACAATAATCCCAATTGAATTTATATGATAAACAAATAATTTTATCAATTTCATTTTTCAAGTATTTCTGTACTTATGTTATTTTTCAAATCCTCAATTATATTCTCTTCTGATTTCTTTTTAGCCATAGAGTTAATTATTCGGTTTTGGATTTATGAAGTGTTGATGGTTTTGGGTCTATCCTATAATTATTAATAAACTTTATACAATCTTGTAAATCACCATAACATTCAGTTTTACCAAAATTATGTTTGTTATTACCTGGATAATAAATTGTAACCACTCTATAAGTAGGAACATTGTAATCAGCAGATATGTTATCCACATATTGTATAGTTCTTAGTATAGAATCCTTGGGATAAATTTTAAATGATGGAGTAGCAATATCTCCATTTGGTTGGCGTATACCAACAACTTCTATCCATCCATTATGAGGTCTTTTGAGTTCTACTCTTACAGTATCAACAATGTCTGTATTAAGTGCCGATAATTGTAAATCATGTTGATGGTATTCATATGGTATATACTTTTCACCCAAATCAGTTTTTTGAGCATTCTCTATCATCTTGAGTACATCATGTAAAGGGGAATCAATGTCGGTTAAATCGGGGGATGATGATTGATTTTGTAGAGAGATTTCCATTATACAAGTTGTGACCTGATTATGAATAAACTTCAACACTCCATCAAGTGTATAAGAACCTATTACAATTTCAGATAATTTAACATTTTGGGGAGCAGTTATTTTTGCCATAATTTTAATTTTAAAATTGTCTATTATCAAAAAGCGATGCAATATTTAAATCCTTATCAATAATTATCCCACTTAAAGAATCCCTACCAAGTCTTTTGCGTTGGGCGGATATCATAATTTGATTTTCATTGAGGATATGAAATATAGTAAACCTTTCCTCAAAAGATTTTATACATAAAGAGTAATTAAGTGCTCCATTAAGAGTGTTATCATATACACCATTAATAAAAGCATCTACATAATACTGAAGTGAATAGGCTCTAGATTTGGGATTGAGTTTAGGATAATTCCTTTTTGGTACTCTATAATGAGAAACATAACTTTTACTAAATGTTGTCTTCCTTTTAGGTGTATTAGAGGATTTCATAATTACCAAAATATACCAACTAATATAAAGACTGTAATACCAACCACAACACTAAGGAATATTGCAATAACTTTATTACGCTTAGCCTTTTTACTGAATTGTTTTTTACTGAATTGTTTTTTAATTTCTTGTAATTCATATATAGTTTCAGCATTTTCTAGACTTAGCTTAATGGCATCAAGTTCTGAATGTATCTTAGAAGCAGTTTTGTATAATTTGTACATTGAATACCAATATAATATTATCAACAATATAAATGCCGATATTGCATAATAAAGTGTGCTGTCAGGAGCAGTTGTCATAATCAAATGGTGTTAAAATAAGTTTAAAAGTACATATTGTTTAATCATAACTTATAAATTTTCATTTATGAATTCATCAAAATCAAAATCGGCATCGGTGTGGTCGGCATGATTTTCACACCTATTTTGGTTTCATATTAACAAGTTTTTTAGCATAAGTGTTAAGTAAATCCAAACGATAACGATTTGTAGGATTCCACAGTCCATTATGAGGATTTGGATTTGATTGAAATTCAATAACATCTTGAGAAAATATTATAAAGATTGTATTATCAGGATACACTTTAATTCGTTTATTAGTAAAATTTTTAATTGCGCATTCAACTACTGATTTGGATTGACTACGATGGAAATACTCTATTTCTACATTAACTTTGGTGAGATAGATACCTTTATTATAATGTTTGATAAAAGATTCCAAAAACAATTTAGAAAGATTTGGTAATTCTTGAGTTAATAAAGCGTCTGTTGAGGCTATTATTTTAAAAGCGCATTTATTTTTTGTATATACTGTTATTCCATCACTTTGTAAACTTAATATTTCATTCAATTTATTTGTGCATTTATAAACAGATGTAACCCAATCCGCTTCATTTTTAACAAACCAATCACCTTTCTTTATTTCTTCATTGGAAGTTATATAAATAATACAAGGTTTATAAAAATCTTGTATTATTTCCAAAGGATCAACCAAATAGTAAAGTCGATTTGTAAGTGTGTCTAAATAAAGACCTATTTCTCTTTTATCGGTTGGAGCAATATGAACATTACAAATTATAGTTTCCATAAATTACAAATTAAGTGGTTAAATTGTCCATTATTTTCTTTGAATTTTGAGTGTTTTCATGGTGTTAAAATAAGTCTAAAAATGTTAAAATTGAAGGAAAAACACAAGGACTATATCCGTGATGGTTCTAAATCAAGTGGTGTTAATATTTGTTGTGGATTTGTTGGGAAATATTTCTCCCAATTTTGATATAATTCATCTTCACATTTATCAGAACACACTGGTGGTTCAGTTGGTTGACCCATACATCCACAATCACGACCAGAACAGCACATTTTAATTTCGGTTTCAGTGCCACATATTATGCAATTACCTTTCATTATGCAATTAATCTTTCTTCCAAATAATCAACAGCTTCTTTTACAGTTTTTATATTTTCAACTGCTTCATCAGGTATCGAAATACCAAATTCTTTTTCGGCTTTCATGATAATTTCAATTTCATCAATTGAATCAGCACCAAAATCGTTATGGATATCGGATGTTTCATTGATTTCATCTTCAGGAGTGCCCAAATGTTAGACATGATAGTGATGACTTTAGCTAAGATTTCTTCTCTGTTCATTTTGTTTGTCTTTAAGTTATGATTTAAGATATCGTTCTTCTAATTTTTTACATTTCTTTTCAAGTGCCTTAATCTGATTCCCCATATTAAGTTTGAGCTTATTATAACGGACATCATTTGGAACACCAACAAGTTTGTCAACATCATAAAAAACATCAGGTTCTGATATTTGAGATACTGAATGAAGTTGTGATTTCAAATCAACAATTGTTACAGCTTGCTCTTGTATGAAAGTATTAGCTTGACCAAGTTCAACACGAAGTTGTTTTATAATCATTTTGTCGGGAACTTTTTCAAGTCCAAATATGGGGTTATCAACATTTGCCTTAGGAACTCTATTTGCTTTACTTACCATATCAGCATCTTTATTAACCATAATTATAATTTTATTTTTAAAACATCAAGATTATCGTTAATATAATCCATAATATCAAGATTATTACCTTTGAGTTCACCAGCAAGATATGCAGTTTTGTTTTCACCCCAAAACCATACAAACCAGTGGTCGGGAACTTTATCAAGTGTTTTACCTTTATGAGTTCCTATAGGTAAAATTGAATTATCATTTAAGGTCATATATTTTCAAAAGTATTACGAGAATTAACGAGAGGTATTTTCCTTGTGTTTTTTTATTTTTTGAGTGCTTCAATCTTTTCGGGTATTTCTATACACATTCTTTTCAAATCGTTTTCAAAATCTTCCAAAGATGTTATAGGCACTGTTGTTGTGAATATTCTGCTTAATGATGGTTGATTTGTATTAACATAACGCCATTCTTTACCATCATCCGATATAAGAATTTCCAAATAAATTTCATCATCTTTTTTGAATATATATTCATGTTCAGCAGATGTGCTTCTTTTTAATCTAATTGAACAATTTTTGTAAATTAAAAGAAGCAATTTGTGATTGAATCTGTTCATTCTGTACATCTATGATTTTTTATCTTCAGCCTTGATATCGCCAGCTATTTGGAAAGGTGCTGTTTCTTTTAATTTTTCAGCTTCAAGTTCCATGTAATATGCATTGAGTATTGCCATATCACTTATGGTATAATTTCTATTACCTTTAACGAAGTCATTATATTGGGCTGGTTTGATTTCGAATTTTTTACAAACATCTTCTTTTGTAAGATTGAAATCTCTAATAAGTCTTTGTAATGAATTTCTCATATTGATGCTATGGAGCATATATTGATATTCACTTTCTTCCAAATTTTTTAAGAAATTACCGACTTTTTTAATATCCATTTTCATGATGTTATCTGTTTTTTAAAGTATTACACGACTGCAGACGATATATCTTCCTTGCATTCTGATATATTTCGTGGTATTGAAAGGTTTACATTTATAAAAATTCACTCCAAGATTTTTGTCTGTTGAATATACCACCCTTCATATTCTGCAAATTTATTTGGAAACTTGGAATAGAATTCTGGATCTGATTCTAAACATTTTTTATTAAAATCTTCCCATTCCTTAAATCTTTCATTTTTATGAAATTCCAAAGCCATTTCAGCACCTTTTTGTGTGTGATGTAAACTAACAGTAGCATAAGCACTTTCATGAATACAATTACAATATAGAAATTCATAAATATACTCATCGGGTTTGATTTGATTTAGTGCTTTGATTATTGTATCGACATCATTTGATGTAAACGATGTTTTATTTTTTCTAGCAGTTATATCAAGTATCTTTCTAAATTCTTCTTGATTGATATTCATTTAAATATCATAATTTTTTAATTACACGTACAAATTCATTAAGCCCTTCTTGTGTATCTATGTGATATAATGTTACAGAACTTTGTCCTTTACAATATTCATCAGGAGAAGGACATCCGCAATGACCTTCAACTCTTATAGAATTGCCATAAATTCTATATTCATGATAATGATCAAACATTTCATCAGGATATTTTTTATTGTGCATTTCCAAAGCAGTTTCCAAAGGAATACCTTCACCTTCTGTAGAAGCACACCAATAATACCAAGCTCTTGTAAAAATCCAACCATTCAATTTTCCAACCAAAGTATATTGGCATTCACCACTTGGATTATCAACTTTTTCAAATGGTATTTTAGCCTTTTCAAACTCTTTTTGAATAAATTTATCACTTTCTTTACTTCCTACCAAATTCTCCATATAAATTATCTTGTCTTTTTAATAAATTTTATCGTATAACTGGTCTGATACTGAATGCATAATATCTCATATCACCATCTATGGAATATGTTGATATTCCACTTTTAAACCATAACCTAGTTCCTCCATTTGTACTTGTATTTCCACCTATACTCCAATCTCCTTCGACAGTACCTGCATTACCCGACCAATAATAACCACTAGAGCCTTGCAAACAAATTGATGTTCCATCTTTATATCCAACTGCTGGAAGAAACATTGATTGAAGTGTTGTTTTATCTGTGAACTTTGCACCATATACACCATTAAGTGTAGTCCATTCATATGATACTTTAGTACCAGAACATAAGCTATTCAATTCTGCTTTTGTAGGAGCACGCCAACCAGTGGGTGAAGGGTCATTTGCTGCAGTCCAAGTATCTGTATTGTAATTTACTGGTGAGTACCCACCAGTCCACATACTATTAGTTGCTGTTGAACTTGTTTGTGATATACCAGTTTTTTTGTTCCACATATAGAAATAACCATAGTCTTGTGGATTTGTAACAAATGTACCAGTAGAAGCAACATTACGAGTTGCCCAACACACACCATTGATTACAACACCTTTATCCTTAACAGTGGATTGAACAGTATTCACTCTGATAAATGAAATACTATCAACAAATCCAAATTCCATAGCTGTTGCTACTCCAAGTTTGTAAAAAAGTAAACTGTCTTTAGCTAGGTTGAATTTGATACTATCTACAGAAGCTACACTTTTAGCTTCGATACGACCACCAGTTCTGTAAACATATAAGCTATCTTGTGAGAAAGATAAAATACTTATAGTTAATAATGTGATTAAAAATATTAGCTTTTTCATGGCTTTAAGATTTTTGTAATTTTAATGTTTTATAATTTCCTATTTTAACCAAATAAACCCCATAACCAAGAGAGCTTATGTTGATTTGAGTTATATCAACTGTTGATTTACATGATATCATTTTCACACCATTGATATTATAGACATCAATTTGTGTGTTTTCAGGAACTGATTGTATTGAAACAATATCAGTAGCTGGATTAGGATACATCACAAAATCAATGTTAGTTGGTGTAGTAACCGATGTTACGGTTCTTAATTCAAAGAACATCTTATCAAGACTTACTGGTGAATAAGTTTCTTGAGTTCCAACTTTTTTAACAACGGTAACAGTACCACCAATGAAAGAAATTTTTCTAACATTTGATAACTGTGTTGCATACTGTGTACCATTAGATTTCACAACTAAATGCATTTGTTGTGCTTGTAAGTTACAAACTTGTAACAATACTAAGAATAAGATAATTTTTTTCATAATTGTAATTTTAGAATTATTTCTAAATTATTTACAAAAATCGTGCCAATTTGTTATTAATATGTCAGTTCAAATTATAGATATATTAAAACTGACAAACTGACATATTAATGACATGACAGAATGGCATATTAAGCTTTCGGTTTATGACTTCCAACCTCACACAAACATTCTTTATTTTCATATGTTTCGAGCAAATACTTTAAGAAAAAAAATTGTGTAAGAAATTCTTTTTCAGCATCTTCAGGAAGTTTTTCAATAAAATCGGGCTTATAATTAAAGAATTTAGAATATCCTACAAATTTATTTGATAAATACATTTCAAGTTCTATATTACAAATCTGAACATCAATATGCTTAACAATAGGATTATCCAAATACTGTTCGATACCATAAAATTTATAGATGTGCTTTTCGATTTCTTTTTCGATAATGATATAAGGAGAATCTTTACCAAGTTGTTGTTTTACTGTATAAAGAATATCATTTATAAATGCTTCAGAACCATCATGAAGTAAGCCAGCCATAGCAAGTTTAACATCGCCATAATTTAATAAAAGTGCCTTACTCATTGCAGTAGAATGTTCAGCAACGGAGTAAAATTTTGATGTATTACCTGAATATCTACAAAGTTTGGATAAATTTGTAGCAATTGTAGATATGGAAACATCAATAGTACTTACATCATTTAGGTTATAATTGCCTTTACTATAAATTGTAACACCATTTTCAAGCAATTTTTGATTTGTATTATGAGAAGATTTAATATTTTTAATCAATCCAGTTTGTTTTGATAAATTAAACATATTAATCTCATTTTTTAATGTTTGGAAATTATCATCTTTTGGAAATGAAGCGTCAATTTCTGATTTATCTTTTCCTTTATGAAGTTCATGATTTAATTTATATTCCATAATTAATATATTAAATGATTTTTAATATTATTTACAGATTGTATCAATTCAGCATTAAATACCGTTTGTGGTATTTCAACACAGTATTTTTCTTCAATATATGCTTTTAATTCCGATTTGTAGAGTCCATGAGAAAGAACAGAATCAAAAAGTAATGAAAAGCTTTCCTTTTGGATATGTCTTTTGAATTTAAGAACGATAATACAATCATTAAATATTTTAATCATATTCGGAGTTGAATCGCAAAATATGATATCATCATGATGCTTCATTATTCTCCACACAATATCAGAAATCAAGCAATCCAAAAAAGTGTTATTTGTAATCATAGCTATAAGTTTTATATTTTATATTATTGCTGTTATTAGATAATCAAATACAAATGTCGGGATTTCAATTTGAAATCCCGACATTTGTATAGTGCTAATTAATTTCTTTACCGAAAGAATCAATACCTTTAGGCATGAATGATTGAAATTTGCCTTCTTGATTTGCCTGTTGTGATTCTTGTTCTTGTCTATCTTTTTCCGCTTGTTCAGCTTTCAATTTCTCCCTTTCTTGCCATTCCTTGAATACATCAAGCAATTCTGAAAACGGAAGTAATGTAATGTCATGATAAGATAATACATTGTTAATCAATAAGCTATTCTGAATCTTTGAAAAATTCTCCAACGATATTGTTAGAAGAGAAAGCATATCTCCATCCTTGAAATCGAATAGGTGCAGATACCTCCCTGCTACACCCCTTGCAATTATATTTGATTGTTGGTTTTATCCCAACTTTTAACATTTCACACACTTCGATAGCTAAATTATATTTATCTATAGTCCAGTTGTTTTTAATGTTTTCAGTTGTTCTTTCCAATTGTTCATCATTTCCAAGTAAGTTCCAATTTTGGGTGGAATACATCGCAATATTAAGATATGTTGAGTTATAATATCCGCCATCACCAGCTTGTTTTTCAATCTCTTTCTTTTTCATGTACTCTGTAATAATTTCAGTAGTACCCATGGTTGGAATATATATCTTAAGAGATGATTCAAATTTTTCCGAATCAAAAATAAAACATCTTTCTTTGTCGTTATAATATTTCATGAGTTTATCAGAAATATTATAATAACCAAGGGTGTGTTTTTCTATTGTAATGTTGTTTTCATCATTACAATGCGGACATTTTGATTTTGATGTTAGATTGCTTTCTCTTTGATCGAATTTTTTAGTTCGATCACGAACAATAAGAATTAAATATATCTTATCATATTCCGATAAATCACGATAAGAAAGTTTGTTGCTACCTTCAGATATGAGTAATCCTGAATTCAATACATTAGCAAATGCCTTACCGACTTCAAAGAAATTTTCTTCATCCATTGATGAAAAAAGTTTTATTTCGGGCGTGGTTAAAGAGCGTACACCGATTTCTATATTTTTATTATAGAAAAATCCTTTACTAGGTAATTCTGAAATTTTTATTGGGACATGTGCTGTTTGTAGATCTTCCAAAACTTTTGCCTTTGCGCCAGATTTAAAACTTTGTAAATCTTCAGTGGTTTTTTCGTCACCAAGCAAGATATTTTTTGCCTCATCTTCAGATGTGTTTTGATTTGTCATATTTTTATATTATAAAATGATGTTTAGCACTTTATATTAAAAAATAAATTGTGTAATCAATTTATTTTTTAATATTATAAAACAAAACAAAAGGGTATAATATAATGTTATACCCTTTTATAGATAAGAGATTTAAATTTAAACAGTGATAGTTTCTAAAATCCAGTTTCCTGGAGTAGCACCATAATTAGCCAGCCAATTATTTGTTGTTCAAATGTCAAAGTATCATCCTGATTAATTGGATTATCCAGGGTTTGGTATTTGAGTATTGCATCTTTCATTTTTTTAGAAAGTTGTTATATCTATTATTTGGGCTTTAGCCCTTAATGTTTCTCCATTAACTCCTTTGAGCATGATTTTAATAGGAAGCTCTGAATAATCAACCCAAAATCCAGCAGAGCTTCCTAAATCAGTAAGGTCACGTTGGAAGTTTCCTAAATCACCATTACTATTCATATATCCAACTGAAATATTCGATCCATCTGGATCTAATATAGAGACAACGACCATTGAACCCATAGCATCTCCTTTACAAATACAGTTTAAGGCAATAGCATAAGGAGAGGTAATATCTGGTAATCTGTTACCATCAGTTTGGAGTAATTCTACAGATTCTTCGGATGTTGACATAGCGTAAAAACACATGCACGGATATTCCTTTGCAGGAATGCTGTAGCAAAATGGCAGTAGGCTCGTTAGATTGAAGAAATTTATACTTGTACTATTGTCCAAATTACGGACTTCAATAGTGCATACCAACGCACCATTTCTATAATAAAGCGATGGGTAGCCTAAATAAGCGGTGCCGTATGGAGCTGAATAATTTTCAAGATTTGAAATTATCTCTGAAAAATCTACATTATTATTAGAAGCCTTTAAAGTTATATTCTTTCGGGTTGCCGAATCTGTATTACAATTTGCAAAAAGAACTATAGGAGAATCTGTTGTGTTGCAAACACATACCGCTGCATTACAAGCAGTTGGCTCTATTAATTTTTTATCCCCAACATGTTCTGCCCAACTACCACTATGCCAATCTCCATTAGCATCCTTGTAAATTTTTATTTCAAATACACGTCTTGCTGACATATATCCTCTACAATTTATAGTTATATAACCTTCCTTCCACTCATACACTCCACATTCACTGGTGTAAGCAGGGACTAATTCGCTGATAATAAATGTGGAAAAGTTACTTGTACTCATCAATAATGACTGAATGCTGTAAGGAGCCCCTGACTCAGGGGTCTCATTCGAGTTTGATAGTTTTACTTGAAATGGTATAACATACGCTCCGTTTTTCATTTTTATACCCGAACTTAATCCTGTAAAAACACATACAACTGACGAACCAAATGTTTCATTATTAGTGAAGAAACTTTTTATTGAAGTAAAAGAACTCCAAGTTTCGCCATCATCTTCTGACATTATATAACCAAAGTCATAAAGATAATTAGTGTAAGTAACAACTTCCCAATCACGGTCATCATTTATTATCGTGTAAAATATTACTATTTTTTCTCCAACTATCTCACCTGTGGCATTAATTACATCAAGGCTTAAAAAAGATGCATTTACAATTCCTGCATTAGTAGTAAGAGCTTCTGTTTCTCCTGTTTCCGTTGGAGTTATTAGAATTCGTCTTGCACTCCAAGTTCTACCTGCATTGTCAGAATATTTGCTAATCAATTTCGACCCATGATTTGTAACTTCGGACGAATTTGAACTGCATATAGAAAAAATTCGACCTGTCTTAGTTATAAATATTTGTGGGATACGTTGTTTTTCTCCTGCTTGTAGGTTCATAACATCTACAACAGTAGCAGGATTAAACATTGCCAATTTTGCATTCGCCTCCGAACTATCCGTTTGATATTCCGGTAATCCGGAAGAGGATACTTTTAACGACTGTCCAGTATCTCCGATTGGCAATCTCGATAATTGTCCGGCAAGCCCCCTGTAGTATACGTCACCTGCTGCATCATCTCCTAATTGCATAATTGTGTTGATTCCAATCAGGTCTGTATTCACTGCAACTAAGGCGGTTCCACTTATATGATTTGTTGTGCTGATATTATTTTTAGAGTAAACGGTTACAGCGGTTCCAGACAATAGCCCATATCCTGTGCCTAAGGTTGTTAACACGTTATCAACTATATTATTTGGGGTGGAAGTGTTGGATCCGTTATTGCAGCTTATACATCCACCAGTAGAATTTGTATTAATAATCGTGGATGATTGAACTTTTAAACAGCCTCCAGTTGATAAAACTGCGTAACTGGCGTAATCCACTTCAATATCAGAACCTCTAATGTCAAGAAGTCCAGACCCTGTTTGAATAAAATACGATGTTGCGGTGCATTCGTGTAAAAATAATTGACCATTATCCATTATATTGACATGGCTGTTATTAAATTTACTATTAACAGCATCTACGATTGATACTGTTGTTAGAATTCCTGTGACTGTAGTATTAACAAGCAGATGCCTACTACCAATTTCAAAATACATATAATTCAGATTTCCATTTATAACTAAGTTATATAATGAGGATGTTCCGTTTTGAATATCCAATGAATAGCCATCCATTGAAATTGTAGAACCATTCCCTATTATATGTATTGGGTAATCAGGAAAAGAGATTACTGATATTTCAGTATAAGTTCCAGTTGCAAGTATAATTGTAACTGGAGAACTATCATTTGCGGTTATTGCAGTAGACAATTTCTTATATGGACGGTTAATTGTGCCATCCTCCGTATAAGAATCTTCACGATTTGAGTCTACATAAATTATAGTAGTTGTTTTGATTTTGTCTTCCCATGTCTTCGTGGTACTTCCAGTACCACCTTGTTCTATAGTTATTGGTAGATTAGTTACTTGCGCCAACGTTGTATCATGGGGGTTGTCCTTTTTATTTATATGTGTAGTCAAAGCAGAAAATAATTCATTGATAGACCCTATTATAGTTTTAGCATTAGTAGTCAGTGTTGTAATATTTAGATTTGTTATCCAGTACTTAAATGCTTGGCTTACCCTTAGCAATGTTGCTATTTTGGTATTTTCAGTAGTGCTAGCAGTTTCAGCTTCAGCCTGTGTAGCGAATCCTATTGTATTTGTTACAGGTGATAAAGCAGTACCTGACCATCTGTATTGTGTGTATTGATGATTTACTGACATATTAGTTATGTCTACATAAATCTTACCAGATTCTAAGGTTAATATACCCAATTCGCCAATAAATGTTGTTGCATTAACATACGTTCCTTCGACTATGTCATCAACATAAGATGGTAATTGTGATGAAGGAATTATACCACTTATCAAATCAGCTTTTGTTGTTATTCTTTCAGTTATTCTTTCATCAACAGATTTAACTGATGTGTATAGTACTTCTGAATCTTTATTATCTTCTGTTATAGTTGTGACTTTATTTGATATATCTTCCTTGT
>Ga0302299_10000017_pt1 | contig 57573 bp, 50 predicted proteins | sample III_Fen_N3_4_FD_198795 | JGI IMG/M metagenome (GOLD analysis project Ga0302299, IMG submission 198795) | Peat permafrost microbial communities from Stordalen Mire near Abisko, Sweden - III_Fen_N3_4 | ecosystem: Environmental > Terrestrial > Soil > Wetlands > Permafrost | place: Sweden: Abisko...
TTCCCCGCTGTCACGCAAACACGCTGTTGCAACCGCAGCAGGGAACGAAGGGGGACGTTCGTGAACCGCAAACTGTTGCTCTCGGTGCTCGCATTCGCGGCGCTGGTCGCCTTCTCGTCGGTCTCGATCTCGGGGGCGGCCACGCGGAAAGCCGCCGGCGGAGAGCCGGGAATGGGACCTGCGCACTGGTACGCCCCGGGGGCGTTCGGCACGTGGGGGAACGTGCGGGCCGCTCCCCGGGCCGGAAAGAGCGCCCTCGCCGTCGACCCGCTCACCAACACGGGGCCCGGCGAGGTCATGCCGACGACCCGGACGCACCTCATCTTCTGGCTCCCGTCCGGCTTCCACTACAGCTCGAGCGTCGGGGACGGCAACTACGAGTCCCAGATGATCAAGTACTTCCAGGACGTCGGCGGGTCCCAGATCCTGAACACGACGACGCAGTACACCGGCACCAACGGCACGCCGGCCGACACCTCCACGTTCATCGACTCGATCGTCGACACGACGGCGTTTCCCCACACAGGCGCCGACGTGGCCCACGCGGTCACGCAGGGCGATCTCAACCAGGAGGTCTTCAACCAGATCGGCGCCCATTCGGGCTGGAATCTCGGCCTCAGCGACATGTACTTCGTGTTCCTTCCGAACGGGCTCGTCGACTGCAACAACGCGCTCACGAGCTGCAACACGAACGCGTACTGCGCGTACCACACCTACGGCTACTCGGGTGGGACGGACGATGCAGCCCACGACTTCATCTGGGCGGACATCCCCGACAATCGCAGCCCCGGCACCACGCTCGGTGGCTGCGGCCGGTCGAACGTCACCGGTGACGAGTCGGCCGACACGACGCTGAGCTCGGTCGAGCACGAGCACCTGGAGGCGGTGAGCGACCCGCGGCTCAATGCGTGGATGGATTCCACCGGGGCCGAGAACGGCGACAAGTGCAATCGCGAGATGGGCGTCGCCGACTCGTCGGCCACGATCGCCAACAACTACCTCGGCGGCGGCGCTGCCGACCTCTTCCGCATCCAGCGCGAATGGTCGAATGCCGTCTCGGGGTGCGCGGCGAGCTACACGACGACGGGCTCGGGGGTGGAATCGCCGGTTCCCTCGGGAGGCGATGCCACGGCATCCGTCGTCGAGCCGACGATCCCCGGGAACAACGGTGACCAGCTCCACTACTCGATCTCGTTCCACAACCCGAGCAACCAGGACGATGTGTACTCGGTCGTCGCCACCGTCGGCTACGCGGGCGGCGTCTCGGGCACGACGACCTTCAACCTCGGTGACCTGGCGCCACATCAGACCGCGACGCGGAGCTTCACGGGCACGGTCTCCGGTGGGCCGCTCGCTGCCGGAACGGTGTTGACGACCTCGGTGACCTTCGCGTTCGCCGACTCGACCGGCACGGCGCAGCCGGCGCTCTCGCGCTCGGCGACGTCGACCGTCTCGAATGCCCCGCCGGCGTTGTCGTTGCCGGGGGCGCAGACGCAGGACTTCAACGATCCGCTCACGTTCGGGATCTCGGCGACGGACGCCGACGCGGGCGACGCCGTGTCGCTCTCGGCGAGCGGCCTGCCTGCCGGGCTCTCGTTCACCGACAACGGCGACCGCACCGGAACCGTCTCCGGGACGATCACGGCGGCACCGGGGCCGTACTTCGTCACCTTCTCGGCGAACGACCACCATCAGCTGGCGCCCACCAGCGGGACCGTGCTGATCGTGGTCACGCGCGAGGAGACGACGACGGTCTACAACGGCGTCACCGGGGACGTTCTCGACGGCAGCACCGTCACGCTCTCCGGCCTCCTTCGCGAGGACGGCGTCACGCCACTCGCAGGCAAGAGCCTGACCCTGACGCTCGGCTCGGGCGGGAGCACCCAGACCTGCTCGGCCACCACCGACGCGTCGGGCGTCGCGAGCTGCGCGATCCTCGTCAACCAGCCGGTCGGGCCGCACCCGGTCTCGGCGGCCTTCGCCGGCGACACGCTCTATCTGCCGTCGTCCGGTGCGGACTCCGTCGTCGTGTACACGGCAAAGTCGCTCAAGCAGGACACGCTGGCCCAGGCGATCGCCCTGCTACCCGGAGCCACGAAGCAGGAAGCAGACAGGCTGAGGGACGTGATCAAGAAGCTCAACGACTCGCTCGACCCGTCGCTCTGGGTGGACGGCAACCACGTGTCCAGGAAGCACGGCGACAAGGTGTTCTCGAGCGAGAAAGATGCGGTCGGAAAGCTGGTGGACCTGATCCGGAAGGGCTCTCTCCCCGACGCCACGCTGCAGGGGATGATCGACAAGCTCGTCCATGCCGATCGCATCCTTGCCGAGGGCGCGATCGCCGGCTCGAGCGACGCGCACAAGACCGCGGAGGCCCAGGAGGAGCTCGTGAGGGCGGCAGACGACGCCTTGCACGGCCGCTTCGGCGATGCGATCGAGCACTACCGGAACGCCTGGAAGAAAGTGAGCTGAGGAGGCGCGCAGGGCCGTGCAAGAAGGGCGATGCGTGGGGCCTGCCCGGAGCAGGCCCCGCGCGTTCGCTACCGTGGCGTTCGAGGAAGGAGAACACCGTATGACTCGCATCGACCCCAGGCGCATCGCTCCCGCAGTGCTCGTGCTTGCGCTGGCTCTCGCGCTACCGCTCTCCGTCTCCGCGGCGGGGCGGGCCGGCGCCGCCGCCACGCAGTCGCGCCACACGGGTGCGGCGTTCGCCTTCGGACGGGTCGGTGGCAACATCGCCCCGTTCACCGTGACGATCGCCCGCAACGGCACGGTCTCCTCGGCCGGCGCAACGCCGGGGTCGAGCCTCGCCCCGCGGGTGTCGCTCGACGGGCTCGACGGCCTGCTCAGGCTGGCGCGTGCCGAGGGCTTCTTCTCACTGCCGCACGTCGTCGTCTGCAGGGGCTCGTTGCCCGATTTCGCCGGGCAGTTCGTCACGATCACGACCGGCGGGACGACGAGGAAGGTCACCGTCCGCGGCGGCTGCCGCCCGGGCTTCACGGAGCTCTACGCCGTCGTCAGCGCCGTCGCCGGAGCCGTCCAGGCCTGACCGTCCCGGCCTCGTCCGGCCCGAATGTTTAGGGTAAGCCGGTGCCGGCCGCGCTCTCGCTCCCGTCCGATCCCGAAGGCCTGATCCGGAGCCGCCAGTACCGCGTGCTGCTCGTGATCGCCTCTCTGATCGGGCTGCTCGTCTCGGCTGCGTCCTGGTGCTTCCTGGAGCTCGTGCACGAGATCCAGGTTCAGGTGTACGAGAAGCTGCCCGGCCACCTCGGCTTCGACAGCGTTCCCACCTGGTGGCCGCTCCCCTGGCTCGCGCTCGCCGGCCTCCTGACGGCGGTCGCAATCCAGCGGCTTCCGGGCCGTGGGGGCCACGTGCCCGCCGAGGGTCTCAAGACCGGCGGCGCCCCGACGACGCCCATCGATCTTCCCGGCGTGCTGCTGGCGGCGACCGCGACTCTCGGCCTCGGGCTCGTGCTCGGCCCGGAGGCGCCGCTGATCGCACTCGGCATGGGGCTCGGGATCCTCGCCATGCGGCTCGTGAAGAAGGACGCGCCGCAGCAGGCGCTCGGCCTGATGGCCGCTGCCGGGAGCTTCGCAGCCGTCTCGACGATCTTCGGCTCGCCCGTGATCGGCGCCGTCCTGATCATCGAGGCGACCGGTCTCGGGGGAGCAGTCCTCCCGCTCGTCATCCTCCCGGGCCTGCTCGCCGCCGGGATCGGGTCGATGGTGTTCATCGGCCTGGGATCGTGGTCGGGGTTCAGCACCAGCGCCTGGCAGCTGACCCCGTTCACGTTGCCGCCGTTCGGCGGCCCCGGCTGGGGCGACTTGTCCTGGACGATCGTGGTGGCCGTTGCGGCAGCCGTCGTCGCATTCGCGATCATGGAGCTCGCGCGCTGGAGCAAGCGCCTCGTCGAGACCCACCCGTACCTCCTGACGATCGTCGCCGGCCTGGCCGTCGGTGCGCTCGCGATCGGTTTCGCCGAGGCGACCGGCAAGTCCGAGAACGCCGTCCTGTTCTCGGGCCAGGAGGCGTTCGGATCACTCTTCGCGTCGGTGACGACCCTCTCCGTCTCGACGCTCGTGCTCCTCTTCCTCTTCAAGGGAGCCGCCTGGAGCATCTCTCTCGGAAGCTTTCGCGGCGGCCCCACCTTCCCGGCGATCTTCCTCGGCGTCGTCGCGGGGCTGATCGCGTCCCATCTGCCCGGCTACGCCGAGACCCAGGCGGTCGCGGCGCTCGTCGGCGCGATGTGTGTCTCGATCCTGCGGCTGCCGCTCTCGTCCGTGATGATCGCCCTCCTGCTCACGGTCAACGCCGGGCTCGCGGTAGCGCCGCTCGTCATCGTCGCGGTCGTCGTCGCGTACCTCGTGAGCCTGGGCCTCTCCGCATACGTGGACAACCGCGTCGGCCCACAGGCGTCGGAGGCCGACGCGACGAGCGGTGGTGCGCCGCCCGTCGCGTCTCCCGCCGGCCCCTAGAGGCTAGGTGCTGCGGGCTGCCGCGACCTCCGTCGCAAGCGGCTTGTCTCCGCGCATTGCGACCGACAGCACGCCTGCCAGCGCCGCGCCGACGAGCGGCCCGACGATGTAGATCCAGAGGTTCCCGAACTCGCCGGCGTAGATCGCCGGGTCGATCGAGCGGGCCGGGTTGAACGAGCCACCCGATGTCGGGCCTATCGTCACCGCGGCCGTGAAGATGAAGCCGCCGATCGCCACGGGTGCGAGGACGCCCTTCCAGGGGGCGGAGTCGTCGGTCGCGACGGTGATGATCACCGAGACGAACAGGAACACGGCGACGAGCTCGGCGCCCATCGCGCGCCAGTCCGGCACGCCGCTGCCGGGGTTCGTGACGAGCGACTTCTTGATGTCGTTTGTGTAGAGCAGCACCGCGACGAGGACGGCGATGAAGCCGCCGATGAGCTGCGCGACCCAGTAGGGGATCACGGCGGCCATCGGGAACTTGCGTCCGACCGCGAGGCCGAGCGTGACGGCTGGGTTGAAATGGCCTCCGGAGATCTGGCCGAAGGCGGCGATCATCAGGCCGAGACCGAGACCGAACCCGGCGGCGACCCCTGCCGACGCGATCGAGCCTGGCAGGTTGACGGACGCAGCGATGCCGCTGAAGCCGATGAAGAAGAAGCCGAAGGTCCCGACGACCTCGGCAAGTAGGCGGTTGCTCATCGTTGGTGCGTCCATGGTTTCCTCCCGAATGCAGAGTGTCAGGTCGCTCCGGTCCCGAGCGACAGGAGGACACTAAACCGCTCACCGGACCTCGCGCGCCCGGAACCGTCAGGCTCGACGCCTCGGCTATCCGACCGGCAGCGCACGGTATCCGCAGGCCTCGATCGCATCGCGGCACTCCGCCGATCGCACCAGCTCGCGGAGTGTCGCGATCCGGTCGTCGTCGGCGAGAGCGGCCGTCGTGACGAGCGCGAGCGTCTGCGTCGCGAGCGGGACGAAGTCGAGGTACTGCGCATTGCAGGCGGAGAGCACGCCCACGGCGCAGTCGGCGGCGTCCGCGTACACGGCGGCGGCCGCGGCGGTGTGCGAGCGGGCCTCGCGCCGGTAGCCGGCGAGCCCTCGCGGGTCGATCGAGTGCGCGGCGAGCCGGTTGTCCAGGAGCGCTCTCGACGAGGAGCCCGGCTGGCGGTTCGCGAGCCGAACGCCGGGCCGGCGAAGCGCGTCGACGCCGTCGATCCCGAGCGGGTTCCCCGGTGCGAGCATCAGCCCGACCTGCCGCTCCCAGGCGGCGATGGTGATCGCGCCCGCCGGGATGTCGTCGGAGACGACGAGCGCGAGGTGGCAGCGGGCGGCTACGAGAGCCGCGGCGCCGTTTGCGGAGCCGTCCGGGTCGGCGCGGAGGTCGCAGCAGGCGCTTCGTGCTCGCTCACCACGAAGTTGCTCGACGAGCTGGTCGAGCAACGGGTCCGTGGAGCCGGTCGCGAGGAGCGCCGCCTCGATCTCGGCAAGGGGTCGAAGCAGCTCGACCTCGACCTCGTCTCCCGCCGCGACTCCACCCGAGCCGACGGGCACGCGGACGAGGCCGTCGGCGCGCGCGAGGGAGCTGAGTACCGCGGCGCCGCGTCGCAGCGGCAGCGCGAGGAGATGGGAGGCGACGCGGCCGAGCCTGACGCGAATCCACTCCTCACTGCGTGGCGTCGACGGGATCTCGAGGGGCGCGATCGCCGTCGTGGTGCGGCGCCGTGCGATCGGGCGGCCGACGAGCTCCGCGAGGAGCCGGGCACCTAGCAGCTCGAACGCGAGCGCCGCCGAGACCGGGTAGCCGGGCACGCCGATCACCGGCGTCGAGCCGGCGAGGCCGAGCACGACCGGATGCCCGGGCCTGATCGCGACGCCGCGCGCCACGATCTGCCCCACGGCACCGATGACCGAGACCGCGTGATCGCCTGCGCCCTTGGCCGATCCGGCCACGAGCAGGACGAGATCGGCGTCTGCAGCGGCCTGCTCGAGCGCTGCGGCGAGGTGTTCCGGGTCGTCCGGAACGATCGGCCGGCGCTCTGCGATCCCGCCTGTCTCCTCGACCATCGCTGCGAGCATGAGCGAGTTCGTCTCGACGATCTGACCAGCCCCGGGATCGGTGCCGAGCGGCACGAGCTCGTCGCCGGAGGGCAGGATCACCACGATCGGCCGCCGGCCGACCGCGACCGACGTCTCGCCGACGGACGCCATGACAGCCAGGTCGGGGGGGCGGAGGCAGTGGCCCGCAGGGAACACGAGATCGCCCGCGGCGAGGTCCTCGCCCACCTGGCGCACATCGGTGTAGGGCACCACCTCGCGCTCGACGGTCGCACCCGCCTCGACCACGACGTCCTCGCGCCGCACGACCGCATCGGCCTTCGGCGGCAGCGGGTCTCCGGTGTCCACTGCGAGATAGGCGTCGGCGGTGAGGGTGACCGGTGCCCCGGCGGTCGCCGCCGCGGCGACGGCGATCCCGTCCATAGCGGCCGCGTCGAAGGGAGGCGAGGAGCGCGAAGCCACGATCGCGCGCGCGGTCACGCGGCCGGACGCAGCCTCGAGCCCCACGGTCTCCACCTCGATCGCCGTCAACCCACCTGCGGCGCGAAGAGCGTCGACCCACGCGTCGTACGACGTCTCGACGTCCTGGCCGTGCAGTGGTGTCATCGGTTCCCGGGCGGGACGGGCAGCCACCGGGCTGCGCGGGTACGGTTGCGGCACGATGACGCGGAAGCGGGAGGCGCCACCGCCCTACAGTACCTCCGTCGTCTGCGTGCTTCGGCTGCCGGGCGGAGAAGAGGTCGAGGACCGGCTCGCGGTGGAGGAGCCGCTCGAGCTCCGGATCGGCGGCAGCCCGGTGGCGGTGACGATGCGAACGCCCGGCCACGACGAGGAGCTGGCGCTCGGCTTCGCCCTCTCCGAGGGCCTGCGGCCGACCGGCGCCCGCCTGCCGGACGATCTCGCCGCGAACACGATCGAGCTGGAAGCGCCCGGCTTCGACCCCGCCCGCCTGGCGCGGTCGTTCTACACGACCTCCTCGTGCGGCGTGTGCGGCAAGGGCGCACTGGAGGCGATCGCTGTCGAGTCGCCGCGGGTCGAGAGCGGGCTCACGGTTCCGTTTGCGATCGTCCGGGGCCTACCCGACGTGCTTCGCGAGGCGCAGGCCGCCTTCGCCTCCACCGGCGGCCTGCACGCGACGGGGCTCTTCACGGCGACGGGGGAGCTCGTCGGTGCCCGTGAGGACGTCGGCCGCCACAACGCGATGGACAAGGTGATCGGACGGGCGTTCCTCGACGGGCTCCTGCCACTCGCGGATCACATCCTCTGCGTGAGCGGGCGCCTCTCGTTCGAGCTCGTCCAGAAGGCGGCGGTGGCGGGCTGCCCCGTGCTCGTGGCGGTCGGCGCTCCGTCGTCGCTCGCCGTCGAGCTGGCCGCGGATCGCGGCGTCACGCTCTGCGGGTTCGTCCGCGACGGTCGCGTCAACGTCTACACGCGGCCCGACCGGATCACCGCCTGAGCGCCCGCTCCACGTCCAGGCGCCGCGCGATCTCGAGCAGCGCGCGGGCGAGGATGGGCTCCGGCTCGCGGTCGAGCCAGACGAGGCCGACCGTCGTGATCGCGGCTGGCTTCACGAGCGGGATCGCCTTCATGCCCGGCGGCAGGTCGGATCCGTGCAGCCAGACGCCCGCCATCACGCTCGACCACCTCCCGTCGCGGACGTGCGAGATCAGCGTCTCGATCGAGTTCGTCTCGACCGTCGGGCGCGCCTCGGCTCCGGCCTCCTGGAAGATGCGGTCGAGGATGCGCCGGTTCTGCATGTCTCGCGTCAGCAGGCACAGGGGGAGCGTCGCCGCCTCGGCCCACGTGACGTCGCTCCGTGCGCCGAGCGGCCCGTTCGCGTGCGTGAGCAGGACGTACTGCTCACGGTAGAGCGGCAGGGTGCGCACGCCGCGAAGCGGCTCGGAGTCGAGATAGGTGAGCCCGAGCTCCAGCTCGAACTCGTCCAGCCCGCGCTCGATCTGGCGTGAGTTGAGGGAGTACACCGAGATCGTGATCCCCGGGTGGGTGGCGACGAGCGGCGTGGTCAGGAGCGAGACGCAGGGCAGTGACGTGGGGATCGCCCCGATCCTGATCTCGCCGGAAAGGCCGCCGTGCATTGCCTCCATCTCGGCGTCGAGCCCGTCGACGTCGGCGAGGATCCGCCGTGCCCACTCGAGCACACGCTCCCCTTCGGGCGTCAGCCCCTCGTAGCGCTGTGCGCGCCGCACGATCGGAAAGCCGACGTCGCTCTCGAGCCGCCGGATCCCCGACGAGAGCGTCGGCTGCGTGACGTCGCACGCGCGGGCGGCGCGGCCGAAGTGCTCCTCGCGGACGAGCGCCACGAGGTACGAGAGATGGCGCAGATCCATGTGCCCATGATAGACGGCGTCTATGAGTCGGTCGAGGCATTCACTTTGACGCCAGGCGCCGCGAACGGCCATGCTGTGCGGGTACCGACCCCCGAGGAGACGATATGCGCAACGGCAAGGCACGGCTGACCACCCCACTCGTCCGCGACGGCGGCGAGCTCCGGCCCGCGAGCTGGGACGAGGCGCTCGACCGCGCCGCCGCAGGCTTCGCCCGTGCCCGGACGCAGGACACGTCGACCTCGTTCGGGATCTTCTCGTGCTCCAAGGCGTCGAACGAGATGAACTTCCTGGCCGCGAAGTTCGCGCGCCAGGTGATGGGCACGAACAACATCGACTCCTGTAACAGAACCTGACACGCCCCTAGCGTCGTCGGTCTGGCGACGGTGTTCGGAGCGGGCGGCGGGACGTCGTCCTACGAGGACGTGGAGCAGACGGACGTGATCCTGCTGTGGGGGTCGAACGCGCGTGAGGCGCACCCGATCTTCTTCCACCACCTGCTCAAGGGCGTTCGCAACGGCGCCAGGCTGTACGTCGTCGACCCTCGGCGCACCTCGTCGGCGCAATGGGCCGACCGCTGGCTCGGCCTCGAGGTAGGCTCCGACATCGCGCTCGCGAACACGATGGCGCGCGAGATCATCCACGCGGGCCTCGCCAACCGGGCCTTCATCGAGCACTCGACCGAGAACTTCGAGGCGTTCGCCGAGTCGGTGGAGCCGTTCACGCTCGAGGAGGGCGAGCGGCTGACCGGCGTCCCGGCCGAGGTGATCCGCGAGACGGCGCACGCCTGGGCCCGTGCCGACCGTGCGATGGTCTGCTGGACACTCGGGATCACCGAGCACCACAACGGCGTCGACAACGTCCTCTCGCTCATCAACCTGGCGTTGCTCTGCGGCCATGTCGGCCGCTTCGGCTCCGGGCTCAACCCGCTGCGCGGCCAGAACAACGTGCAGGGTGGGGGCGACATGGGCGCGATCCCGAACAAGCTCGCCGGCTTCCAGGACATCGAGCGCGATCACGAGGCCCGCGCCCGGTTCGAGCAGGCGTGGGGGACGCCGATCAGGCCGCACTACGGCTGGCACCTGACGCAGATGTTCCACGCGATGGAGCGCGGCGAGCTGCGCACCGTCTACGTGATCGGCGAGAACCCGGCCCAGTCCGAGGCCGACATCAACCACACCCGCAAGCTGCTCGCCGGGCTCGACTTCCTCGTCGTGCAGGACCTCTTCCTCACGAAGACCGCGGCGCTCGCCGACGTCGTCTTCCCGTCGGCTGCCTCGTGGTGCGAGAGCGACGGGACCGTCACGAACAGCGAGCGGCGCGTGCAGCGCGTCCGCAAGGCGCTCGACCCGCCCGGCGAGGCGCGGGACGACATGTGGGTCCTCACGGAGCTGGCCCGCCGCCTTGGCTACGACTGGCCCGACCCGGTGGCCGAGGAGGTATGGGACGAGCTGCGGTCGCTCTCGCCCATGCACGCCGGCATGAGCTACGAGCGGCTCGAGGAGCTGGGCGGGATCCAGTGGCCGTGCCCCGACGAGACGCACCCCGGCTCGCGGATCCTGCACGAGCGCCTCTGGGCCGAGCCGCTCGGCGGGCCTCCGGCGCCGTTCAGCGTGCTCGAGGCGCGCGGCCCGGTCGAGGCCCTCGACGCCGACTATCCGATCCGCCTCACGACGGGCCGCCGGCTCGAGTCCTACAACACCGGGGCGCAGACGAACCTCTACCGCTCGCCGCTGCATCGGGGAGAGTCGCTCGACCTCTCGCCGGAGGACGCCGAGCGACTCGAGCTCTCGGACGGCGAGGTCGCGCGCGTCTCATCGCGGCGAGGCTCGGTGGAGGCTCCCGTGCGGATCGATCCGGCCCTGCGGCCCGGCCTCGCGTTCATGACGTTCCACTTCCCGGATCAGGTCGACACGAACCAGCTCACGATCGACGCCACCGACCCGAAGTCGGGCACGGCCGAGTTCAAGGCGGCCGCGATCCGGGTCGAGAAGATCGAGCCGGCCGCGCGCGAGGTGCAGGCGGGCGTGGCCGAGCCCGCAACCGTGGGCGGGCAGCAGTAGTGGACCTCCACCTCGTTCCCGGAGCCGAGCCGACGGGGGCCGAGCGCGAGGCGCTCGACCACGTCCTCGGCGCCGCGGTCGACGGGTGGGACGGCGGCTCGCGCCTCGACGGCCCCGACGGCAACACCGCGAGCACCGGGCATGCCGCGCGCGAGCGGCGCCACCTGCTCCTGCCGGCGTTGTGGGCGCTCCAGGAACGGATCGGCTGGATCAGCCCGGGCGGCCTCAACGAGCTCTGCCGGAGGCTCACGATCCCTCCCGCGGACGCCTACGGGGTCGCCACCTTCTACGCGATGCTCGCCGTCGAGCCGCGGCCTGCGCGTGTCGTGCACGTCTGCGAGGACGTCGCCTGCCGCTGCAACGGCTCCGACGAGCTGATCGCCCAGCTGGAGGAGCGTTTCGGGGGCGAGGGCGAGCTCTCCGACGACGGCTCCACCACGTGGTACCGGAGCCCCTGCCTCGGCCAGTGCGACCGCGCTCCCGCGGCGCTCGTCGGCGATGCCGGCCCGGAGCCGCACGAGCGGACGCTCGCGCCCACGACCGTCGCCTCGGTGCTCGAGGTGCTAGCGGGAGGTGAGCCCGGCGCGCCACCGGTGACGATGCTCCCCCAGGCCGGCGACCCGTCGCTGAGGCTGTTGCGGCGCGCTGCGGCCGGTGGCGCCCAGCACCTGGACGAGTACCGCGCGCACGGCGGTTACGCCGCCCTGCGGCGCGCGATAGAGCTCGGTCCCGAAGGTGTGATCCGCGAGCTGAAGGACTCGAAGCTGCAGGGCCGCGGGGGCGCCGCGTTCCCGACCGGGGTCAAATGGGAGGCCGTCGCGCGCCAGCCCGTTCGCCCGCACTACCTCGTTTGCAACGCCGACGAGTCCGAGCCCGGGACATTCAAGGACCGGGTTCTGATGGAGCTCGATCCTTTCTCTCTGATCGAGGCGATGACGATCGCCGCGTACGCGACCGGGTGCGAGCGCGGCTACGTCTACATCCGCGGCGAGTACCCGGAGCCGCAGCACGCGCTCGAGCACGCGCTGGAGGAGGCGCGGCTGCGCGGGTATCTGGGCGCCGACGTCATGGACGAGGGCTTCCATTTCGAGATCGAGATCCGCAAGGGCGCGGGCGCCTACATCTGCGGCGAGGAGACGGCGATCTTCGAGTCGATCGAGGGCAACCGCGGCGAGCCGCGCAACAAGCCGCCGTTCCCGGTCGTCGAAGGGCTCTTCGGCCAACCCACCGTCGTCAACAACGTCGAGACGCTCGTGAACGTCCTCGACATCGTCTCGGACTCCGGCCCGACCTACGCCGAGACGGGAACCGAGGCGTCCACGGGAACGAAGCTCTTCTGCCTCTCCGGCCACGTCGAGCGACCCGGCGTCTACGAGGTGCCGTTCGGCACCACGCTCCGCGAGCTGCTCGGCCTCGCAGGTGGGGTCGCGGGCGGGAAGGAGCTCCAGTGCATCCTGATGGGCGGCGCGGCCGGCGGCTTTCTCCGTCCCGACGAGCTCGACCTGTCGCTCACGTTCGAGGCGGCCCGCGAGGCGAAGACGACGCTCGGCTCGGGCGTCGTGCTCGTGCTCGACGAGACGGTCGACCTGCCGCGGCTGTTGATGCGCATCGCCGCGTTCTTCCGCAACGAGTCGTGCGGCCAGTGCGTGCCGTGTCGCGTCGGCACGGTCCGCCAGCAGGAGACGCTTGCGCGGCTCGTCTCCGGCAAGACGATGGGCGGCGTGCAGCGTGAGCTCGCGGTAATCGCCGAGGTGGGCCAGTGCATGCGCGACGCGTCGATCTGCGGCCTCGGCCAGACGGCGTCGAGCGCGATCGAGTCGGCGATCGGGCGACTGGGGGTGTTCTCGTGACGGACGTCCTGCTCGCGCCCCGCCGCATGATCGAGCTCGAGATCGACGGGCAAACGGTGCGCATCTTCGAGGGCGAGACGATTCTCGGCGCCTGCCGCCGGCTCGGCATCGACACGCCCACGCTCTGCTACGGCGACACCCTCGAGCCGGCGAACGCCTGCCGGGTGTGCGTCGTCGAGGTCGAGGGCTCGCGCGTCCTCGCTCCTGCCTGCTCCCGGAAGGCCGAGGCGGGCATGAAGGTCCAGACCGACTCGGAGCGCGTGCGGCACTCGCGGAAGATGGTGCTCGAGCTGCTCGCCTCCTCGGTCGACCTCTCCACGACCGACGTCGCCCCCGGGTACCTCGAGCGCTACGACGCGCACCCGGAGCGGTTCGGGCCCGCGGCGCCGCCGGATCCCGACCGCGATCGCAAGCGCACCGGGCACCACGTCGAGCCGGATGGCCAGACCGCGGCCACCGTCCACGCCCCCGTGAAGGTCGACAACGAGCTCTACGTGCGCGACTACTCGAAGTGCATCCTCTGTTACAAGTGCGTCGACGCCTGCGGCGAGCAGTACCAGAACACGTTTGCGATCCACGTGGCGGGCCGGGGCTTCGACGCGCGCATCTCGACCGAGTACGTGGCAGAGCTGCCCGAGTCGGCGTGCGTCTACTGCGGCAACTGCATCGCCGTCTGTCCGACCGGCGCCCTGATGTTCCGCTCCGAGCACGAGCTGCGGGAGGAGGGCGACTGGCGGGAGGACGAGCAGGTCGTGACGACGACCGTCTGCCCGTACTGCGGCGTCGGCTGCAACCTCGAGCTGCACGTGCAGGACAACACGATCGTCAAGGTGACGAGCCCGGACGACCACGACATCACGCGCGGGAACCTCTGCATCAAGGGCCGCTTCGGCTTCCAGCACGTCCAGGCGCGCGACCCGGGTTGACGTGAAGGCCGGAGCGGTCGTTCTCGCCGGCGGCCGATCGAGCCGGATGGGACAGGCGAAGGCGCTGCTCGACTGGCACGGGCGGACGGCGGTTGAGCATGCGGTCGGGGTGGTGCGCGAAGGCGTCGGCGGCGGGCCGGTCTGCGTGGTGCGTGCCCCGGGGCAGAAGCTGCCGCCGCTCGAAGCGATCGTCGTCGACGACGCCGTCGCCTACGACGGGCCACTTGCTGCCCTGTATGCGGGCCTCGTCGCGCTCGAGGGTGAGGCCGAGGTCGCCTTCGTCTGCGGCGTCGACACACCGTTGCTCGTGCCCGCCTTCGTCCGTGCCGTGCTTCGCGCGCTCCACAAGGGCGACGACGCCGTCGTGCCTCTGATCGGTGGCCGCCCGCAGCCGCTCCTCGCCGCCTACCGGGTGCGGCTCGCACCCCGGTTACGGGCGCTGCTCGACGACGGCGCCTTCGGTCTCCGGGACATCCCGCGCTCGAGCGCCGTACGCCAGGTGGGCGAGTGGGAGCTGATCTCGGATGCCGAGCTCGACGCCGCCGATCCGCGGTTGAGCTCCGCGACGAACGTGAACACACCGGAGGAGTGGGAGGCGCTGCTGTCGGAAGCCCGGCGTCCGGCTGAAGCCGAACGGCCCCGGTGACCGGCTTCAGCCGGTCACCGGGGTCTCAACCCGTGCCGACCTCCACCTCACCGCTCTCGACGAGCACGCGGTCGCCCCGGTCGAGGATGACCGTGAGCCGGCCGTCGGACGCGATCTCGCTCGCCGTGCCGGCGCGGCCGCCGACGCGCACGCGGCTGCCGCGGAGGGCGTTGCGCGCCTCGAGCTCGCCGGCGAGCGCCGCCAGGCCACCCGCGAGCCAGTCCGCGTAGCGGCGCTCGAGCTCGTCCAGCGCCGCCGCGAGCACGACGCCGCGATCGAAGACGTATCCCGCGAGGACACGCAGCGATGTCGCAGGAACACGCGTCACGGGAGGCAGGTCGCGTTCCTCCTGGTTGACGTTGACGCCGACTCCGCAGACGACCGAGCTCCCGGACGCTTCGAGCAGGATTCCGGCCACCTTGCTGCCGCCGGCGAGCACGTCGTTCGGCCACTTCAGCAGCATGGGCGCATTCGCCTCCTGCTCGAGCGCGGCGGCGACCGCCAGCCCCGCGACCAGCGAGAGCTGAGGCAGCCCGGCTGTCGCCGGCGGACGTAGGAGCACGGAGAACAGCAACGCGGTCGCGGGAGCGTCGTCCCAGCGCCGGCCCGAGCGGCCGCGGCCCGCGGTCTGGTGCTCGGCCACGGCGATTGCGCCGTGCGGGTGGTCGCCTTCCCGGAGGACGTCTTGCGTCGAGCCGGTTTCGTCGAAGTAGAGATACGGCTCACCGAAACCCCCGCGTAGCAGCGGGCGGAGGCGCTCGGGCTCGAGGTCACTCACCGTCGGTGACCCGCCGCAGCCGCTTCGTCGCGCTGCGCCGCTTCTTCGCCTCGAGCCGCTGCTCGCGGGCGGCGCGCGACGGCTTCGTCGGCACGCGCTTGCGCTCGACCCTGAGCGCCTCGGCGAGCCGCGCCACGAGCCGGTCGATCGCGAGCTCGCGATTGCGGAGCTGGCTACGCTCGTCCTGGGCAACTGCACGCAGGACGGGGCCGGCCCGGGAAACGACTCTCGACTTCTGGTTCGCGGTCAACGCCGTCGACGCCTCGACGTCGAAGACCGCCTCAACGCGCGTCTCCGAGGTGTTCGCGTGCTGGCCGCCGGGGCCGCTCGAGCGGGAGACGCGGAGCTCGACCTCGGAAAGCGGCAACAGGACGGATCGCGTCACCCGCCGGTGGGTGCGCTCGCCGAGATCGCTCATGACCGGGCAGCCGGGGAGATCGTGAGCAGCCTGCCGACGTGCTCGTGGTCGACCTGCAGCGTCGTGTGGGTGATCGCGAAGCGCTCCGCCAGCATGTGCTCGATCGTGCGCCGGATGCCGTGGCAGTCGTCGCCCTCGTGGACGAGGACGTGCGCCGAGAGTGACGGAAAGCCGCTCGTGATCTGCCAGACGTGGAGGTCGTGCACCTCGACGACACCCGGCTGCGTCGCAATCGCGCGGCCGATCTCCTCGGCGTCGAGGCCACGCGGCGTCGCCTCCAGCAGCACGAGGGTCGACTCGCGCAGGACGCCCCACGAGCTGACGACGAGGTAGATCGCGATCAGCACGCCGGCGACCGGGTCGGCGTACCTCCAGCCGGTCGTGACGATGACGACGCCGGTGACGATGATGCCGATCGATCCGAGCGCATCGCCGACGAGGTGGATGTATGCGGCCCGCAGGTTCAGGTCGTCGCCCCCGCGCCGGTACACCGCGGCCGCGCCGACCGCGTTGATCAGGAGGCCGACGCTCGCGACGGCGATCAGCCATCCGCCGGGCACGTCCGGTGGATCGGCGAACCGCCGGGCGGCGCCGACGAACACGATGATCGCGATCACGATCAGCGACACCGCATTGACGAGCGCGGCCAGGATCTCGGCCCGCCGGAAGCCGAAGCTGCGATTCGGCGTCGCCGGCCTGCGCGCGAGCAGGACCGCCCCTGCGGCAACGCTCAGGGCCACCACGTCGGAGAGGTTGTGGCCTGCATCGGCGAGTAGCGAGAGGCTTCCCGCGAACAGCGCGGCGATCACTTCGAACAGCGTGTAGGCCGCATTGAGGCAGAGCGCGATCAGCAGCGAGCGCAGGGAGCTGCTCCCTGCGCCGTGGAGATGGAGGCCCCCGTGGCCGGGGTCGTGGGCAGGCGCCGCGCTCATGGGCAGAAGGTAGCGCGGCCGGCCGCTGCCGCTCCACCACGGGCGCGTCCCGTCTGTGAGAATGGCGGGAATGGCCTGCATCCTGCTCGACGTCGACGGCGTCCTCCATGTCTCGGGTGAGCCGATCCCCGGCGCAGTCGACGCCGTGGCGCGGCTCCGTCGGCACGGGCACTCGCTCCGGTTCGTGACGAACAACTCGACGCGGCCGCGGGCGCTGCTGGCCGAAGATCTGCGGGGGCTCGGATTCGAGCTCGACGACGACGAGCTCCAGACGACGCCGCGGGCGGCGGCCAGCGAGCTCGCTGGCAAGCGCGTGTTCGCCCTCGTGATGGGGGCCATCGTGCCCGACCTGGAAGGCATCGAGCTCGTCGGAGACCATGCCGATGCGGTCCTGCTCGGGGGCTGCGACGAGACCACGGAGCCCAACCAGGTCTTCTCCTGGATGAACCTCGGCCGCGCCTTCGCCGAGCTGCAGATGGGTGCCGAGCTCTACTGCCTGCACAAGAACAAGTGGTGGCAGACGAGCCGCGGCCCGCTGCTCGACGCCGGCGCCTTCGTCGCGGGTCTCGAGTACTCGACGGGAGTCGACGCGACGATCCTCGGCAAGCCGAGCGCCGCCTACTTCGCGGCAGCGCTCGATGCCCTCGGCGCCGAGCCGGAGCTGACGTGGATGGTGACCGACGACGTCGAGGCCGACGTGCGGGGCGCGCAGTCGTTCGGAATGCGGACGGCGCTCGTCCGCACCGGCAAGTTCAGGCCCGAGACGCTGGAGGGCTCCGGCCTCGTTCCGGAGATCGTCCTCAGCTCGGTGGCCCAGTTCCCCGAGTGGCTCGAGCGGTCACTGTAGGGGTGGCCGTCAAGATCGGCACCGACCTGATTGAGATCGAGCGGATCGTCCGTGCGCTCGAGCGGCCGGGATTCCGCGACCGCTGCTTCACGCGGGCCGAGCAGGACTACTGCGAGACGCGGCGCAACCCGGCCGAGAGCTACGCAGCCCGGTTCTGCGGCAAGGAGGCGGTCGGCAAGGCGCTCGGCTGCGGCGTCCGGTTCACGTGGAAGGACATCGAGATCGTCGGGCCGCCGAAGCCGGGCGTGACCCTGACGGGCCGCACCGCGGGGTACGCCGAGCGGGTCGGGATGCAGGAGATCGACGTCTCGTTGACCCACTCGCACACGATGGCGGGCGCCGCCTGCGTCGTCCGGCTCGGGAATTGACGTGATCGCCTCCGGTTACGAGCCGCTTTGCTCGGCGGCCGAGATGCGCGCCGCCGAGGAGGCCTATCCGGGCTACCCGGGGACGGTGCCCGAGCTGATGGAGCGGGCGGGCGCCGCGGTTGCGTACGAGGCGATGCGCGTGTATCCGTATGCACGCAGATTCGCCGTCGTTTGCGGTGGCGGCTCGAACGGCGGCGACGGGAGGGTCGCCGCCCGCGTGCTCCGCGAAGCGGGCCGTGAGGCCGTCGAGACCGACGCCGTCGAGGGCTGCGACGTGGTGATCGACGCCCTGTTCGGCACCGGTTTCCACGGCGCCCCCCGGGGGGAAGCGGCGGCGCTGATCGAGCGAGTCAACGCGTGTGGGCTCCCCGTGGTCGCCGTCGATCTGCCGTCGGGCGTCGATGCCTCGACCGGTGAGGTCACGGGCGCCGCGGTGAATGCGACGCTGACGGTCACGTTCCACACGAGCAAGGTCGGGCTTCACGTCGCGCCCGGCCGGTTCCACGCCGGGGAGGTCGTCGTCGCCGACATCGGCCTCGCTCCGGTCGAGACCGTCGTGCGGCGCGCCGTGCCGACGCTGCTCCAACGGGTTCCGCTGCGCGCCGCCCGCGACTCGAAGTTCAGCGCCGGTTCGGTGCTCGTCGTCGGCGGCTCCCCCGGGACGACCGGCGCGCCGGTGCTGGCGGCGATGGCCGCGTTGCGTGCGGACGCGGGCTACGTCACCGTCGCGGTCCCGCGCGAGTGCCTGCCCGTCGTGGAGGTGCTGGCGCTCGAGCCCGTCAAGCGGGGCTTCGACTGGGCCGACGCCGAGGAGACGATCACGGCCGAGGCCGGGCGGGCCGACGCGGTCGCGCTCGGGCCGGGCCTCGGTCGCAGCGACGAGGCGCGCGCGCTCGTGGCGCGGCTGCTCGAGCGCCTCGAGCTGCCCGTCGTCGTCGACGCCGACGCGCTGTTCGGCCTCCGGCCCGTGCCGCGCGCCCACCCGACCGTGCTGACGCCACACGCCGGTGAGCTCGCCCGGCTCCTCGAGCGCGAGTCGGCCTGGGTCGACGCGCACCGGCTGGAGGCGGCGCGTGAAACCGCTGCGCGCTACGGGGCCGTCGTCCTGCTCAAGGGCGCCGGTTCGATCGTGCAGGCCCCGGAGGGCGGCCCGGTCGTCTGCGACACGGGCCCGCCTTCGCTCGCGACCGCGGGAACGGGTGACGTGCTGACGGGGATCGTGGCGGCCTTCCTCGCGAAGGGCCTCGATGCCGTCACCGCGGCTGCCGCTGCCGCCACGGTGCACGGCCTCGCGGCCGCGGTCGCCCCGCACCAGGCCGGGCTCGTCGCGAGCGACGTGCTCGCGGAGCTGCCGGCGGCACTCTCCTGAGCGCCTCCGGCCGTGGCCCGGGGAGGCCGTTGGTAGCCTCGACCAGGTGAGGGTCGAGATCCTGGGCTCCGGTGGCGCCGCGACGATCCCGCGCCCGGGTTGCCGGTGTCGTGTGTGCGTCGAGGCGCGTGAGCTCGGGGGACGCTTCGCGCGCACCGGCCCGTCGACCTTCGTGCACGGGCCCGACATCGTCTTCGACACGCCCGAGGAGTCGAAGCTCCAGCTGGAGCGCAGCGGGATCGGTGAGATCGCGGCGTGCTTCTACTCCCACTGGCATCCCGACCACACGATGGGCCGGCGGGTCTGGGAGACTCGTAACGGCGACTTCCGCACCTGGCCGCGCGAGGCGAAGCGGCCGCTCGTCACCGACGTGTACCTGCCCGAGCAGGTGGCGCTCGACTTTCGCGAATGGCTCGGCGGGATGGCGCACCTCGAGTTCATGCGCGATCGCGGCTGGATCCGGATCCACGAGCTGCGGGACGGGGACACGGTCGAGATCGCCGGCGTCACCGTGCGCCCGTTCCGGCTCGCAGAGGACTACGTCTACGCCTTCGAGCTGACGGACGGCACGAGGCGGCTGCTCGTCGCGATGGACGAGCTCAACGGCTGGTCGCCGCCGCCCGCCGCGACGGGCTGCGATCTGGCGGTGCTGCCGATGGGGATCTGTGAGTTCGACCTCTTCACCGGTGAGCGGTTGATCCACGCGGAGCATCCCGTCCTTCGGTTCGAGGCGACGTTCGAGGAGACGCTGGCCATCGTCGGCGAGCTCGACGCCACGCGGGTCGTGCTCAGTCACGTGGAGGAGATGGACTGCATCTCCTACGGCGAGTTGCTGCGGGTCGAGCAGCGCCTACAGGCCGAGGGCACGAACGTCGCCTTCGCCTGGGACGGCCTGACGATCGACGTGTGAACGTGCAGCCACAATGGACGGCGATGAGCCGTTCCCTCGTCACGATCGATCTCGCTGCGATCCGCCACAACGTGCGGGTGCTGCGCGGGCTGCTGGACGGCGCGGAGCTCTGGGCGGTCGTCAAGGCGGACGGCTACGGGCACGGGGCGGCGGACGTCGGGCGGGCGGCGCTCGAGGCCGGCGCCACCGCGCTCGGCGTCGCGACACTCGGCGAGGCCCTCGAGCTGCGGGACGCGGTGCCCGCGGCGCGGATCCTCCTGCTCGGGCCGGCCGGGCCGGCCGAGCTGGCTGAGGCCCGTGAGTTGCGACTCGAGCTCTGCCTGTCGGGCGGGGCCGCTCCCGCCGGCGTGCCGGTTCACCTCAAGCTCGACACGGGCATGGGGCGGTGGGGGCTCTCGGAGCTCGCCGCGCCGGGGTCGGACGTGGTCGGCATGATGAGCCACTTCGCATCGGCGGACACCGACCCGGAGTTCACCGGGCTTCAGCTCGCCCGGTTCCTCGAGGCGACCGGGCCATATGCGCAGCTGACGCGCCACATCGCGAACAGCGCCGGCACGATCCGTCATCCCGGCTCCCACCTCGACGCCGTTCGCTGCGGCATCGCGGTCTACGGCATCTCACCCTTCGGCACCGACCCCGCTCCAGACGGGCTGCGGCCCGCCTTGCGCTGGGAGTCGACGGTCGCGCTCGTGAAGACCCTCGCGCCGGGGGAGAGCACCGGCTACGGTCGCCGCTTCGTCGCTGCCTCGCCGACCCGCATCGGGATCGTCCCGGTCGGCTACGCGGACGGCTTTCGGCGCGACCTGACGGGCACCGAGGTCGTGGTCGCCGGCGAGCGCGTATCCGTGGTCGGGACGGTGTCGATGGACGCCCTCGCCGTCGTGTTGCCGGACGCCGCCGGGGAGGGAGACACGGTCACGCTCGTCGGCGACGGGGTCTTGCTCGAGGAGCATGCGCGCGTTTCAGGCACGATCCCCTATGAGATCGCCTGCGGGATCGTCACGCGGGGCACCCGAGCGGAGCGTGAGGTCAGCGATGAGTGACGTGGTCGGATATCGCGTGGCGATCCAGGCGCAGCGCGCCGTCGCGCTCCAGGCCCGCGTGCAGCAGCTGCTGGCGCCGTTCGACGGCACCGAGCGTGCGCTCGACAGCGGCTGCGGCGCCGGTGCGCTCGCCTTCGCGCTGGCGCCGTTCGTGGAGAGCGTCGTCGGCGTCGATCAGTGGGCCGACCTGATCGCCGCGGGGAGGGAGCTCGCGCCGACGAACTGCGAGCTGATCACCGGAGATGCGACGGCGCTGCCGTTCGAGTACGGCTCGTTCGACATCGCGGGCTGCATGCGTGTCCTTCATCACGCCCGCCGGCCGGAGCTCGTCGTCTCCGAGCTCGCGCGGGTGACGCGACCGGGTGGCAGGATTCTCCTCGTCGACCAGCTCGGGTTCGTCGATCCCGTCGTCTCCGCCGAGACCGACCGCTTCGAGAAGGCCCGCGACCCTTCCCACACGCGGCTCCTGCCCGACCAGGACATCCGCTTCCTGCTCGACGCGAACGACCTCGAGGTGCTGACGAACGAGATCGCGCGGGAGGAGCGCAACCTCGAGCGCTACCTCGACCTCGTCGGGCTCACCGGCGAGGAGCGGCGGCGGGTCAGCGGCATGGCGCCCGGCGCCGTCTACGAGGTCGAGATCGGCTGGTACGTCGCGCGCAAGCGCGGCGGCCTGCACGCGTAGCCGCCCTGGTTAGCCTTCGTCCGGGTAGTCAAAGCGCCTGAGCACCCGTGCCGTGATGGTCGGCACGATCGCCTGCGCCATCGCGCCGAGCCCGTAGGGGAACCAGGGCACGATCGCCTCCGCCTTCCCGCTCTCGACCGCCGAAAGCACCTTCGCTGCGACCTTCTCGGGGCCGATCACGAACGGCCTGCCGAGAGGGCCGGCGAAGATCTTCGGATGCGGGAAGCCGGGCGTCGTCACGAATCCGGGCAGGATCGTGTGCACCTCGACCCCGGAGCCACGGAGCGACGCGCGCAGCGAGCGGGAGAACGCGACCTGGGCGTGCTTGGACGCGGAGTAGGGTGCGGCCGGGGTGAACACGATCGCGCCGCCGATGGAGGCGATCGTGACGATGTGGGCGCGCCCGCCCGTCCGCGCCGCAGCTCGGATGCCGTCGAGCAGGCCGCGGGTCATCCAGACGCAGCCCAGGTAGTTGACGACCAGGGCCTGCTCGATCAGGTCGAGCGGGGCGTCGACGAAGCTGCCCCGGGCGAGGATCCCGGCGCTGTTGACGAGCAGGTCGACCTCCGGGTGCCGCTCGAGGATGCTCGCGGTCGTGGCGGCCACGGCGGCCCGGTCGGCGACGTCACAGACCTCGACCTCGGCACCGAGCTCGGAGGCGAGCCGACGGAGCACGTCCTCACGACGGGCGATGAGCACGCAGTGCCAGCCCCGGCGGGCGAGCAGCCTCGCGGTCGCCTGCCCGATCCCGGAGGACGCGCCGGTGACGACCGCGACGCGCCGGTGGCGAGAAGAGGCGGACGTCATCGGCGCTCCGGCGGGGCGGCGGCCGCCTTGGCCTGGAATGCCCGGCTGCGCGCCACGGCCCGTCCGCCCACGCGTGACACGAGGCCGGGCGCAATGCCGGAGAGGAGGATGGCGGGGCGGTAGGGGAACCACGGCACGACGACCTCGCGGCCCCTTCGCTCGAGCGCCTTCGCGATCGTCTCCGCGACCCGCTCGGGCTGGACGACGATGTGTCGCAGCAGGCGGTGCTCGAGCAGCGCCCGCTGCGGGAACCCGTCCGTCTCGACGAAGCCGGGCAGGATCGAGTGCACGGCGATGCCGCTCCCGCGCAGGGACGCCTGCAGCGAGCGCGAGAATGTGAGCTGGGCATGCTTGGCGGCCGTGTAGGCGCCCGACGGAGAGAAGGCGACGGTGCCTGCGACCGAGGCGACGTTGACGACATGGGTGCGCGTCCCGCCTGGAGCGGGCTGCAGGGCGGGCAACAGGGCGCGGGTGAGCCAGACCCCACCCAGGTAGTTCACGCGCGCGACCTGCTCGACGAGGTCGAGATCGACGTCCGCGAACGACTGACGGGCCGGGATCCCGGCGTTGTTGACGAGGGCGTGCACCGAGGGATGCCGGGCAAGGATCCGCCCGGCGGTCGTCTCGACCGCCGCCCGGTCGCCGATGTCGCAGGGCTCCGCTTCGCCGCCGATCTCGTCGGCCAGCCGGCGCAGGAGGGCCTCGCGCCGGGCGAGGAGGACGCAGTGCCAGCCCCGATCGGCGAGCGCACGGGCGGTCGCCTCGCCGATCCCGGACGAGGCGCCGGTGATCACGGCGACACGCTGCACGGGCCAAACGTAACGCAGATGCCCGGCGTTCAGAGAGCGTCGCCCCATTCGAGCTTGCGGGCGACCCGGTAGCCGGGGCCGTCCCGCTTCGACACCGTGCGCCGCTCCAGGCCCCCGCGGGCGCAGAGGTCGAGGACGACGTGGCCCTTGCGCGGGTCGGGACGGCGGATCACGCGGGCCTCGGGGAACGGTTGCGGTGACCGGCCGAGCACGACGTAGGCGAACTTCTCGTCCTCGAAGCCCCGCTCGGCGTCCTTCGCCAGGCGATGGGCTCGGGTGCGGGGGAGGCGTGTGGAGAAGTGGCACCAATCGCCAGCGGGGAGCGGGCAGGGCTGCTCGTGCGGGCAGGGGGCGAGCACGGACCCGCCCTCCGCCAGCACTGCGTCCCGCACCGAGAGGATCCGGCGGTAGCCGTCCGTCGTGCCCGGCTCGACGACGACGAGCGTGTCCGCGGCGAGCGACCACGCGTGCTCGACGAACCCGGGGAGCTCGGCCGGCGCCAGCTCCCCGATCAGGTAGCAGGCGACCACGAGGTCGGCCCTCGCGGTGGTGGAGCCGAGCGGCGAGGCATCCCACCGTGCCTCCCGCAGAGCGCCGGGGCCGGCCGCGGCGAGCTCCCGGCCCGCCGACGCCATTGCCTGCTCCGCCTCGACGAGGGTGATCCCGGCGATCCCGGGCCAGGTCGCGAGTGCCGCCCATGATGCGACGCCCGGGCCGGCGCCGAGATCGAGCAGCGACGACGGCTCCCATTCCGGACGGACGAGCTGCATGCGCCGGCAGACGTCGGCCGCCGCTGCGTAGGTGGCGGGTGCCCGGGTCGCGAGGTACGCGGCGACGTCGGTCGGTGTTCGCGCGGCGCGTATCGCGCCTGCACCGCCGCCGCGATAGCGATCCGAGAGCGCCCGCGCAGCCCGCTCGAGCTCCGCGGGAGGGACGGCACCCACCAGCTCGTCGATACCGGCCTGGATGCCGTGCGGGAGCGTCACCGGGCCATCATGTCGGACGCGAACGGCCGGCGGACCATCCCGCGGGGACACCGTCCCACGGTGCCTCGCCTGCTCGATGTGGGCGAGCCGGAGTGGGCGAGACGCGCGCGACGGGGCGGGAACGGCGATTCTCCGCAACGAGCGGACGATTTCGGGCCGCCAGACCAACGGGGTGCGGTCGTTCTTCCGGGGCACATCCGGGCGGGCCACAGTAGGATCCCGCGCATGGCCGGAAGGTTTGCAGGCAAGCAGGCGCTGATCCTCGGCGTCGCCAACAAGCGGTCGATCGCCTGGGCGATCGCCAAGCGCCTGCACGAGGAGGGAGCCGAGCTCGCGTTCACGTTCCAGGGCGAGCGGATCGAGAAGGGCGTGCGCGAGCTCGCAGAGTCGGTCGGCGCGAAGCTCGTCGCGGAGTGCGACGTTCGCTCGGACGACGATGTCGCCCGCGTGCTCGCCGAAACCGGCGAGGCCTTCGGCGGCGGGCTCGACGTCCTCGTCCACTCCGTCGCGTTCGCCGCGGCCGAGGACCTCGAGGGCCGCTTCATCGACACGCCGCGCGACCGCTTCTGGATGGCGGTCGACATCTCCGCGTACTCGCTCGTCGCCTGCGCGAAGGCGGCCGAGCCGCTGATGAAGGAGCGGGGCGGCGGCTCGATCGTGACGATGACCTATCTCGGCGGCGTCCGCGCCGTCCCGCACTACAACGTCATGGGCGTCGCGAAGGCGACGCTCGACGCGAGCATGCGGTACCTCGCGTGGGACCTGGGGCAGAGCGGCATTCGCATCAACGCCGTCTCCGCCGGGCCCGTGCGAACGCTCGCCGCCCGCTCGATCGCAGGCTTCACGACGATGGAGGAGATGTTCGAGCAACGGGCGCCGCTGCACCGGCACATCGCAGCGGACGACGTCGGCGGCGCAGCCGCGTACCTGCTCTCGGACGATGCCGTGAACGTGACCGGGACGATGCTGTACGTCGACTCCGGCTATCACGCAATGGGCATGTAGCCGCCGCCCCGCCGGGCGGGCTCCTTCCTACTTCCCGACGGTCAGGATCTGATTTGCGGGAACGTCGACGAGCTGCGTCTCGCGTCCGCCCGGGTAGTGGACGAGCAGCTCGCTCACGCTCGTCGCCCGCCCGAGCCCGAAGTGTGCGCGCGGGTCCTCCGACGAGAGGTAGCTGCTGCCCGCGTGCATCTCCTGCACGAGGCGGCGGCCGTCCGGCAGCACTGCGGTGACGACGGCGCCCGGCGCGAACGACGGCAGCTTCACCTCGAGCCAGTTTCCCTTCGTGCCCGTGTTGCGCAGCAGCAGCAGCTTGCCCCCGATCGTGTTGACGGCGAGATCGACGTGGCCGTCGTTGTCGAAGTCGGCCGCGGCGACGCCGCGGCCGTCGACGCGCGGGACGCTGGTCAGGCCGACTGCGGCACTCGCAGCGGCGAACTCGCCGGGATGGCCGTGCCCGGTCAGGTTCTCGAACGCCTGAACCGGCTGGGCGCTCTGGGCGGGCGTCGTGACCGGGATGGCACCGTTCGCGAGCACGAGATCGAGGTTGCCGTCGTTGTCGAGATCGACCCAGGACACCCCCCAGCCGGCGAGGCTCGTGTCGAACGCGGGTGCGATGTCCGACCGCGCGTCGGCGTAATGGGGCAGCCCGTCGGTCGGGGGCTCGCTGCGGAAGACCGCGTGCAGCTCCTGGTGCGAGTTCGTGACGAGCAGGTCAGGCCGCCCGTCGCCGCTGTAGTCGGCGGCGGCGATCCCCATGCCGGCGTTGGGGTCCGCGATCCCTGCCTTCGCAGCGCGCTCTTCCAGCCGGAAGCCGAGACCCAGCGGGTCGGCCTTGACTCCTCCCGGCCAGGGGACGTTCAGGTAGAGACGGTTCGGATCGGTGTCGTTCGCGACATAGAGGTCGAGGCGGCCGTCGCCGTTGGCATCGGTGAACACGGCACCGAGGCCGTGCTCGGAGCGCGCGTCGATGTGCAGCTTCTCGCCGACCTCCCGGAAGGTGGCGTGACCGTTCCTGTCGTTCCCCATGTTGAGGTACAGCAGGTCGCGCACGCCCGCGTAGTTCTTCGGGAAGCCGGACGCGGTGGGTACCGGGGCGTTGACGTCGGAGTAGCCGGCGACGAACACGTCGGGGCGCCCGTCGCCGTTCACGTCACCCACCGTGACGCCGGTGTGCCAGCCCCACGCGGTGATGCCGGCGGCGCGGGCGCCCTCGGTGAAGTGGCCGTGACCGTCGTTCCACAGGAGGGCGTCGTACCCGGCCGCCGTGACGTACAGGTCGGTGTAGCCGTCGCCGTTGAGATCCGCGGCGACACAGCCGTTGCCCCGGACCTGCACGTCGGCGCCTGACGAGTGGCTGACGTCGGTGAACGTCCCGTGGTCGTTGTGGAAGAGAGCGCTGCGCGGAATGCCTCCGTGCGCCTCCCAGTAGGCGTAGTCGGAATCCGAGTAGGAGTTGACCGCGAAGAGGTCGAGCCAGCCGTCGTTGTCGATGTCGATCCAGCAGACGCCGCCACCCATCATCCCGGTCACGTCGAGCGTCCGCGGATGGACGAAGGCGCTCTGCTCGAAGTCGATCCCGACCTGTGGGGCGACGTTGGTGAGCTTCGCTCCGCCGAGACCGGACGAGACGAGCTGTGTGGAGGAGTCGGGTGCGACCGCCTCGGGGGTGCCGCCGCGCGAGCCGACGATCACGTAGCGGCCGCCCTCGAGTTGGAGCACGAGCGTCCGGGTGAACGGCGTCGTGTTGCCGGTGAACGCGACGCGCGGTGGCGTGCCGGTGACGGTCACGAGCCGCTCGGTGCCGGTGACGGTGGCGATCACGAGTGGGGGGTCCTGGCCGACGGCGGGCTCGAGGTTGACCTGGAGGTGGCTCACGTGCCGCTCCGGGACGACGATCGCCCGGTTGGCGGCCAGGCTGATCGCCTGCCAGAGCCCCTGCAGGCGGGTGCCGCCCGCAACGGTGCCGGCGCGATTCTTGTCGCGGTGACGCAGTGCGTCTGCCTCGATCCGGAGGTCGCTGACGAGATCGGCGGTTATCTGATGGGCGAGCTTCGTGTCGATCTGCGTCGCCACGCCCTTGGACGGAAGCACCGTCACCGGCGGCAGGCTGCCGACCACAGGCGTCGCGCTCGCGACGGCTGCATCCGGGCGGGCCGGAATGCCGGCAAGGACGAGGGCCCCGGCGAACGCGGCGGCTCCCACGAGCGCGGCGGCACCGAGCCCGTAGCGGCCCGGCGTGGCGAGCCTCGGCCCGAGCCGCGGTGCCAGCGCCTCGACCACCGGACGGGCCGCGCAGACGAGCGTGAGGGCCCCGAGGAGGGCGACCTTCGTCCAGAACTCCGTCGTCTGGGGCGCGATCAGCAGCACCGAGAGGAGGGCGACCGAGACGGCGTAGACCCGGCGTCCGACGCTTCCCTTCGGGGTCGTCTTCGGGTCGGTGATCATGAAGAAGAGGAAGATCATCACCTCGGGCGACAGGACGACCACCCGCCAGAACTCGAAGCCGGTGATCGGGCCGAGGTGCCAGTGGGCCGTCATTTCGTGGCCGCTCGCCGCGATCACCGCGATGCCGGCCGCGAACGTGACCCAGAACGTGACCGCGATCGAGAGGAGGTGGAGGCGGGAGAGGATCGCGAACGCACCGACGAGGATGATCCCGAGCGCGAGCGCGAGCCACGGCGACATCGGCCCCCACCAGAAGGCGAGCGGGTCGGCGCGGGTGGCGCCGAGGAGCACGAAGCAGAGCACGAGCCCGAAGTTCGAGGGGTTCAGGAAATGGTGCCCGCGGAAGCGGATCAGGTGCTTCGAGAGGATCGCGACAGCCGCCGTGCCGGCGAAGATCCACCACCCGTTCAGGCTCCACCAGTCTCCGTGCTCGGTGCCCGGCACGCGCAGGATGAAGGCGACGCCGTTCCCCGTCAGGAGCGCGCTCGCGGGCCACATGATGACCCGTTGCCGGTGGAACGTGATCGCGAACTCGATCAGGGCGCACGTGAGCAGGGAGACCAGGATCTGGGCGATCGAGAGCTCGAACCCGAAGGCGGTTTGCCCGAGGACCTGCAACGACACGATCACGAATGCCAGGTGCAGGCGCGGATCGCGCACCGTCGGCAGCAGGATCGGGTAGGCCGTGCCGCGGATCCGGAGCGTCGGTCGTGGGGGGCCGGCCAGGGTTGACGCGCTCATTGCGGGTCATGGTACTGGGGAAATCCGGCGCAGAATGTGTGGAATTCAGCACTGCGGCGGGGCCGGTGAGCGTCGCGTTTCGGGCCGTCTGCGTCGCTCTCCGTCACGTTGCTTTAGTCTTTGAAGTCATGCTTCGCATCCGTGCCCGCACTCGACACCGTTAGCCGAGGAGAGATCGTGTGCGTGGACCCGCGGATTTCGAGGCCGGCGCTCTTCCACCCCTTCAGGGGGAGGGCGGCATGAGCCTCGTTCACCGAGCCGAGCCGACCCTCTACGCGGCCGACTACGAGCACGACGCGTGCGGCGTCGCGTTTGTCGCGCGACTCGACGGGACGCCGCTGCACGAGACCGTGCGCCGTGCCCTCGAGGCGCTCGAGAACCTCGAGCACCGGGGTGCTGCGGGGGCCGATCCGGGCACCGGTGACGGCGCAGGCATCCTGATGCAGATTCCCGACATCTTCCTCCGGGCCGTCGTCGGAGACGCTCTCCCGGCACCGGGCCGCTACGGCGTCGCGATGTGCTTCCTGCCCCACGACGCAGCGCGACGGCAGGAGCTCGAGACGCGGCTCGCCGCCATCGTCGCGGAGGAGGGCCAGGAGGTCGTGTGCTGGCGCGACGTGCCGGTCGAGCCTGCCCTCGCCGGTCGCACGGCGGCACTATCCGCTCCGCTCGTCCGCCAGCTCGTCGTCTCGGCCGGCGGCGCCGCCGCGGACGACCAGGACTCGTTCGAGCGCAAGCTCTACGTGATTCGCCGCCGGTTCGAGCTCGAGGAAGGGCCCGACGCGGTCGTGCCGAGCTTCTCCTCCCGCACGATCGTCTACAAGGGCATGCTGACGGCGCCGCAGCTGCGAGGCTACTACCCCGACCTGCAGGACGAGCGCACCGCGAGCGCGCTCGCGCTCGTCCACTCCCGGTTCTCGACGAACACCTTCCCGAGCTGGGAGCTCGCGCATCCCTACCGGATGATCGCCCACAACGGGGAGATCAACACCGTGAGGGGCAACATCAACTGGATGCGGGCCCGCGAGTCGCAGCTCGCCTCAGAGCTCTTCGGCGACGACCTCCGCAAGGTGCTGCCGGTCGTCCAGGGAGGCGGATCGGACTCCGCCACGCTCGACAACGTCCTCGAGCTGCTCGTGCTGGGCGGCCGCTCGCTGCCGCACGCGATGATGATGATGATCCCCGAGGCAACGGCCGGCCGTGCCGACCTCCCGCCCGAGCTGCTCGGGTTCTACGCGTACCACCAGTGCCTGATGGAGGCCTGGGACGGTCCGGCAGCGATCTCGTTCACGGACGGTCGCGTGATCGGCTCCACGCTCGACCGCAACGGCCTGCGGCCCGGCCGCTGGCTCGAGACGCGCGACGGCTGGGTCGTCCTCGCCTCCGAGGCCGGGGTGCTCGACATCCCACCGGCGAACATCCTCCGTAAGGGACGGCTTCAGCCCGGCAAGCTCTTCCTCGTCGATCTCGAGCAGGGGCGGATCGTCCCGGACGACGAGGTCAAGCGCGGGATCGCGACGCAGCAGCCCTACGCCGCCTGGTTCGACCGCGAGGTCGTCCGGCTCGGCGACCTGCCGTCGCGGATGCCGCACGGGCTTCCGACCGAGTCGCTGCGGCAGCGCCAGATCGCGTTCGGCTACTCGCTCGAGGACATGAAGGTGATCCTCGCGCCGCTCGCGCGAAACGCCGAGGAAGCCGTCAGCTCGATGGGGAACGACACTCCGCTCGCCGTCCTCTCCGACCGGCACCGGCTCATCTACTCGTACTTCAAGCAGCTGTTCGCGCAGGTCACGAACCCGCCGATCGACTCCATCCGGGAGGCGATCGTGATGAGCCTCCAGGCGAGTATCGGCTCCGAGAAGAACCTGTTCGACGAGACTCCGGAGCACGCACGGCAGCTCGTGCTCGAGACCCCGATCCTGCTCGACTCCGAGCTGGAGCAGCTGCGCCAGGTGCACTCGGCGATCTTCAAGGCGCGCACCCTCGACATGACCTGGCCGGTAGCGGAAGGGCCGGCAGGGATGGACGTCGCCCTCGACCGTCTCTGCCGCGAGGCGGACGAAGCCCTCGCGGCAGGAACCAACATCCTGATCCTCTCCGACCGCGCCGTCGGCCCCGAGCGGGCCGCCGTGCCGTCGCTGCTCGCCACGGCCGCGGTGCACCACCACCTCGTTCGCTGCGGCACGCGCCTCCAGGCCGGCCTCGTCGTCGAGTCGGGCGAGGCCCGCAGCGTCCACAGCGTGGCGACCCTGATCGGCTACGGCGCGGCAGCCGTCAACCCGTACCTGATGCTCGAGACGCTCGCCGAGCTCGTCGAGCTCGGGTGGCTGCCGGAGGAGATGACGGCCGTGGAGGCGCAGGCGCGCGCGGTCAAGGGGCTCGGCAAGGGGCTCCTGAAGACGCTGTCGAAGATGGGGATCTCGACCATCCCCTCCTACTGCGGCGCGCAGATCTTCGAGGCCGTGGGCCTCGCGCCCGAATTCGTCGAGCGCCACTTCACGGGCACCGCCTCGCGCATCGGGGGGGTCGGCACCGAGAGCTTCGCGCGCGACATGCTCACCCGCCACGCGCGGGCCTACCCGGGCGACGGCGACACGCTGCTGCCGGTGATCGGCCTCTACGCGTGGCGGCGCGACGGCGAGCACCACCAGTGGAACCCCGACACGATCGCGCTGCTGCAGGATGCGGTTCGCAACGAGAAGTGGGAGACGTACGAGGAGTACGCGAAGGCCGTCAACGAGGACGCGGTAAGGCGGTACACGCTTCGCGGCCTGCTGCGGTTCCGCGAGGACGTCGCCGGCGGAATCCCGCTCGAGGAGGTCCAGCCCGCGAGCGAGATCGTGAAGCGCTTCGCCACCGGCGCAATGTCGCTCGGCTCGATCTCGCGCGAGGCGCACGAGACGCTCGCGATCGCGATGAACCGCATCGGCGGGCGCTCGAACACCGGTGAGGGCGGCGAGGATCCGGTCCGCTTCACTCCCGATGCGAACGGCGACCTGCGGCGGTCGGCGATCAAGCAGGTCGCATCCGGCCGTTTCGGGGTCACGATCGACTACCTCACGAACGCGGACGAGCTGCAGATCAAGATGGCCCAGGGCGCGAAGCCCGGCGAGGGCGGGCAGCTCCCCGGGCACAAGGTCGACCGCTACATCGCGAGCGTGCGCCTGACGACGCCCGGGGTCGGCTTGATCTCGCCGCCGCCGCACCACGACATCTACTCGATCGAGGACCTGAAGCAGCTGATCTACGACCTGCGTTGCGCGAACCCGAAGGCGCGGGTCTCGGTCAAGCTCGTGGCCGAGGTCGGCGTCGGCACCGTCGCCGCCGGTGTCGCGAAGGCGAACGCCGACCACGTGCTGATCTCCGGCCACGACGGCGGCACCGGCGCCTCGCCGCTCTCGTCGATCCTCTTCGCCGGCATCCCGTGGGAGATCGGGCTCGCCGAGACGCAGCAGACGCTCGTCCGCAACGATCTCCGCTCGCGCATCTGGGTGCAGACGGACGGGCAGATCAAGACGGGTCGGGACGTGGTCGTTGCGGCGCTCCTCGGCGCCGACGAGATCGGCTTCGCGACCTCCGCCCTGATCGCGACGGGCTGCGTGATGATGCGCGCCTGCCACCTGAACACGTGCCCGGTCGGCATCGCCACCCAGGACCCCGAGCTTCGCCGGCGCTTCACGGGGCAACCGGAGCACGTCGTCAACTTCCTCTTCTACGTCGCCGAGGAGGCGCGCCGGATCATGGCGAAGCTCGGGGTGCGCCGCTACGAGGATCTCGTCGGCCGCGTCGACCTGCTCGAGGCCGACGAGGCGATCGCGCAGTGGCAGGAGCGTGGCATCGATCTGACCGCGCTCCTCGCCCGCCCCGACGTGCCAGAGGACGCCCCGGTGCGGCGGCTACGCGCCCAGGACTCGCCTCTCACCGACGCGCTCGACTGGCAGCTGATCGAGGCGGCGGCGCCCGCGCTCGAGCGCGGCGAGCCGGTCGAAACGGCGTTCCCCGTTCGTAACGTCAACCGCACGGTGGGCGGTCTCCTGTCTCACCACGTCACCGTGGCGCACGGCCGGCCGGGCCTCCCGGAGGGCACGATCCGTGTCGCGCTCGCGGGGTCGGCGGGCCAGTCGTTCGGCGCCTGGCTCGCGCCCGGCGTCGAGCTCGCGCTCGTCGGCGACGCGAACGACTACGTCGGCAAGGGGCTCTCCGGCGGCACGATCAGCGTCCGCCCTCCCGACGACGCCGGCTTCGCGCCGGAGGAGAGCGTCGTGATCGGCAATACCGTCCTCTACGGCGCCACGGCCGGCAAGGCGTTCTTCCGCGGGCTCGCCGGCGAGCGCTTCGCCGTGCGCAACTCGGGGGCCTCGGCCGTTGTCGAAGGAGTCGGCGACCACGGCTGCGAGTACATGACGGGCGGTGTCGTGGTCGTGCTCGGCCGGACGGGGCGCAACTTCGCCGCGGGGATGAGCGGCGGGGTCGCCTACGTCCTCGACGACGACGGCACCTTCGCCTCGCGCTGCAACACCGAGCTCGTGGGCTTCGACCCGATCGAGAAGAGCGACGCGGCGACGATCGAGATGCTCGTCACCGAGCACCTGGAGCGAACCGGCTCGACGGTTGCGGCCGCGATCCTGGCCAACACCCACGCGATCGCGACCAGGTTCGTGAAGGTGATGCCGCACGACTACAAGCGGGCGCTCGCCGACCTCGAGATCGAGCGCGACGACCACCCCGTCTCGACCGGTGGCGGCGGCTTCTTCACGGCCGAGACCGAGGAGAAGACCGGCTGATGGGCGAGCTCGGCGCCTTCCTCAAGATCCCCCGCGTGGAGCCGCTCGAGCGCGATCCGCAGGAGCGCGTGCACGACGTGCGCGAGTTCGTGCGGCCGCTGCCGCTCCTCGAGCTGCGCAGCCAGGGCGCCCGCTGCATGGAGTGCGGGGTCCCGTTCTGCCATCACGGCTGCCCGCTCGGGAACCTGATCCCGGACTGGAACGACCTCGTCTACCGCGACCGCTGGCGGGAGGCGATCGATCAGCTCCACCGGACGAACAACTTTCCCGAGTTCACGGGCCGTCTCTGCCCGGCACCCTGCGAGGCCGCCTGCGTGCTGGAGATCCGCGAGGGTGACGCCGTCACGATCAAGCAGATCGAGCTGTCGATCGTCGACCGGGCCTGGGACGAGGGCTGGATCGTGCCGCGCCCTCCGGCGCGCCGCAGCGGCCGCACGGTCGCCGTGATCGGATCGGGCCCGGCGGGGCTCGCGTGCGCGCAGCAGCTGGCGCGGGCAGGGCACTCGGTCACCGTGCTCGAGCGCGACGAGGCGGCGGGTGGGCTCGTCCGGTTCGGCGTCCCGGAGTTCAAGATCGAGAAGCGGCTCGTCGAGCGGCGCCTCGCGCAGCTCGCCGCGGAGGGTGTCGAGGTTCGCTACGGCGTCGACGTCGGCGTGGACGTGAGCGGGGAGGAGCTGCGGGCATCCTACGACGCGGTCGTCGTCGCGACGGGGTCGCGGGTGCCCCGCGACCTCCCGGTGCCGGGACGCGAGCTCGACGGCGTGCACTTCGCGATGGACTACCTCTACGACCGGGCCCGCGCGATCGCGGCCGAAGTCGGCACCGCCGTCGAGCTTGCACCCCTGCCGGAGCGCCCGATCACCGCGGCAGGGAAGCACGTGATCGTGATCGGCGGCGGCGACACGGGCGCCGACTGCGTCGCGAACGCGCTGCGCGAGGACGCGGCCTCGGTGACGCAGATCGAGGTCCTCGGCGAGCCGCCCGAGAAGCGCCCCGACGACCTGACCCCGTGGCCGCGCTGGCCGATGAAGCTCCGCACCTCCTACGCGCTCAAGGAGGGTGGCGAGCGCGACTTCGCGATCTCGACCACGCACCTGTCAGGCTCTGATGGAGCCGTCGAGCGGATCCACTGGGCGCATAACGACGGCGCGCCGCCGTTCGCCCCGCTTCCGGGAACCGAGGAGTCCCGGACGGCCGAGCTCGTCCTCCTCGCGATGGGCTTCCTCCACCCGGAGCCGCTCGTGCTCGAGCAGCTCGGGGTGGAGCTCGACCCACGCGGCAACGCCGCCGCGCCCTCCTTTGCAACCTCGGTCGAAGGCGTCTTCGCCGCCGGCGATGCCCGCCGCGGCCAGTCGCTCGTCGTGTGGGCGATCAACGAGGGACGCCTCTGCGCCGAGCGGGTCGACGAGTGGCTCGAGGTGAGGGCGCGGTGAAACACCGTGAGGTGCCCTCACCTCGAGCTCTTCCTGCTGCCACGCTTCGCGTGGATCCTGAAGCCGGGAACCTGCGGTTCCTCGCGACCCCTCCCTTCGGGAGGGTGTCGTCCGCTCGCCAGGTGTAGCTCCTAGGCGCCGAGAAAGAGCCTGGCCGCGGGGTTCCCCGTCTCCTCGACGTACGGGTACCCGAGCTTGCGGAGCGACTCCCGGAACGCCCGCCGCTCGCCCGGTGGCACCTGGATCCCGGCCAGGATCCGCCCGTAGTCGGCACCGTGGTTGCGGTAATGGAAGAGGCTGATGTTCCAGTCGGCCGTCATCGTGTCGAGGAAGCCCATGAGTGCTCCCGGCCGCTCGGGGAACTCGAAGCGGTAGAGGATCTCGTTCGGCGCGTTCGCCGGACCTCCGACGAGGTGGCGCACGTGGAGCTTCGCGAGCTCGTTGTCGGTCAGGTCGAGGGTCTCGATGCCCGCACGGCCGATCGCGCGCAACAGCTCGTCCTTCTCGTCGCGGTTGCGCACGCTCAACCCGACGAACACGTGTGCCTCGGCGGGGTCGGCGAAACGGTAGTTGAATTCGGTGATGTTACTCCTGCCGAGCAGGCGGCAGAACGCCTTGAAGCTTCCCGGCCGCTCGGGGATCGTGGCCGCGAAAACCGTCTCGCGGGCCTCGCCGAGGTCGGCTCGCTCGGCGACGAAGCGGAGCCGGTCGAAGTTCATGTTCGCGCCGCAGAGCACGGTGACGAGGTTCCGGCCGGTGACCTTCCCGTCCTCGGCGTAGCGCTTGGCGCCGGCGACGCCCAGCGCGGCTGACGGCTCGACGATCGCGCGCGTGTCCTCGAATACGTCCTTCATCGCCGCGCACAGCTCGTCGGTGTCGACGAGGATCATGTCGTCCACGTACTTGCGCGCGAGGCGGAACGTCTCCACGCCCACCTGCTTGACCGCGACGCCGTCTGCGAACAGGCCGACGTGCGGCAGCGTCACGCGGCGCCCGGCGCGCAGCGACCGCTCCATCGCGTTCGCGTCCTCCGGCTCCACGCCGACGATCCGGATCTCCGGGCGAAGGCGCTTCACGTAGGCGGCGATACCGCCGATCAGGCCGCCGCCGCCCACGGCCACGAAGATCGTGTCGATCGGCTCGCGCAGCTGGCGCAGGATCTCCATCGCGATCGTCCCCTGCCCGGCGATCACGTCGGGATCGTCGTACGGATGGACGAACGTCAGCCTGCGACGGCGTCCGATGCGCAGCGCCTCCGCATAGGCGTCGTCATACGAGTCGCCCTCGAGCACGACCGTCGCACCGAGCGCCGCAACCGAGTCGATCTTGATCTCGGGCGTCGTCACCGGCATCACGATCGTCGCCTCGGTCCCGAGCCGCTGCGCAGCGAGGGCGACCCCCTGGGCGTGGTTTCCGGCCGACGCCGCCACGACCCCGCGCCGGAGCTCGGCAGCGGACAGGCGGGACATCTTGTTGTAGGCCCCGCGCAGCTTGAAGGAGAACACCGGCTGCAGGTCCTCGCGCTTCAGGAAGAGCCGGTTGCCGAGTCGCGCCGAGAGGAGGGGTGCCTCCTGGAGCGGCGTCTCGATTGCGATGTCGTAGACGTTCGCGTTGAGGATCGCCTCCAGGTAGTCGGTCTCGGCTGCCCGCATGAGGCCTGACCGTACCCGACGACCGGCTCGTCGGCGTCAGGCGCGGCCGGCGCCGAGGCCGAAGCCGCCCGCCCCGCGCCGGCGCTGCCACACCGCGGCCACCGCGCCGGCCACGAGCGCGACGGAGCCGTCGATCACGGCGTACCCCGCAGCGATCGCCGACGGGGGATTTCCCGCCGCGAGGTGGCTCCACGGAGCCACGGCCGCCCAGGTCCAGTCGCCGGCGAGCGTGCCCGCGAACTCGAGCGTCGCCGTCGCGACCCAGATCGCCGCGAACATCGCCGGGCGCTTCGACCGCAGGATGCACCAGGCGAAGAGCGGCCACAGCGCCGCTCCGAGCAGGTCGAGCCGCTGGCCGAGGAGCGGAAGCACGGTGAGACCGGCGACCGTCCAGGCCGTTGCGAGCCCGAGCACCAACCGGGTGACCGCCTTCCCGTGCTCGCGCACGAGCGGCAGCGCACCTGCGGTGATGCCGAACACGAAGACGAGGGCGTGACCCGGCGGCACGTAGAGCGGGATGTTGTGGTCGCGGTAGTGGTAGCCGCCCCAGATCAGCGAGCCGTAGACCTCGAACGCCGTCGCCACCGGGACGCAGATCCACGCCTGCGTGCGATCGGCGGGGCGCAGGCCGCGGACGCAGCCGAAGAGCACCGCGAAGGTGAGGAGGCCGAGCGCGAGTTGCGGCCCGCGGCCCCCGGCTCGCCCGTCGACGAAGAGCAGCGCGGGTGTGTAGGCGAGCAGCAGTACGTGCATCCGATACGGGCGACAGGCAGCGTGAACGCGGGCGAAGGCTCCCACTCCAGCCTCTGATTCGCCCGGGGCGGCGAACGGTTCGGTTCACGTCGGGTCGCGCCTACGGCCGCTCCCAGCTCGAGACGTCACCGTCGCGTGCGAGCAGCCGCCAGCCGGCGCGCCGCAGAGCGTCCTCCGCCCGGGCCGGGCAGCCGGGGGCGAAGAACCTGCTCTGGCCGTAGAGCCCGCGATGGACGACTACGAAGCGGATCCCGAGGCGGGGCGGGATCGTCCCCCGGCCGCACGACAGCGGGCGCAGCTCCCGGGCGAGGCGGTCGGCAGCCGGCGGCGCCGTCGTCGAGTAGCCCTGCGGCCGCTCCCGTGGCGATTGCCGTGCGTAGGCGAGATACACCGAGCCGTAGTGGAGATCGGGCCGGAAGACGGGGAGCTCGAGCATGCGTCCGCTCCCCCGGATCGCCTCGTAGGCGCGGCTCGCCCGGTCGGGGGCGACGGCGCCGAACACGGGCACGTGCACGTCGAGCGCGAGCAGCGCCAGGATGGCGCCTGCGAGGGCGGCGGCGAGCCACCCGGCGCGGGCGTCCCGCACCTTGTGTTGATTCAACACGAGAGCAACGGCGTGCCCGACGAGGGCGGCGATCGCGAGGCACGCGATCGGCAGCAGCCGCTCGGGGACGCGGGCGAAGCGCAGCGGTGGGAAGGCCCGCCAGAGCGGCTCGTAGAGCGGCAGGTCGGCGCCGAGGGCAAGCAGGCACGGAACGAGCACGGCGAGTGCGAGGAAGAGCGCGAGCCCGCGCTGCCGCCGGATCGCCCAGAGGCCGAGGAGCGCGATGACGGGGGTGACCCAGCCGAGGAATACGTACTCCTCGATCCCGGCTCCGACGCCGCGGGTGACGAAGTCCGACAGCCCGGCCGAGTAGTGCCGTACTTCCCCGAACGAGCGGCCGCCGCCGGCGATCGAGCCGGCGACGACGATTCGCTGCACCGCGATCGCCGCGAGTGCCCCGGCGGTCGCGCCGACGCCCGCCTTCCACCAGTCACGGCGCGGCAGCCGCGCCCAGGCGTAGCCGAGCGCGAGAACGACCGCACCCATCTCCAGGTGGATCTGCCCGGAGAGCGGGATCGCGGCGAGCGCGAGCGCGGCCCAGACGAACCGGCGCCGCTCGAGCGCGAGCAGCACCGCCGGCAGGAGAAACGAGACGAGCCCGAGGAGGTGCCCGGTCGACTGCCCCACCCGGTACGGCGCCAGGGCGAACACGAGCCCGCCTGCGAGCGCGGCGGCGCGCGCGAGGCCGAGCGCCCGCAGCCACCAGCAGGTGAGCGCGCCCGCGGCGACGATCGAGAGCAGCACGACCAGGTCGTACGCCCAGACGTTCCCGAAGAGGAGCCGCAGCGGCCAGAACGGGATCCCGAGCAACCAGCCCTGGAGGTTCGGCGACGCGGTCGCCTCGGGCCGGAAGGTGTACGGGTCGGCCCAGGGCGCAGCACCGCGCTCGAGCTGGTGGCCGGGCAGCCAGAAGGCCCAGCCGAGCTGGAGATGGTCGCCGGCGGCCGCTTCGCCGTGGCCCGCGGCCGGCCGGGCGAGGTAGCGCCCGCCGACGTGCTGCACGGCGGGCCAGGTAGCCCAGATCGCGCACGCGGCGTACAGCGCTAGGGCGAGGGCGACGAAGCCGCCGCGATCACGGCGTCGACGTCCGGCATGTCCCTTCCCAGCAACCACGAGGCCCTGACCGTATCGCCCTCGATCAGGAACGCGCTGCGGGCCGGGACATCGAGCATCCCCTGCAGCTCGAAGGGGACGCCGAATCCGCGGGTGGCCTCACCGTTCCAGTCGGAGAGAAGCGGCACGTCGACGACGCCCAGCGTCGTCAGCCACGCGGCGTGCGACCACGGCGAGTCGCGTGAGATCCCGAAGGGACGGATGCCGGCGGCGCTGAGATCGGCGCCCCTGTCACGCAGGAGCAGGAGCTCGTTCGTTCAGCCGGGCGACCAGTCGAAGACGTAGAAGCAAAGAAGCGCGAGGCCGTCGCCGGCGAGAGCGGCGCCGAGCTCCACGGGCTCCTCGCGGGGAGCGCTCCAGACCGAAGCGGCGGGGATGAGATCGCCAGGCCCGAGCACGCGGCTCAGCCTACCCGTGAGGCGCCGAGGAAGCCCCGTGAGTCGATCCGGCGGCCGCTTTACGATTCCGCCGCGTCGGCGGTGCGCCGAGCGTCTTCGATTGGAGGCCCATGAACGGCAAGATTCCCCTCGTCCTGTCGGTGGTGGCGGTCGTGATAGCCGTCCTCGGCACCACGTCCGTCGGCCAGGCTGCCAAGCGGCTCGTCATCCCGGCGGCGAGCGTCGGAGCGGCACAGCTCAAGAGCAATGCGGTCGTCTCGTCGAAGGTGAAGAACGGCTCGCTGCTGGCGACCGACTTCAAGAGCGGCCAGCTGCCCGCCGGCCCTGCCGGCGCCACCGGTGCGGCAGGCCCGACCGGGCCGCCCGGCGTGTCGGGTCTCGAGATCGTGACGAAGGCGACCCCCAACAACAACGTCTCGGGGACGAAGATCGCGACCGCCTCGTGCCCCGCGGGCAAGAAGGTGATCGCGGGCGGCGGTGAGATCCAGTCGAGCCCTGCCTATCACCTCTACTTCAGCAAGCCCCTCGCCGACCTCTCGGGCTGGACGGCTGGCGGGTCGTCCGACAGCAACGGCTTCTGGGCGGCGGTTGCCTACGCGGTCTGCGCCGTCGTGACCTGACGCGCGGGCCTCAGGCGCCGACCGGGAGCGTCTCGGTGGCGATCGCGATCTCCTCGACGACCTCGCGGATGTCGCGATTGGCATTGAAGATCCGCAGCTGCCGGTCGGCGCTGTTGCCGCGCGTGAGGAGCTCCGCGATCCCCCCGAGCTCGCGCTCGGAGCCGAGCTCGCGGGCGTGCGGCTCGATCTCGCGGACGGTCCGGCGGACGAGCTTGGCGATCGGGATCCGGTTGCGCCGCCCGGTGGCGAGGTCCATCACGGGCGCCTCCAGCCCGTAGCGCGCGGCGAGCCACTTGTTCTCGGTCGTCAGGATGCGGTGATAGGTGGGGATCTCCTCACCGGCGTCGTAGCGCTCTGACAGCTGCTTGACGAGCGCCTGGCAGTACGCCGTGATCGCGACGGCATCCTCCACGCGCGTGACCGCGTCACAGATCCGGATCTCGATCGTGCCCAGCCGGGGGTGCGGCCGGATGTCCCACCAGATGTGCGTGTAGTCGGCGATGCAGCCCGTGCGCTCGAGCTGGCCGACGACCTCGGCGTAGTCCGCGTAGTCGCGAAAGCGCGGAGGCGGGCCAGAGCGCGGGAACGAGGAGAACACCATCTGGCGGCTCGACATCAACCCCGTCGGCTCGCCGCGCCAGAACGGCGAGCTCGCCGAGAGAGCGAGGAGCGGCGCGAGCTGTGGCAGCAGGCCGTTCATCACCTTGATCGCCTTCTCGGGATCGTCGATCGCAACGTGAATGTGCATGCCGAAGATGAGCTCGCGGCGGGCGATGTACTGCAGCTGGTCGACGAGCTGGCGGTAGCGATCCTTCGCGGTGATGCGCTGGCGCTCGAAGAGGCTGAACGGATGCGTGCCCGCCGAGCCGACCCGCAGCCCCGCCGCCCGCGCGACCTCGCACACGTAGCCGCGCAGCTTGACGAGCTCGTGCATCACGTCGCCCGGCGTGTGGCACACGGGCGTCGCGATCTCGAGCACCGACTGCATGAGCTCCGGATTGATGTGCGGCTCGAGCTCGTGCCCCTCGATAGCCGCGAGGACGGTGTCTATGTGCTGGACGAGATCGAACGAGGTGCCGTCGAGCAGCTGGTACTCCTCCTCGACCCCGAGCGTGTAGGGGTCGGAGGAGCCGAACTCGTGATCGAGCACGCTGGCGCGCGCCCCGGGGCGACCGGCGCCCTTGCCGGTGATCTCGGGAGGGATGAGCTGCTTGCTCACCCGATCACCGCGTCGGCCTCGATCTCGACCTTCCACGAAGGGTCGAGCAATGCCGTGACGACGCAGGTCGCGGCCGGCCTGATCTCGGAGAAGACCTCGCCGTGCGCACGCGAGACATCCGGCCAGTGCGCGGCGTCCGTGACGAACATCCGCGTGCGGACGACATCCTCGACCGATGCACCTGCCCGTCCGAGCGCCTCGGCGATGATCCGGAGGCACAGCCGGGCCTGCTCGTACGCGCTCTCCGGCGTCGGCGAGCCGTCGGGGGGGATCGGGGCCGTTCCGGCAACGTGCACCGTCGAGCCCACGACCACGGCCCGCGAGAATCCCGCCACCGGCTCGAACGGGGAGTGTCCGGAGATCAGGCGCCGTTCCATCGCCCGGGTAGTATCGCCACCCCGTGGACGCTCTGCACCGGATCGACACCTGGGACGTGCCGTTCGCCACGGCCGGGGTGACCGGTGCAGACGCCACCATCGCGACCCGCGGCGACACGCGCCATGTCGTCCGGCTCGCATCCGTCTCGAAGCCGATCAGCGCCCTCGCCACGCTCGTCGCGGCAGAGGAGGGCGTGGTCGACCTCGACGAGCCTGCCGGGCCACCGGGCTCGACGGTCGGGCACCTCCTCGCGCACGCCTCGGGGCTCCCCTTTCACGGCACCGTGCCGATCGCGCCCCCGGGGCGTCGCCGCATCTACTCGAACGAGGGCTTCGCGGTGCTCGGCGAGCACGTCGGGGCACTCGCGGAGATGCCGTTCGCCGCATACGTGCGCGGGGCGGTCTGCGCGCCGCTCGGCCTCCGCCTCGACCCGGAGGGGCATCCCGGCGCCGGCATGCACGCCTGCCTCGACGACGTCCTCGCGCTCGGCCGCGAGCTGCTCGACCCGATGCTCGTCGCCCCCGAGACGCATGCCGAGATGGTCGCCGTCCAGTTTCCCGGCCTCGACGGGGTGCTGCCCGACTTCGGCCGTTTCAGCCCCATGGACTGGGGCCTCGGAGTCGAGCTGAAGACGACGAAGCAGGGCCACTGGTCGGGCTCGCTGACCTCGCCCCGCACGTTCGGCCACTTCGGGGGGAGCGGCACGTTCCTCTGGGTCGATCCGGACCGGGGCATCGCCTGCGCCGCCCTGACGACGCGGGAGTTCGGTGCCTGGGCGAAGGTCGCCTGGCCGGCGCTCTCTGACGCGGTGCTGCGCGAGCTCGAGACCCCGGAAACGGTGTCGAGGTGAGGCTGAAGCCTCACCCCGACCTAGTCTGATACGTACAGCGCGCGCAGCAGCTCGTCGAACGTCTCCCGGTCGCAGCTCGCGACGACGCAGGTCGTCATCGCGGTCACGGTCGCGGTCCGTTCCATCCGCATCAGCGGTGCCACCTCGCCGAACGCCTCGCCGGGGCGCAACACGGCACGGGCCCCGCGGCCGTCCTGCGTCACCGCGGCGAGCCCCGAGAGGAGCACGTAGAAGCGGTCCGTGTGCTCGCCCTCCGTCACGATCGCCCGGCCGGCCGGCATCTCCTCGCGCACCATCCGTTGCGCCAGCTTCGCGATGGTCTCGCCGGGGAGGGAGCCGAAGAGCCCCACCCGCTGGAGCTCCGTGACGGAGGCCGGGACGTGACGCGGGCTCATGCGGGGTACGGTAGCGCCTGATGGCGATCCTCCACGGCTGGCGCTTCTGCCCGCGCTGCGGCGGCGGGCTCGACCTCGCCCATGCCCCGCTGCGGGTCGAGTGCCCGTCCTGTGGTTTCGTGGGGTACGCAAACTCGTCGCCGTGCGCCTGCGCGCTCGTGGAGGACGACAGCGGCCGGGTCCTGCTCGGGCGCCGTGCCGTCGAGCCCCACCGTGGGCTCTGGGATGCCCCGGGCGGCTACCTGGAAGAGCACGAGCATCCGCTCGACGGCCTGCGGCGTGAGCTGCTCGAGGAAACGGGCCTGACCGTCGAGCCGGACAGGTTCCTCGGCATCTGGATGGATACCAATGGCGACGGGCCTGCAGCGAACGCGACGCTGAATCTCTTCTGGACGGCCCGCGTCGTCGCCGGCGAGGCCGTCGCGGCCGACGACGTCGCCGAGCTGCGCTGGTTCGCGCCGGCCGAGATCCCGGCGCCGGACGAGCTCGCGTTCTCGCTCCTCCCGTCCGTCTTCGAGGCCTGGAGGTCGACGTGAGCGTCGTCTTCCTCTTCGACGTCGACAACACCCTGCTCGACAACGACCACGTGGCCGCCGACCTGCGCGCCCACCTCGACGCGGAGGTCGGGGGCGACTGTGGGCGCCTCTACTGGGAGCTGTTCGAGGAGATCCGCGAGGAGCTCGGTTATGCCGACTACCTCGGCGCGCTGCAGCGGTACCGCGACGCCAGGCCACGCGACCTCAGAGTGCTCACCGTCTCGCACTTCCTCATCTCGTACCCGTTTGCGAACCGGCTCTTCCCGGGCTCGCTCGACGCGGTCGACCACTGTGCCACGATCGGCTCGACAGCGATCCTGAGCGACGGCGACGCTGTCTTCCAGCCGCGCAAGATCTCGCGCTCGGGCCTCTACGACGCGGTCGAGGGACGGGTGCTCGTCTACATCCACAAGGAGCACGAGCTCGACGACGTGGTCGCCCGGCTCCCGGCCGACCACTACGTGCTCGTCGACGATAAGGTGCGCATCCTCGCCGCCGTCAAGGCCGCCTGGGGTAGCCGCGTCACGACGGTGTGGCCCCGCCAGGGCCACTACGCGCTCGACGTCGTCGACGTTGCGCGCTACCGCGTGCCGGATCTCACGATCGAGCGGATCGGCGACCTCGTCGAGCACCATCTCGAAGGGCTGCTCGCGGCCGCGAGCAGCTGATTCCCTCCGGAAACGCGACGAGCCGGCGGGGCGCCGGCTCGTCGGAGGGGTGGAGGAGCGGTTTAGGCGGTGAGGCCGAGGGTGCGCTCGATCGCGCCCTTCGGCTGCGCGCCGATGACCGAGACGGACGGCTCACCGTCGCGGAACAGGATCATCGTGGGGATCGAGGCGATCCCGAAGCGCTCGGCGAGCTCACGCTCCTCGTCGATGTTCACCTTGACGAGCTTGAGGCCGCCGGCCTGCTCCTCGACGATCCGGTCGAGGACGGGGGCGACGGCGTGGCACGGGCCACACCACTCGGCCCAGAAGTCCACGAGCACCGGGATGTCGCTCTGGATCACTTCCTGCTCGAACGTGTCGTTCTTGACTGCGGTTGACATTGAGTCCTTTCGCTGTTTCGTGCTCTTGTTCTCTACAGGGTAGAACGAAGAGGGCCGTCCGCCTCTTCCCTAGAATCGGGTGATGTTCGCATCTTTTCCGGACAAGCCCGACCACGACGCGCTCGAGCGCGAGATTCTCGCCCGCTGGGAGCGCGAGGCGACGTTCGCGCAGCTCCGGGCGAAGAACGCGGACGGCCCGCGCTTCAGCTTCATCGACGGCCCCGTCACCGCGAACAAGTCGCTCGCCGTGCACACCGCGTGGGGGCGCACGCTCAAGGACGTCTTCCAGCGCTACAAGGCGTTGCGCGGGTACCACCAGCGCTACCAGAACGGCTTCGACTGTCAGGGCCTCTGGATCGAGGTCGGCGTGGAGCGCGAGCTCGGGCTCAACTCGAAGCGTGAGATCGAGGAGTACGGGCTCGCCGAGTTCGCGCGCAAGTGCCGTGACGTCGTCGCCCGCTCCTCGGCGGAGCTGACGAAGGGCTCGATCCGGCTCGGCCAGTGGATGGACTGGGGCAACGACTACTTCACCTTCTCGGACACGAACATCGAGTACATCTGGCGCTTCCTGCGGCTCGTCCACGACCGCGGCTGGCTCGTGATGGGCCACCGCTCGACCGAGTGGTGCCCCCGCTGCGGCACGTCGATCTCGGCGCACGAGCTGCACGGGCACTACGAGGACCGGCTCGACCCCTCGCTCTTCGTCCGCTTCCCGCTGCTCGACCGCGAGGGCGAGTGGATCGTCGTCTGGACGACGACCCCGTGGACGCTGCCGGCGAACGTCGCCGCGGCCGTCAACCCGGACGCCGAGTACGGCCTGCTCGAGAACGGCGAGTGGGTCGTCTGCGCGCTCTTCCCGGACGAGCGCTTCACGAAGGTCGTCAAGGGCGAGGAGCTCGTCGGCCTCCGCTACGTGGGGCCGTTCGACACGCTCCAGCCCGGCTCGAAGGTCGAGCACCGGGTGATCCCGTGGGCCGACGTCGCGCTCGATACCGGCACCGGCATCGTCCACATCGCGCCGGGCTGTGGCGGCGAGGACTTCGAGCTCTCCAGGGTGCACGGCCTCGACGTGCTCACGCCCGTCGACGAAGGCGGCCGGTTCTACCCCGAGTACGGCTGGCTGCACGGGCTCTCCACCGTCGAGGCGGCCGAGCAGATCGTGGGCGACCTCGGCGACCGGGGGCTGCTCGTGCGCGCCGAGACGGCGGAGCACAGCTACCCGTTCTGCTGGCGCTGCCACACGCCGCTGATCTTCCGCCTTTCGGACGACTGGTTCATCGCCGTCGACGAGCTCCGCCCACAGCTCCTCGACGCGAACGCGACGGTCGAGTGGACGCCCGCCTACATGGGCAAGCGCATGGACGACTGGCTGCGCAACATGGGCGACTGGAACATCTCGCGCCGCCGCTACTACGGGCTGCCGCTGCCCTTCTATCCCTGCGCCTGCGGCCACCTGAACGTGATCGGCTCGCGGGCCGAGCTCGAGGAGCGCGCTCTCGGCGGCCTCGACCAGCTCGAGGAGCTCCGGCGCCCCTGGATCGACGCGGTGCAGATCGCCTGCGACGAGTGCGGCGAGCCGGTGCAGCGCGTCGAGGAGGTGGGCGATGTCTGGCTCGACGCCGGCATCGTGCCGTTCTCGACGCTCGGCTGGGAGAGCCCGGAGTACGTGCCCGAGGGGTACGCGACCGGCGCCGCGAAGGGGCTGACGACGGCCGACCTGCCCGACGACGCGACGTGGGAGCAGTGGTTCCCGGCCGACTGGGTCTCCGAGATGCGCGAGCAGATCCGGCTCTGGTTCTACTCGCAGCTCCTGATGTCCGTCGCCCTGACCGGGCGGGCGCCCTTCCGCAAGGTTCTCGGCTACGAGAAGATGCTGGACGAGCACGGCAAGGAGATGCACGGCTCGTGGGGGAACATGATCGACGCCGAGGACGCGTTCACGCGCATGGGTGCCGACGTCATGCGCTGGCAGTACTGCGCGCAACCGCCCGATCGCAACCTCCTCTTCGGCTTCGGGCCGGCCCAGGAGATCAAGCGGCGGCTCCTCACGTTGTGGAACTCGGCGAAGTTCCTCGCCGACTACGGTGCGATCGAGTCGTTCCAGCCCGTCTACGCCGACCTCGACCGCGGCGGGCCCGACGGGGATCTGCAGCCGCTCGACCGGTGGCTCGTCGAGCGGACGGCACAGCTCGTGGCCGACGCGCAGGCGGGGTACGAGCGCTGGCTCACGGTCGACGTGACGCGGGCGTTCGACGCGTACGTCGACGATCTCTCGAACTGGTACATCCGGCGGTCGCGCCGGCGGTTCTGGGACGGCGATCAGACGGCGCTCCGGACGCTCTGGTTCGGCCTCGTGCAGGGGCTCCGCGTGATCGCACCGGTCATGCCGTTCCTCGCCGAGCATCTCTGGCGGGCTCTCGTCGCCGACGTGGCGGAGGGGGCGCCGGCCTCGGTGTTCCTCGCCGGCTGGCCCGAGGCGCGGACGCCGGACGCAGGGCTCCTGGCGGAGGTCGTGGAGTTGCGGAGCGTGGTGGCGCTCGGCCATCAGGCGCGGTCGGCCGCCGGCCTCAAGCTCCGCCAGCCGCTGCGCCGGATCGTCGTCGAGGGTGCTCCCCTCGCCGCCGCGCACGCCGCGGAGATCGCCGAGGAGCTTCGCGTCAAGGAGGTCGTGCTCGGGCATGTGGATGCCGAGTTGCGCGTGAAGCCGCACCTGCCCGTACTCGGCCCCAAGCTGGGCAAGGAGCTCGGCGCCGTGCGGGCCGCGCTGCGGGCCGGGGAGTTCGAGGAGCTCGGCGACGGCCGGTTCCGGGCGGCCGGGCACGAGCTCGGGCCTGACGAGGTGCTCGTCGAGCGAGCGGGGAAGGAGGGCTGGGCCGTGGCCGCCGACGCGGGGGTCACCGTCGCACTCGACACGACGGTCGACGATGCGCTCGCTCTCGAGGGCAGGGTCTACGAGCTGATCCACCGGATCAACTCGATGCGCAAGGACGCAGGCCTCGAGCTGACCGACCGCGTCGACCTGACCATTCCCGAGAGCGACGGAGATCTCCTCGAGCACGCGGACTGGATCGCCCGGGAGACGCTCGCGCTGACGGTGGCGGTCGGGAGCACGACCGTGCCGGAGATCCGCATCGCCTGAGCGGGCGGGCCGCGTCGCGTTTGGCGGTCGGCGGGCACTCGGCTAGGGTGAGCCGATGGCCGCCCCAGCCACTGCCGGAATTGCCGTGCTCGGTGCGGGGCCGGCCGGCCTCACCGCAGCTCACCTCCTCGGCTCCCGCAGTCGGGCCGGCGTCGTCTTCGAGGCGGACTCCCAGGTGGGTGGCATCGCGAAAACGGTGGAGCACGACGGCTTTCGGTTCGACCTCGGCGGACATCGTTTCTTCACGAAGGTGCCGTGGGTCCAGGAGATGTGGGAGCAGACGCTCGGCGACGAGTTCCTCCTCCGGCCGCGGCTCTCGCGCATCTACTACCGCGGCGACTACTTCGCCTACCCGCTGCGGGCCGAGGACGTGGTGCGCCGCCTCGGCGTCGTCGAGACGATTCGCTGCCTCGGCTCCTACGCGGCTGCGAAGATGCGCCGCGCCGAGCCGCCGCAGACGTTCGAGGAATGGGTCACGTGCCGGTTCGGTCGCAGGCTCTACGACGCGTTCTTCCGCGAGTACACGGAGAAGGTCTGGGGCATCCCGGGGAGCGAGATCCAGGCCGAATGGGCCGCCCAGCGGATCCGGAACCTGTCGTTCTGGACCGCCCTGACCTCCGCCCTGCGACTGCGGCGGCGCCACGTGACGAGCCTGATCGAGGAGTTCCACTACCCGAGGCTCGGGCCGGGGCAGATGTGGGAGCGGCTTGCCGAGAGCTCCGAGGAGCAAGGCGTGCCGGTCAGGCTCGGTCACCGCGTCAGTCGCGTCGTCCACGACGCTTCGGGCGTTCGCGCGATCGAGGTCCACGGCCCGGACGGCGCGACGGAGGTGCTCGCGGTCGACGGTGTCGTCTCGAGCATCCCCCTCTCGGAGCTCGTGCTCTCGCTCGACCCGCTCCCGCCGGACGACGTCGTCGCGGCCGCCCGCCGGTTGCGCTACCGCGACCTCCTTGTCGTCGGGTTGATCTCGACGGATCCGGAGCCCTTCCCGGACAACTGGATCTACCTCCACGATCCGGGGACGCGCGCCGGGCGGGTGCAGAACTTCGGCGCCTGGAGCCCCGGCATGACGAGGCCCGGCTACACGTGCCTCGGGGCCGAGTACTTCTGCTTCCAGGGCGACGAGACGTGGTCGCTCCCCGACCACGCTCTCGTGGAGCTCGCGAAGCGGGAGCTCGGCAAGATCGGGCTGATCGACTCGTCGCACGTCGTCGGCGGCGTCGCAATCCGCGTCCCGCACGCGTACCCGATGTACGACAAGGGCTACGACGACGCCGTGGCGACCCTCCGGGGTCACATCGGCTCGATCCCGAACCTCCAGACCGTCGGCCGCAACGGCCTCCACCGCTACAACAACCAGGACCACTCGATGTGGACGGCGGCGCTCGGGACCCTGAACCTGCTCGACGGTACCGAGCACGACGTGTGGTCGGTGAACGCCGACGCCGAGTATCTCGAAGAGGGTGAGCTGCGCAGCCCCCTCGTGACGGCCGACGCGATCGCTACGGCAGCTTTCTAACCCGGAGCAGGGCTGCGGGAACGGCGGCCACCGCGGTCAGCTGGTGCACCGTGTGCAGGCCCACGCCCGCGATCGCGCCCCGCGCGCCGAGCCGCTCGTGCAGGAGTGACAGGAGGTCGCGATTGAGGGCGATCTCGGCGCCGATGCCGGCGGCGGCGACGAGAGGGCGACGGCGCACGACGCCCCACGCGACCGCGATCGCGGCCAGCACGCTCGCCCGCTCGCGGGCCCCGAGGTTGAGCGTGGCCGGAAGCTCGCCGCGGTTGACGAGCAGCGTCACCCATGGGACCCCGCGGTGGCGGAAGTCGGTGTGGACCATGGAGCCCAGCGACCACTCCTTCAGGTGGGTGCCCTGGAGGGCCGGGTCGAGAAGGATCCGTCCGTGCCGGGCCAGGCGGCCGCCCAGCTCGATGTCCTCGATCGACGGCCGCGGGTAGCGGTCGGCGTCGAACCCGCCCGCCGTGTCGAACGCCGGCCGGGAGACGGCGCCGAGGCCGGCCCAGAACGAGCCGACGTGGCCCGCGGAGCGCTGGTGGACGACGTGGTGGAGCAGGTTCCGAAAGGCCGCGACGGTGCCGATCGTGGCAACGGTGTGGTCGTACGACCCGAAGATCCCGGCGAGGCCGTCGTCGCTCGCGAACGCGCGCCGGATGCGGGTGAAGGCGTCCGCGTGGACGAGCACGTCGGAGTCGACGAACACCACGATGTCGGCGGTCGTCTCGCGCACGCCGCTGTTCCGGGCCGCAGCCGGGCCGGCGTCCCGCGGCGCTGTCACGATGAGGACCTGCTCGGGCGGGTCGTCGGCCGCCGCGATCGCGGCGAGGCAGCGGTCGAGCGTCGCCGGCCCGTCCGTCGCCGGGATCACGACCGCGAGGGTGGGTGTGCGTGCGCTCAGCGCTGTGTCTCGGCGAGGATCAGCTCGCGCCTGAGCTCCACCGGAAGCTTGAACGTGACGTCCTCGGCGATCATCTGGAACGGCTCGATGTGCTCGACGCCGCGCGCTCGAAACCAGTCGCAGAGGCGCGTGACGAGCCGCTCCGGCGCCGACGCGCCGGAGGAGATCCCGACCGTGCGCACGCCCTCGAGCCACCGTTCGTCGATCTCGGTCTCGTCGTCGATCAGGTGCCCGGCGACACCGGAGGCCCGTGCCACGTCGACGAGCCGGTTCGAGTTCGAGGAGTTCTTCGAGCCGAGCACGAGCAGCAGGTCGATCTCGGCAAGCATCTCCTTGACCGCCCACTGGCGGTTCGAGGTCGCGTAACAGATGTCCTCCTTCCGCGGCGCGTAGACCTGCGGAAAGCGGCGCCGGAGCACGGCGATGATCTCCGAGGTCTCGTCGACCGAGAGCGTCGTCTGGGTGATGTAGGCGATGCGGGTGCCGGGCGGCAGGTCGAGCGCCTCGGCTTCGGCTACGTCCTGCACGAGGATCGTCGCCTCGGGCGCCTCGCCCATCGTGCCGACGACCTCCTCGTGGCCCTCGTGGCCGATCAGGATCACCGTGTACCCGTCGTCCGCGTACCGCCGGGCCTGCACGTGCACCTTGGTCACGAGCGGGCAGGTCGCGTCGATCACGTTGTGCTGGAGCGTGGCCGAGTTCGCGTGCACGGTGGGGGCGACGCCGTGCGCCGAGTAGACGACCGTCGCGCCGGCGGGTACCTCCGTCTCCTCGTCGACGAAGATCGCGCCGCGCGCCTCGAGATCACGGACGACGTGGATGTTGTGGACGATCTGCTTGCGCACGTACACGGGCGCGCCGTAGTGCTCGAGCGCCTTCTCCACCGTCTCGACCGCGCGCTCGACCCCGGCGCAATAGCCGCGCGGCGACGCGAGGAGAACCCGTTCGACCATGCGAACAGGGTATCTGCGGGAGGTGTCCGGCTTCAGCCGGACGTCCGGGTTGCGGCTCAGCCTCAGCGCGAGGTCTCGGCGAGCACGATGCCGGCGAGAACGACGAAGCCGCCGACGATCTGTACGGCGACGAGCGCCTCGCCCAGCCACACCCAGGCGATCACCGCCGCCGCGACCGGCTCGAAGGTCGCCACGATCCCGACCGTCGTCGCCGGCAGGTGCTTCAGAGCCCCGATCGAGAGCGAGAAGGGCACGATCGTGCCGAAGACGATGCCCCAGAGCGCGAGGGCGCCGACCGGCACGGTGAAGAGGCCGTGTGGCAACTCGACGCTGATCCGCATCGCGTCGGTCGGGAAGGCCCACCACGGCAGCAGGATCGCCCACGCGAGAGAGGCGAACCCGAGCCCGAAGCAGACGACCGAGATCGGGTCGCGGCGACCGACGAGGCGCTCGCCCATCAGGTAGTAGACGGCGAGCGCCACCGCCGCGAGGAGCCCGGCAGCGACTCCGACGCGGTCGAGGCTGAGGCCGGCCCACACCTGAGCGACGAGGGCGAGGCCCCCCACCACGAGCCCGAGCGCCGGCCACACCCGCCGCCGCACCGGCTCGTGCCAGGCGAACCGGGCCCACAGGGCGATCAGGACCGGGGCCGTGAACTCGAACAGCAGCCCGATCCCGATCGGCAGGCGGTCGATCGCGACGAAGTACAGCCACTGGACGAGCGCGAAGCCGACGATCCCGTAGAAGGCGAGCCGGCCGAGCTCACGGCGCGATCCGATCCGCAACCGGTTCGGGGCCACGAGCGCGAGCACGAGCGCCAGCCCGAGGAAGCCGCCTGTCGACCGCAGCTCCGTCCAGCGCAGCGTGCCGATGTGGCTGGCGTCGAGGCCGATCTTTGCGACGGCGCCGTTGAAGGCGAACATCGTCGCGGCGACGATCGTCATCGCATAGCCGACCCGCGGCCGGCGTCGGCGCGAGAGCTCTCCCGGTGGCAGCACGAGCTCGGTCACCGGACGAGGCTACCCGTCGGCCCTGGCCCGGAGCGTTGTAGGCTCAGCCGCGATGATCGATCGTGTCGCCCTGTTCGTCACGTGCCTCGCCGACACGCTGTTCCCGCAGGTCGGGCAGGCCACGGTGGCGGTGCTCGAGCGGCTCGGGATCGAGGTCGTGTTCCCGCCGGAGCAGACGTGCTGCGGCCAGATGCACGGCAACTCCGGCCATCCGGACGAGGCGCAGCTGCTCGCGCGGCGGTTCGTCGAGGTCTTCGCGGGGTTCGACGCCGTCGTGACGCCGTCCGGCTCGTGCGCGGCGCAGGTGCGGGAGCGCTTTCCGGGCCTGCTCGGCGGTGACGACGGCGGCGTGCCGGCGCGCACCTGGGAGCTGTCGCAGTTCCTCACCGGCGTCCTCGGGGTCGAGGACGTCGGCTCGGGGTACGACGGGACGGTCGCCTACCACCCAACCTGCCACTCGCTGCGGCTGCTGCGCGTCGGCGATGCGCCGCTGCGGCTGCTGCGAGCCGTGCCGGGAGTCGAGCTCGTCGAGCTCCCGGATGCGGAGGAGTGCTGCGGGTTCGGCGGCACGTTCGCCGTCAAGAACGCGGACGTCTCGGCCGCGATGCTGGACGAGAAGCTGGCGGCGGTCGTCGCGGCCGGCGCCGACGTGGTCTGCGCGTGCGACAGCTCGTGCCTGATGCACATCGGCGGCGGCCTCCACCGCCGTGGGATCGACGTGCGGCCGGTGCACCTGGCGGAGATCCTCGGCTCGTGAGCAGCGCGGCCCGAGACGCGCGACCCGAGAGCTTCCCGCGGGCGGCGCCCGCCGCTCTCGCGAACGCCCGGGTGCGGGCGAACATCGGTCACGCGACCGGAACGATCAGGCGCAAGCGCGCCTCCGTGGTGGCGGAGGTGCCGGACTGGGAGCTCCTGCGGGAGGCCGCCGCCGCGATCAAGGACGAGACGCTCGCCCGGCTCGACTCGGTGTTGCTCGAGCTCGAGGCCTCGGTGCAGGCCGCAGGCGGCATCGTCCACTGGGCCCGCGATGCGGCGGAGGCGAACGAGATCGTCACCGCTCTCGTCCGGGCCGAAGGTGCCGACGAGGTGGTCAAGGTGAAGTCGCTCGCAACCGACGAGATCCGGCTCAACGAGGCGCTCGAGCGGGCGGGCATCCGGCCGGTCGAGACCGACCTCGCGGAGCTCATCATCCAGCTGGCGGACGAGCGGCCTTCGCATCTCCTCGTCCCCGCGATCCACAAGAACCGGGTCGAGATCCGCGACCTCTTCCGCGAGCGGTTCGGGCTGCCGCAGCTGTCCGACGACCCGGGCGAGCTGGCGGAAGCGGCTCGTCTTCACCTGCGCGAGGCGTTCCTGCGGGCGCGGGTCGCGATCTCGGGCGCCAACTTCGCCGCCGCCGACACGGGCACCATCTGTGTGGTCGAGTCGGAGGGGAACGGCCGCATGTGCACGACGCTCCCCGAGGTCCTGATCACGGTGATGGGGATCGAGAAGGCGATCCCGCGCTTCCGCGACCTCGAGGTCTTCCTGCAGCTGCTGCCGCGCTCGTCGACGGGCGAGCGGATGAATCCGTACACGTCTCTGTGGACCGGTGTGCGCGCGGGCGACGGGCCGCAACGCTTCCATCTCGTCCTGCTCGACGCGGGGCGCACCCGCGTGCTCGCCGACCCCGGCGGGCGGGCGGCGCTTCGCTGCATCCGCTGCTCGGCGTGCATCAACGTCTGCCCCGTGTACCGCCAGACCGGCGGTCACGCCTACCACTCGCCGTACGCCGGCCCGATCGGCGCGATCCTGGCTCCCCAACTCGCAGGCGAGAGCGGGGCGGTCGCGTCCCTGCCGTTCGCATCCTCGCTCTGCGGCGCCTGCTACGACGTCTGCCCGGTCCTGATCGACATCCCGTCGATTCTCGTGCACGAGCGGGGGAAGGCCGTCGCCCGCGAGCGGCCCGGCGTCGAGGGGAGGTCGCTGCAGCTGCTCGGCCGGGCGTTCGCGACGCGGGCGGGCTACGAGCGGGCGCAGCGGCTCGGGCGCTCGTGGCAGCGGCCCGTGGCGCGGGACGGGTGGATCACGCACTTTCCGCCGGGCCCGCTCGCCGCCTGGGGCCGCTCGCGTGACCTCCCGGCGCTGCCCGCCCAGACGTTCCGCGAGTGGTGGGAGGCCCGTGGACGCTCGTGACGCGATCCTCGCCCGAATCCGCGTTGCGCTGACGGATCGCCCGCCTGCGCCGGCCCCCGCCCGCGCGTACCGCCTTGCCGGAGAGCTCGACCGGCGGGCCGTGACCGAGCGGTTCGTAGACCGCGTGGAGGACTACAAGGCAACGGTCGTCGTCACGGCCGACCCTGCCGCGGTCGCCGCAGAGGCGCTCCGGGCGGCCGGCGCCCGCAGGGTCGGCGTCGCCGCCGATCTCGATGCGAGGCTCCGGCCGGCCGGAGTGGAGCTCGTGGAGGACGACCTGCTCGACCCCCGACAGCTCGACGATCTCGGCGGCGCGCTGACGACCTGCGCCGCCGGCTGCGCCGAGACGGGCACGATCGCCCTCGACGGCGGCCCGGGCCAGGGTCGCCGGGCGCTCAGCCTCGTCCCCGACCTGCACGTGTGCATCATCCAGGCCGAGGCGATCGTCGAGACGGTGCCCGAGCTGATCGGCGTGCTCGAGCCGAGCGCAAGGGAAGGGCGGCCGATCGTGCTCGTCTCCGGCCCGTCGGCGACGAGCGACATCGAGCTGACCCGGGTCGAGGGTGTCCACGGGCCGCGGCGGCTCGTCGTGATCGTCGCGACGTAGTTGGTCAATACACTGTCGGGCACGGGACGTGGCGCAGCCTGGTAGCGCGCTCGCTTTGGGAGCGAGAAGTCGCGAGTTCGAATCTCGCCGTCCCGACTGCACTATGCGGACCGTCGCAGCCATCCTTGTTCTCGCGATCGCGAGCTGCGTGGGCTGTGGCGGCTCGGACACCAAGACGACAAGCAATTCGCCGTTTGCCTACGACGCGTCGGCGCCGCTGCACTACGTCGACCGCGGCGTCGTCAACCACGGCTACCCCATCAAGGTCCACGACGTCTCCTTCACGTCCGCCGGTGGCCGGCGGGTCGACGGGCTGCTCGCCGTGCCGCCCGGCAAGGGGCCGTTCCCCGCGGTCGTCTACCTCCACGGCACCGGCGGCGACCGCACGGAGCTCGTCATACCGGCGACGTGGATGGCGGCCCGCGGCGTCGTGGCGCTGACGATCACGCTGCCCGAGGACGCCGCGCCGACGACCGGCTCGGCCGCGGCGCGGCTCGCCGCCCAGCGCCAGGGCGTGGTGGACTCCGTCGTCGCGGCTCGGCGCGCGGTCGACGCGCTCCAGTCGCTGCCGCAGGTCGACGGCGACCGGATCGGGCTCGTCGGCTGGAGCTCGGGCGCCCGCCTCGGTGCCATCCTCGCGGGGGTCGAGCCGCGCCTGAAGGCGCTCGACCTGCTCTCGGGGGGCTCGCCGCCGGTGCGCGACTACGCAGCACAGGCTCCGGCGAGCCTCCGGCCGGCGATCCTGCGCGAGCTCGGGGCCGTCGACCCGCTCCACTGGGTCGCTCTGGCCCGGCCAGGCACGGTGCTGCTCCAGGACGGCCGCAAGGACGAGGTCGTGCCGCGCTCGGCGCTGCGCGCGCTCGCAGCCGCGGCCGGGCCTGCCGCCGAGGTGCGCTGGTACGCGCAGGGCCACGCGCCCTCACGGGCGGCGTACGCGGACGGGCTCGACTGGCTGGCAGCAAAGCTCGGCGTCACCGGCCCGACCGTGAAGGGAGCCGTTCCGGGGCCGTAGCGCCGCGCCTGCCGTGGCGCTCGCGCTCGTCACTGCGTTCGACGCGATCGGCCGTAGCTGAGACGAGACGGAGGCCCGCTGTCGCGGGCTCCCGTCTCGCTCCACGTCTGCGCCCCCGCGAGTACCGGACGGCGCAGGTGAGACTCAGGCCTTCGTAGGCCCGGCTGCCTTTGTCGCTTCTGTTCGGGCAGCCGTGGAACGTTGCGATCGTCTACTCCGGGTGGCGGAGGCCGTGGGACGGTGCCATACCCGTGTCGATAGCCGATCACGTGCGTCAGTGACTTTGGCCGCCATAGACCTACTGCTCATGCGGCGAAGAAGAAGAAGAAGAAGCGGGTGGCGGGAATCGAACCCGCGTAATCAGCTTGGAAGGCTGGGGCTCTACCATTGAGCTACACCCGCGTGCCCGGTATTGAAGCAATCCCGGCAGCGAGCCGCAGCGACGCCTATCGTTCCGGGATGCGCGTGTCGCGAACGAACGTCCTCCCGCTGGCTCTCGTCGCATCCGCGTGCGTCGCTCTCCCGGCGCAGGCGTCGGCGCCGGCCCCGAAGCCCGGCATCCTGTGCACGCTCGCGCCCGGGCAGACGTCGCTCGCTCCCGGTGCGCGCCACGGGCTTGCGGCGCACCTGCTTCAGTACCCCGACCTGGCGCTCGCCACGCCGGCGCAGAAGGCAGCCGCCGTCGACCTGCTCGCTCGGGCGCGCGCGGCGAGCGTGCGCTGGCGTGATGTCAAGGTGGCCAGGGCCCATGGGTTCGACACCCACCTGGCGAAGCGCGCACCGGGCGACACCGCGGTCGGCTACCTGCACGCCGAGCACCGCCGCTTCAGCGCCGATCGCCGCTACCTCGACCCGAAGCGGCCCGAGTCGCTGATCTACGCCACCGAGCCCGGTCGCAAGCCGGTGCTCGTCGGGATCATGTTCAGCGTCCCGCGTGGCGTGCGGGGGCCGACACCGGCGGGGCCGATCGCCCGCTGGCACTCCCACGTCGTCTGCATGCGCGGCCACGAGCGCGGCCTCGCGCCCGCGGCGGGCGGCGGTTGCCCGAAGGGCACGCGGATGACGCAGGGGAGCGAGATGCTGCACCTCTGGTTCACGAGCGACCTGCGCAGCGCCTTCGCCGTGCACGCCCCGGTGCCCGAGCTTTGCCGCGACGGACTGCTCAGCCCCACGGCCTGTCGCTCCGGAGCGAGCCGCGGCGGGATGTGAGCCGTCCGACCCGGCGCGGGGCGTCCAGCCGTGCCCCTATTCTCGGGCCGATGCGCGCGGCGCTCCCTCTCCTCGACGTGCCCGGGCCGATCGTGCCCGCGATCGACGTCTCCACCTGAGCGTGTCGGCCGCTCCGGAAGCGCGGGGCGTCGCGCGGTACCGCGAGCTCTTCGCCAACCAGTACGCCGCAACGCTCCTCGTGTGGAGCATCGTCGCCCGGTTGCCGACGGGGATGGCAGGCCTGGCGCTCGTCCTGCTCGTGCGCGGCGCCGGTGCCAGCTACGGCGAGGCTGGTCTCGTCGCGGCCGCCTACGGCATCGCAGTCGCGATCGGGGCCCCCTACGGGGGACGGCAGGTCGACCGCCGGGGCCCACGGCTCGTGTTGCGCCGCCGGCTCATCCTGTTCCCTTCCCTCTTCGCGATCGTCGCCGTCCTCGGCGCGATCGAGGCGCCCATCGGCGCAATCGCGGTGGCGGCGGCGGCGGCAGGGCTGACGATGCCGCCGGTCTCGTCGGTGCTTCGCTCGATCTGGCCGAAGGTCGCAGGCGAGGACGGAGCGAGAACCGCGTACGCCCTCGACGCGGCGCTCCAGGAGGTGATCTTCGTCGGCGGGCCGCTGCTCGTCGCCGTCCTCGCGACCGTCGATCCGACGGCTCCCGTGTTCGGCGCGGCGATCCTCGCCGCGGTCGGAACCTACGCGTTCTCGCGCATCCCACCGGTGCGGTCGGCCGGTCCGGCCGAGGAGCGGCACAGCTCGCGACTCG